>Ga0116183_1005314_pt1 | contig 12295 bp, 12 predicted proteins | sample AD_UKC078_MetaG_FD_89753 | JGI IMG/M metagenome (GOLD analysis project Ga0116183, IMG submission 89753) | Active sludge microbial communities of municipal wastewater-treating anaerobic digesters from USA - AD_UKC078_MetaG | ecosystem: Engineered > Bioreactor > Anaerobic > Digestate | place: USA... | reverse complement strand
GCCTGACAAATTAGCATTAAAACCACCCGCAAAGCCCAAAGGCCAAGAAAAGCGCCCTGTTCGGAGAATTCGTCCTGAATCGGGCGGCTCCGATCCAGCAATCATGCGTAATAAAGTTGATTTGCCCGCCCCATTCATCCCTAAGATGCCAATATTTTTATGCTCAGGAAACTTAAAGGAAGTGTTATCTAAAATGGTGCGATAACCCTGCCTCAGCTTATAGTGCTTGCTAACATTGATGAACTCGATCATATGCCTAACTGCCTTAGCTTACTGCGGGTGACTCGCTCCCCGGCTAAACCTAAAAATCCTAAGCATAGAATCCAGATAATGGGATAAAACGGATCATAAAACTGGCTCTCGAAGCCATAGAAAAAGACGCTGCGCTCCCATTCGATTAAATGGGTCACGGGGTTGTACCATAAACTGTCTCTCAGTAAAGGCGGCAAGCTATCCATTACAAAGTACACACCAGAGATAAAAAACAACACTCGTAGTAACAAGCCTTGGAAACTACTATAGCCCGGTAAATATAATTTAATCACCCCACCGACTAAGCCTAGCCCTGCCCCCAATAGTAAGGACAACATCATCACAATAATCGACATTAAAATAGACTCAATACGATCCAAAATACCGGCGAAATAAAGCGCAGCCAAGTAAATCAAGCAGACTATAAAAATAGTGACGAAATCCAAGATAATGCGCGCAATGATGACATCAATAGCTTTGACTTGCGGATAAGACAATAAGGAAGCACTGCTTTCGATGGCATTACTAATCGTGCCCACAGCACGCGCAAACAGCAGCCAAGGAATAATCCCTGTAAAGAAAAATAGGTGGATATCAACATTAATCGGCGCGCCTCGCCCCATGAGGCCAAAAATCAGGGCGAGCGACAAAATCATGGTGAGTGGCTCAAATAAAGCCCATAGATAACCTAAACGGCTACGCCCAAAGCGAGTATGCATATCGCGTAGAATGAAAGCGAAAACAACGCGCGCCTGAACTGCCAACGCATCGAGCATCTCAGACATTTATAAACTCGCAGGCTCTGTATTAATCACGGGAGCAGCTAATACCCAACGCCCATTAATCCAACAAGCTGATTTAGGCCGAGGATCGTTGCGGCCACGACCTTGAGTAAAATACTGGCAAATATAGCCGTTACCTGAATAATAACGCACACCATCTAACACCACCTCACCTTGTTGTGGGGGTGGAGCGCCAATTAAGCGTTTCTCTTCCGCACTCAGCTCTTCGCGGGCAGGTGCTTGGAATTGAAATTTTGGCTGAAAATTAGCAGAGCGTTTTTCAAAATCATCCACGCTTTGAACTTGTAAACGCTCGATATACTTCATAATTCCTGTACAGCCTGACACCATCACTAAGATGGTGCACACACACAGGACTTTTAGATACATTAACATGGTTGAATTTAACCAAAATAAGTTAGTTAGCTTGTAGAGGCACTAGACTCCAAAAGCAGTGCGTCATTCTTACCACACGCGCAAGATACAATACACCCTAGTAGGGCGCAAACCTATTCCTTCGGAAACACATCACAAGTTAGTCAATGGTTTAATAAACGACCACCATCAACCGCAATGATTTGACCAGTAATATAAGGAGCATCTCGCACTAAAAATAACAGCGTGCGCGCAATATCCTCTGGGCAACCTGTACGTGCTAAAGCAGTCTTTGACAACAGATCTCTACGTTTATCTTCATCCATGGGTAGATCTGGCCAAAGAATAGCTCCAGGTGCTATTCCATTAACACGCACTGCAGGCCCCAACTCGCGTGCTAATACCTGGGTGAGCATAATTAGCCCTGCTTTTGCTGCACAGTATACCGCAAATTCGGCGAGTGGGCGGACTCCATGCACATCGGCCATATTAATAATGACCCCTTGTTGTTGCTGTAGATAAGGCATAGCAGCTTGAGCGAGGAATAACGGCGCTTTCAAATTGGTGCCGATTAAATCATCCCATTGCTTTTCTTGAATCGTGCCTAAAGGCGTTGGATAAAAACTGGAGGCATTATTAATTAAAATATCTAAGCGTCCAGTCTCGGCAACTAGACTGCTGATTAATTCAGGCAGGCGGGCAGTTGCTAATAAATCAGCTTGCAATAGAAAACAAGACTGGGGGCGCTCTGCATTGAAAGCAGCCTGTAAAGCTTGAGCTTCTTCGCTGGAATTCCGGTAATGAATAACGACGGTTGCTCCAGCGGCATGTAAGCTTTGAGCAACTACTGCCCCAATACGGCGCGCAGCTCCCGTAATTAAAGCGACCTTTCCTGCTAGCGAATTCTCTATCATCTCTTCTTTAGATTCAGGTTATTATCAAGCCTTCCTAACATCATACCTTGCCATGCGTTTTACAGATACTTTACCTACCCCATCAGCGGAAGCTCTAGCTCATAGTGAGCAACTCAAAGCTATCATCCGGCAAAAAATTCAAGCACAGGGTGGTCAAATTAGCTTTTACGATTTTATGCAAGCTGCTTTATATGAACCAAGCTTAGGCTATTATGTGGCAGGTTTACGTAAAATTGGTGCTGAAGGTGATTTTGTCACCGCGCCTGAAATTTCTCCGCTATTTTCACAATGCCTAGCTAATCAGTGTGCCGAAGTGCTCTCAACCTTAGAACACGGTTCTATTCTGGAGTTGGGTGCAGGTAGCGGCCTCATGGCGGCACAACTCCTGTTGCGCTTGGAGCAGTTAAACTGCTTGCCTGAAAACTACTTCATTTTAGATCTCAGCCCTGATTTACAAGCTCGACAATATGAAACGCTAGAAAAGTATGTGCCTCATTTATTAGCCAGAGTGCAATGGCTCAGCAGCTTACCTTCAAAACCTCTGCGGGGTGTGATCCTTGGCAATGAAGTATTGGATGCAATGCCAGTCGAATTATTTAGGCTAGAGGAACAAGGTCTAGCTAGTGTACAAGTCTGCTTAGTTGAGGGTGAATTTGCTTTCATCACCGCTCCCCTACCAGCACCTGACTCTATTCAAAAGCTGCTACCGGCTGAATTAAGCATGCCCTACACTTCAGAATTTAACCCAGCGCTCGCGCCGTGGATTCATAGCTTAGCTAACTGCTTGGAAACTGGGTTGCTACTCTTGATTGATTACGGCTATGAACGAGCTGACTATTATCATCCAGAGCGCAACCAAGGTACCTTACTTTGCCATTATCAGCATCGAGTCCATAGCCAACCTTTACTGTATGTGGGTTTGCAAGATTTAACGGCCAGTGTGGATTTCACGGCTGTTGCAGAAGCAGGCCTGGATGCTGGTTTGCAACTAGCAGGCTATACCACCCAAGCAGCCTTTTTAATGAGTTGCGGCTTGGAAGATTTATTTATCGAAGCACTCAAGGTTAATCCTCAAGCTAATTATCAGTTGGCTCAGCAAATTCGCACCTTAAGTTTACCGTCTGAAATGGGCGAGCGTTTTAAGGCTATTGCACTCACAAAAGGGTTTACCACTCCCCTGCTCGGCTTTAGACTTGGCGACCGCCAACACCGGCTGTAAAAAGTTAACTAAAGGATCGTATGGACATACTGTTATTGGTCAAAGCTGCCATTATGGGATTGGTGGAAGGTGCGACTGAATTTTTACCTGTTTCCAGTACTGGGCATTTAATTCTTGCGGGTGATTTACTTAATTTTATGACCCCCGAGAAACGCAGCGTTTTTGAAATCGCAATTCAATTGGGTGCGATTCTTGCCATCGTTTGGGAATATCGGCGGCGCTTTGTAAGCACTTTTACGGGTTTAGGGCGTGATCCGATTGCCAATCGCCTATTCATCAACTTAGCGATTGCCTTTTTACCTTTAGCTATTTTAGGTCTACTGTTTGGCGATAAAATTAAAATGTATTTATTTAAGCCAGTGCCAGTTGCCATTGCCTTTATTGTCGGTGCTTTCATTATCCTCTGGGCAGAACGGCGGCAAAAACAAGTAACGATTCAAACCGTTGACGACATTCGCCCACTTGATGCTTTGAAACTTGGCTTAGCTCAAGCAGTCGCCTTAATTCCGGGCACTTCGCGTTCAGGTGCAACTATTATCGGTGGAATTTTATTTGGCCTATCCAGAACGGCAGCGGCTGAATTCTCTTTCTTCCTAGCCGTCCCCACACTAGGCATCGCTTCCGTTTATTCCATGTATAAAGCCCGCCATTTACTGAGCATGGATGATTTAGCACCTTGGGCGGTGGGCTTTATCTTCGCCTTCGTCAGTGCTTTATTTGTAGTACGCGCCTTGATTCGCTATGTCAGTAACCACGACTTTACTGTCTTTGCTTGGTACCGTATTGCCTTTGGTTTAATTGTACTCATCACTGCTTATACAGGCTGGGTCACCTGGTCTGCTCAATAGTATTTTGGCCGCTAAGTCTTTTCCTGCTGTGCTAATCGCACGGAGTTGCACAGCAGAGCGGCTAGCACTTGCGGTATCTCGGCGATGCCCTATACGCGCTAACATAAAACCAGCCTGCTGCCAAAAACGTAGCAGCTCTGGACTTAACGCATAACTCACCGCCAAATAATCAGCTTGTTTCGAAGCAGCATATGCATATAAATGCTGTACCAACTGTTTGCCTAAACCCCGCCCCTGAATCTCAGGATGTACTGCAATCCGCATAATCCGCTCGCACACCAATTCAGCAGCGCCTGCAATTTGCGCATGAAAGGTTAAAGTTTGTGGCACTAAATGCCCATGTGGACGGCGCTTACCTGCATAAATCGCTTCGCTCAGCTCAGCATCAAAGCCACCTTCTCGCGATAATAAAGCCACTGCTAAGACTTGCTGTTCTTGCTGTAGAACATGAATAGAAAGATTGGGAGCATCCAGCATTTGCTGCAAATCAGAGGGACGAGTTTGATAATGGGCAGTTACTAACAAACCAAAAATTTGCTGCAATAAATCTTCATTTTCAATCAGTTGCCTGCGCTCAAGGCAAATAGCAGTAATCGGCAAATCTGCCTGCAGCTGAACTGGTGTGGCCTCTATATCCAAAAGTAGTAAGCGACAAAATAACGCTTCTAAGGGATCATGGAGCGGCCAACGCATCGGCTGTTCTAGGCTCAAGCTTTGCCAATTCGGCGCTAACTCACTCAGCGCTTGTTGAAAGCGTAAAGCAAAACCGCGACCACTCCCCTCATAGCCGTGCAAAGTCGTTGCAAATACGATACGCGGATAAGCACGCGCTAACTTTAACAGTAAAGGCAGCGGAATCGCGGCTGCTTCATCCACCATCAGTAAATCAGCCACTGGTAAGTTTTCTAATAAATCATCAGGCGCATAAAACTGTGGAGCAAGTTCCGCATGCTTGAACACAGCATCCACCGCGACGCGGGCGGGTGCGGTGACTAACACTCTTTTACCTTGAGCAATTAGTTGACTAGCTGCTAAGCCTAAAGCGGCTGATTTCCCGCGACCTCGATCAGCAGTTAAAACGACAGCGCTATCAGCCTCGATAATTTTTTGCACAATCTCAGCCTGATTAGGGCTATTAGCTAAAACTGAATTGAAAGCTGTTAAGGGTTGCTGCAAAATCCTAATAAAACGCTGCAAAAATAAACCGGCTACATCTGCGGCTGTATAGAAATGCGGTAAGAAACGCTGGTAAGCAGGGTCAGGAAATTGAGGCCAAGATTCAAGCGGCGGGCTTAGCAGGATAAAAACTCCACCGCCGCGCAAAGTGCCGCTAACGGCTGCCAGTGCATTCACATCTAAGCCGCTAAAGGCATCAAAAACAATCGCATCGAATTCGCGCCCTAAGACCATGCGTGCTTTATGGGCAGTTAGTGCTTCAGGAATCAGTGGGGAGTTAGAAATCCATAAAATATCAGAGGTGGCGTTTAGCCTAGCTTGAGCAGCTCGCAAGCATGCTTCCTGCGAGCCAGTGAGATGAAGGAAGGATCGAGGTTCAGTGGGACTCAAACAGCATCATTACCTTCTTCGCCAGTACGAATCCGAATCGCTTGCTCAACATCCATCACGAAGACTTTACCATCACCGATCTTGCCGGTTTGGGCAGCCTTTAACACCGCATCAATCACTGCTTCGACTTTCTCATCATTGATGACGATTTCTAACTTAATTTTTGGCAGGAAATCAACCACATACTCAGCACCACGATACAGTTCTGTATGACCTTTTTGCCGCCCAAACCCTTTAACTTCTGTAGCCGTCATGCCCGTGACGCCAATTTCAGTTAAGGCCTCGCGGACATCATCCAGTTTGAAAGGTTTAATGATAGCTTGAACCATTTTCATGAGTAATTCCTCGCAGTCCTAATTCAGGGGTAATTGCTTACGCCAAGCTGACGTCATCGGATAACGCCAATCTTTGCCAAAGCCACGGCGGGTAATTCTGACCCCAGGTGCTGCTTGGCGGCGCTTGTATTCATTTAATAGTACCAGATTTACGACGCGGCGCACGGTCGCTAGCTCAAATCCTGCATCCACTATATTTTCGAGCATTTCATCTTGCTCTATCAAGCGCTCTAAAATGCCATCCAAAATTTCATAAGGCGGCAAAGAATCCTGATCAACCTGCCCGGGTGCTAACTCAGCGGAAGGTGGGCGCGTAATAACTCGTTCAGGAATCACAGCCCCTAAAGTATTGCGATAAGCTGCTAAGCGATAAACCAGCGTTTTATAGACATCTTTCAAAGGGCCAAACGCACCTGCCATATCGCCATATAGAGTGGCATAGCCGACTGCGCTTTCGCTTTTATTACTGGTGGTCAGTAGTAATTTGCCGAATTTATTCGACATTGACATCAACAACATACCGCGAATCCGCGCTTGCAGATTTTCCTCAGTTACATCCGCTTTGAAGCCTACAAATTCCGGTGCTAAGGATTGCACAAAGCTTTCATAGATCGGCTCAATTGGAATTTGCCGATATTTTACACCCATGATCCGTGCTTGCTCAGACGCATCCTCCACGCTCATAGGAGCGGTATAACGGAAAGGCATCATGATCGCTTCGACATTTTCCGCGCCCAAAGCATCGGCTGCGATGGCTAAAGTTAAGGAGGAATCGATTCCACCCGATAAACCTAGTAATACACTTTTGAAACCATTTTTGCGCACATAATCGCGCACGCCTGTGACTAAGGCTTTGTAGACATGTGCTTCTAAAGCCTCATGCTGATAAGTAGCGGCAGCCGATGGCTCGGTATTATCAATTGGTAATTCGCCAAAAAACACGCCAGATTCAAACAGCGGCGCTCTTAAAGTACGTACCCCTTCGCGGCTAAATAGCATTGAGTCGCCATCAAAAACCAACTCATCCTGCCCCCCGACGAGATTCACATAAGCCATGGGCACTTGATGCTTGAGGACTTGGCGCACTACTACTTGCTCGCGCTTTTCCGGCTTATCATGGCTATAAGGGGAAGCATTTAGCACTAAAATAACTTCAGCACCTAAAGACATGACTGAGTCCATCGGGTGATCATGCCAAATATCCTCACAAATTAGGATACCCGCACGAACGCCTTTAATATCCACGATCAGGCTACCCTGCCCCGGTTCAAACCAGCGTTTTTCATCAAATACGCGGTAATTGGGCAGATCTTGCTTGTGATATTCGCCAATGATTTCGCCATCTTGAAGAACATAAGCAGAATTATGAATCAGGTAATCGCGCAGCATCGGCATACCGACTAGCGCCGTAATGCCTTGAGTATGCGGCTTTACCAACTCAATGGCCTGTTCACACTGCTGCAAAAAATCCTCTCGATAAACCAAATCTTCGGGGGGGTAAGACGATAAAGTTAACTCAGGGAAGATGATGACATCAGACTTTTTGGCTTTAGCCTCCTCAATAGCCTTGATAACTTGCTGGGTATTTCCAGCAATATCGCCTACGCAGAGGTTTAGTTGCGCCAGTGCGACGCTTAAGCTTCGATTATTCTTTTGCACAGTGGTGTAGAACAGTAAAATGATGATCTAGAAACTATACCTTAAAATCTTGGATGACAGCATGTCCCGCATAATTTTTATTCTTGTTCTGCTCGTAGTTGGTTATCTCCTGTTAAAATCGTGGCAGCGTAAAAATCTATTAAACAATCAGCGACGCGACGAGCGGAGTTCGGGGCAAATTAAGAACAATATTCACATTGTGAGTTGCCAACAATGTGGACTGCATATTCCCGAAACTGAAGCCGTGCAGCATGGGGGTAAGTTCTTTTGCAGTCTGGATCACGCGCAGCAAGCGCAAGTCACGCACCAATCAACACCCAAGGGCAAACGGTAGCCCCCTTTTTTCTGCATGAAGATCCTTGGAATCTTTTAAGGCTCTATCACGTTTATCGCTTAGCGTTAGCGGGAGCTTTCTTGCTAGCGATGGTAGGCCAGTCTAAATTTGTCCAACTGGGCGCGCAAAATAAAGAACTGTTCGGCTGGATTACTGCTACTTACCTATTGATTGCGATTATTAGCAATCTCTCCTCCTATTTTCAGTGGCCAGATTTGGCGATTCAGGGCGTTGGCTATTCAATCATTGATATTCTGGTGCTGTTTGTCATTTTATATACCAGCGGTGGAGTGAGTGTAGGCATCGGCATCTTATTAGTAGTGCCGGTACTTATTCCTTATATCTGTGCACCCGGGCAAGTTTCCATTGCTATGGCAGCCATGACTGGAATCTGCTTAATAGGTTTAGAAGTTTGGCTAGGCCTGAAAGATGGTGAAAGTAATACCACCAGCCTCACCCACAGTGGCATCCTCACTTTATTTATTATGCTAGCCAGTTGGCTAGGGGATCGCTGGATTCGCAAAGCGGATGAAATGGCTAAGCTCGCCAATCGTCGTGGTATTGATTTAGCGAATCTTTCACAGCTGAACCAGTCGATTTTAGACCGTTTGGAATCAGGCATTTTAGTTGTAGAAACCTCTGGCTCGATTCGTCATATGAATGCCGCTGCTTGGCATTTGCTCGGCAATCCGGGCAATTGGCGCAGTAAACCGCTCGCTGTATTTGCTCCTGAACTCGATAAACATTATCAGCAGTGGATTGATGAAGTTAGCCCGCGTACCGCTAGTTACGACTTACGCCATCAACAAGCGACTGAGCTGCGTGTGCGTTTCACGCAATTAGGTACACAAACACGGCGCAATACTTTAATTAATTTAGAAGACACCAGTGAACAGCGTGAAAAAGTTCAAGGGGTAAAGCTGGCCTCTCTCGGCCAATTGACCGCTAGCATTGCTCACGAAATTCGCAATCCCTTAGGTGCCATTAGTCATGCAGCCCAGTTAATGAGTGAATCGCAGAATTTGGATAAAGCCGATACTCGCTTACTGCAAATTATCCAAGCGAATGCCAAGCGTATGAACTTAACCATTGAAAGCGTGCTAAATCTATCCCGCAAAAAAGAACCGAAGCGCGAGCGCTTACCGCTAAAAGGCTGGCTACACAGCTTCTTACGTGATTTTATGCTGCAACATAATTTAAAAGAAAAGCAGGTGACTTTATTTATTGAACCGGCTGATTTAATGATTGAATTTGATCCTGCCCATCTACATCAAATTATGTGGAATTTGTGCCGGAATGCGTTCAAATATGCGCACGAGAATCCGCAAAAGCTACAACTGGATATTCAAGGGGGTACGCCAGCGCATAGTCGCGATGTATTATTGAACATTATTGATAATGGGCGCGGCATTCCTGAAGATTTACGCCAGCGTCTATTTGAACCTTTTTTCACCACCAGCACACAAGGAACGGGCTTAGGCTTATTTATGGCCAGAGAGCTATGCTTGAGCAATGGCTCGGCTTTAGAATACCTCTCCCTGCCTACAGGCGGTTGCTGTTTTAGGATTGTATTTTCGCGGTCAACTCATTAACTAACAATAAGAATAAAGCTAACAATCATGACTGAACAACGTGTATTAATCATTGATGATGAACCCGATATTCGTGAGTTACTCGAGATTACCTTGCTACGTATGGGTTTAGATACGCTGACTGCCGGTAATGTCGAAGAAGCACTCGCGCAAATTCAAGCTCACGAACCCAATCTCTGTCTCACGGATATGCGCCTACCCGATGGTAGTGGCATTGATATTGTGCGTTTTTTGCAAAAAGAGTATCCGAATATTCCGGTCGCAGTCATTACTGCGTATGGCAGTATGGATGCAGCCGTTGAAGCCTTGAAGGCTGGGGCTTATGACTTCGTGTCTAAGCCAGTCGATTTGCCAAAATTACGTGACTTGATTCAAACCGCTTTAAAGCTAACCAGTAGCGAGAAAAATCAACGCCCCAAAGCAGCTGAAGACCCTTTTAGCCAAGGTCGTATTTTAGGCTCATCGCCAGCCATGCAAATCCTAAAAAGTACCATAGGTAAACTCGCACGTAGCCAAGCACCTGTCTATATTCATGGTGAATCAGGCAGCGGTAAAGAATTAGTCGCCCATGAAATTCATCTACAAAGCCCTCGGCAAAAGTCGCCATTTATTCCAGTCAACTGCGGGGCAATTCCAGAAAATCTGATGGAAAGTGAATTCTTTGGACATAAAAAAGGCAGTTTCACCGGTGCAGTCAGTGACAAACAAGGCTTATTCCAAGCAGCCCACAAAGGCACTCTATTTTTAGATGAGGTGGCTGATCTCCCCTTAACCATGCAAGTGAAACTGCTGCGCGCCATTCAAGAACGGGCGATTAAACCCGTCGGTGGCTTAGAAGAAATTTCAGTCGATGTGCGCATCCTAAGTGCGACTCATAAAAGCCTTGAGCATGAAGTCGCCGCAGGCAACTTTCGCCAAGATTTATATTACCGTCTGAATGTCATTAAATTAAAAGTTCCACCCTTGCGCGAACGCCAAGATGATATTGAATTATTAGCGGACTTTTTCTTGAAAAAAATCGCCGAACGTTGGCAAATGCCTGCGATTAAACTGTCCACTCAAGCACGGCAAATGCTACTCAGCTATTCATTTCCCGGTAATGTTCGCGAGCTGGAAAATATTCTCGAACGCGCTAGCACCCTGTGTGAAGATAACACTATTCAAGCGGATGATTTGCAGCTGCCACAAGTGACTAATTCAAACAGCACTCTATCCACTCAACAAGCAGCTTCACGCTCAGTACTCTTATCCGTACCGCCTGAATTAGTCAACCCTTACACAACGCAGCAGCCAATGCCAAACAGCACAGCGGCGGAGGCATCTTGGACTCCTCATACCGATGAAGATGCTGAACGCACTATGATTATTGAGGCCTTAGATCAAACGCGTTGGAATCGGACTAAAGCTGCTGAACTGCTGGGCATGAGCTTTCGTCAGCTACGTTATCGTATCCAAAAATATGAATTAGACACCCACTGAGCGCCAGCTACCACTGGTCGGGTAATGAGTCACAGCCTGTTTGCATTAAGCTTTAAGTACTGACAATTAATGGCTTAAAAACGGGCAAGGCTGACAAATTAGGGAATTTTTAATCAGGAAAATTGACAAGATTAATAAAATTGTCAGTTTTTGACAGAAGACAGTGTCAGCTGTCATTTATTTCTAAGTAGAAAAAAATAATTAATTATTAAAAATCAATTAGTTATATAAAAAAACCGAGTTGGCACACTGTCTGCAATACTGTTAGTGCCCTAAGGCAAAGAATCAAAATAAAAACCAACTTAAAAGCAAAAATAAGGAACTATAAAATGTCCATGAAGAAAAAAGTACAAGCAGGCTTCACATTAATCGAATTAATGATTGTTGTTGCAATTATCGGTATCTTAGCTGCGATTGCTCTGCCTGCTTACCAAGATTACACCATCCGTGCAAAAGTAACTGAAGGTTTGGGTTTAGCTGAGCCTGCTAAGTTAGCAGTTGCAACTGAAGGTTCTGCTTCTTTGGCTGATTTAACTCGTGTTACTACAACTTGGAACGCGCAAAACTCAAATACTGGTGCTAATAGTAAATTTGTTAATAGTGTACTGATGGATACTACTAACACTGGCGTTATCACTATTAAGTACAATGCTACTGCTGTTGGCTTAAAAGCTGGTGAAGATACCATCATCCTGTCTCCTTATGTTCGTACAGCTGCTGCTGGTACTTCTGCAACACTGGCTGCTGCGCAAACTGCTGGCACTACAGGTTCTATTGACTGGGCTTGTACTTCATTAACTGTAGCATCAGCTACATCAGGTGGTATGGCTGCACCTACTGCAGGTACTTTACAAGCTAAATATGCTCCAGCTGCTTGCCGTTAATACCTAGTTAGTAGCTAATAAAGAAAGAGCGCTTAAGCGCTCTTTCTTTATTAGCT
>Ga0116183_1005302_pt1 | contig 12314 bp, 9 predicted proteins | sample AD_UKC078_MetaG_FD_89753 | JGI IMG/M metagenome (GOLD analysis project Ga0116183, IMG submission 89753) | Active sludge microbial communities of municipal wastewater-treating anaerobic digesters from USA - AD_UKC078_MetaG | ecosystem: Engineered > Bioreactor > Anaerobic > Digestate | place: USA... | reverse complement strand
TATCATTTCTTCTTCTGTGAAATAATTTGTGGAATAACCAAGGCATGTCCTGTTATTATGCTGATTATAAAAATCCATAAAAGATTTTCTTTTTAATGTTACGCCATAACGCTCTGGATAGAGATAAACCAGTGAAGCTGGTTCTAATTCACTGGGAAAAACATTTACTTTACATTCGTATCTATTTATGAGGTGGTTTATAAGATTTTTTGTCTGCAAAACATCCTGCTTATTTTCAAAAGGAAGGCCTACAGTGAAATATACATTTATTGCCAGATTTAATACCCTTGTATTTACTCCTTCTTTACAGAGTAAATCTGCAAGGGCAATTATACCCATGGGCATAATAAGTATGGAAGAACTTTCATCTGTTGTTTTTGGAATATGGACAAAGAGACAATCCAGTTTTTCATTTTGATTTTCTGATATGTTTAATTTATAATCCATTAATAAACACCTATTTTCTTTTTTAATCTTTATTTATAGAATTTACAATTTCTGTAATAGTATCAAAATCACCTTTCCAAAGGGCAAGATCGCTTTTTTCTTTCAATTCTCTTACAATCCACCCTGCACCAAGAGCCAGTATTGCCACAAAATCACTCGTTCCATGTTCTATTCCGTGTTTTCTTAATCTCTCTATAAAACCCTGGGAGATTTTAAGAATTTCCCTGTCATTCATATCGTTTAATTTATAATGAATCCTTTCCCATAGAGGTGGAGGTAATAAGGAAGGAGGGATTCTTTTCATAAGCTTTTTTAAGAGTTTTTCTCTATCTTTAAATTGAAAATTATATTTTTCTGCATCTTCCCACCAGATTGTATTTGGATTAAGTATGGCAAACTGGACAGTCACTGAATCAGGATTTGCTTCAAGAAGCAAATTAAAAGTTTCATCCATAGTTTCTTTTGTTTCGAAGGGAGCAGGGACAATTACACTGGCTATTGTATATATACCCGCTTCTTTTGAAGCCTTTAAGGCATCTTTTGACTGTTTCACTGAAATTCCTTTTCCTATAGACTCATCCAGTATATATTGAGAACCTGATTCGATGCCAAAGGCCATGGCACGACAACCGGCTTTCCTCATTAGAGGATAGTTCTCCTCTGGAAAGGCTCTGGTATGGCCAAAGGTAGAGAAATTTACTGTTAATTTTCTTTTTATTATCTCTTTTGATATGGATGTTAATAAGCCTGGAGGTGGATTTGAGCCTGTCAATCTGAATGTAGAAGAAGAGTATTTATTTATTATTTTTTCCATTTCATCTACTACTATTGATGGTTTTTTATTTCTCCAGGAGGAACCGCTTTTTCTCGGATGAATACAGAATTTGCATCTATTGGGGCATCCGCGGCTTTCTTCCAGGAGAAAGACATTTATTTTTTTCCCTTCCTTCATAGCAGGATATATTTCTTCATCATATAGTGGAGAAGGAAGTTCTTCCAGGTTACTTATAAACCGGGGAGGATTTTTTATAATTTCTGACCCGTCTCTGTATATAAGATTGGGAATGGATTTTAGATTGCCTTTACCCTGTGTATATTTTATAAGTTCTATAAGAGGGATTTCTCCTTCTCCATATATTAAAAAGTCAAAATTCCTGGTGAATTCAAGTATGTGTGAATCATACATATCTACGTGGGGCCCTCCGCCAAGGGTAATTATACGGGGATATTCTTTTTTAATCTTTTCAGCTATTCTTATGGAACCGTGGAAACCCATACCTTCCCATAATTTAAACCCTACAATCGTTGAATTAAATTTTTTTATAGCACTTATTATTTCTTTACCTATTCTATCTTCTTCTTCTTCTATGAGTTTATGAAAAAGCTTTTTAAATTCATTCATCTTTTTAATTCTATCCTGTTCCTGAAGGTTTTCATTTAATCTATAGACTTCTTTTATTGTTTCTTTCATTTTCATATTAAAAAGTCTTTTCCCTGTTTCTGTTGTAATATAGTCAAGGACTAAAGGTTCATAACCTTCTGATAGGGCAAAAGATGAAAGAGAGGCAAGTCCGTTATCAGGCATAAATGAAAAAAGTTCTGTAGATGGTCCGTTATAATTTATTAAGATAATATGGCTTTTCATAAAGATTATTTTATCATTTAAACTTCAGAGGGGCAAGTTATTTTATTAATTGAAAAAAAAAATTAAGAAAGTTCTTTACTTTTTTTAAATTGTCGTGATATAAAGAATGTAAAAGTTAGTATTTTGCAAAAAAAAAGATTAAAATTAGGAGGTTTCTATTATGTATCCACATATTGGTTTTGTACCGTTTCGTCCACCTCACCATCACCATCATGTTCACCATCATCACCATCATCATGGCGGATATGGTGCACAACAACAGCAGATTCAAATGTTGCAACAGCAGGTTCAACAGCTTCAGATGCAGATGCAAATGATGCAGATGATGATGATGATGGGCGGTATGGCAGGCGGATGTTGTGGTATGGGTTCACCCTATATGATGAATCCTATGATGATGGGCGGAATGATGAATCCTATGATGATGGGCGGAGGTATTCCCGGAATGGATGCACTTGCTATGCAGACATCAATGGCACTGGGATATCCGCCAGGTATGAGTCCTATGTACGGAGGAGGAGCATATCCACAGTCTGATCAGTTAATTCAGGGTATGTCAAATCTCGGCGGAGGTGTTGGTTCAGTTGTTGGCGGTTTAGGTGGAGCTATGTACGGTGCTGCCCTTGGAACCTGTATTTTCCCCGGAGTTGGAACAGTTATAGGAGGTCTATTAGGTGGTATTGCCGGTAGTTCAATAGGCAAATTTATTGGCGGTGCAATCGGATCAGTAGTAGGCGGAATTGCCAGCGGAATTAAGAATATATTCAGAGGCTGGTAGTACCTTTATAAAATAAGCACCGGAGAAATCCGGTGCTTATTTTTTTATCTTGTCATTTTACTCTGATAAGGACAGTAAAGATCAGGAGCATTTAAATTTTTATAATTATAAAGTGCCCTTGCTCTGCATCCTCCCCTGCAGGAGTTATATTGGTCACAGCCAAGACATGTGGGATTACCTTTAAATTCTCTAAAAAGTTTGATTATAGGAGCATTATCCCATAGTTCTTTTAGAGAGTATTCTCTGAGGCTTTCTTTTGAGGGTTGATGGCTGAAAAAACCGCAGGGATAAATAAATCCCTGAGAATTTATGTAACATACCTGACTTCCTCCTATACATCCAAAGTGCTGATAAACTCCTCTGTGCTGTGTTTTAAAAGGCAGTGAAGGTATAACCATTTTGAGTCCTGTATAACGTTGAAGTTTTTGTGCCATGTTTCTTACATTCCATGCCTCTTCATAACTGAGTGTAAGATTGCTATCTGAAGCTCTGCCTATGGGAAGGGCATAATCAAACTGTATACCTTCAAAATTGAGATTTTCCGCCAGTCTTATAAGGCCGGGAAGCTCACTTATATTCTGTTTTACAAGGGTTACATGGATATAAGAAGGTAAAGAAGAATATTCTTTTAAAAATTTTATTCCTCTAAGAGCTTTTTTATAAGTATTTTTCCCTCTTAAGAATTCATATGTTTTTTGTGATACGCCATCAAAGCTCACATTCAGTCTTTTAAGCTTGAGTTCATTCAGTTTCTGGCTGATTTTTTTATTAATAAGCACTGCATTTGTAGAAAGAGATGTATTTATTCCCATTTTATTGGCATATTTTATTATCTCCAGTAGATCGGAACGGCAAAAGGGTTCGCCGCCGCCGATACTCAGTTCACACGTTCCTATCCCGGACATTTCATTTATTAGATTTATAATTTCTTTAGTGGTTAGCTCCTTATCCAGAGGTTTTCCTGAATCTGAAAAACAGTGTACACATGTAAGAGGGCATTCTTTTGTTACCTGAAGATGAACTCTCAGAGGTGAATAGAGGTGAGATGTCTCTGCCTCGGTATTCTTAAAAATACCCAGAAAGCATTTATTATTATCCAGAAGTTCTATATTTTCGCAGAGCATTAAAAAGGTGTTAAAAGATTTTTGAGAGAATTTTTCGGAAAACTGTTCATACAGAGTATTAATAGATTGCCCTTTACTGTATTCAAATATCTCTGTGGCATCCTTATCAAAAGGGATGTATTCACCTATTTCTCTATCGTAGATTAAACATCCAAAGAATTCTTTTCTAGTAATAAAACGAGGATGCAGATTTTCGGTCATAAGAATCAGGCAAACCTCTCTATATATTTACCTTATTAAAATAACCATTCTTATCTTAATTAATAAATTTAAAGAAGTAAATTCTCCTACTCCTCTATCACTTATATGCTATAAACATATTTCGGGATATATGAAAAATATCCTTTGAATATGTGCAAAAAAATTGGAGAAAAGAGAAAATAGGATTATTTCTGGAGGATAATCCTGATAAAGAAAGAAGTTTTAAAAATCTATGTATTACAGTGGTTTAGAAAAGAAAATCATACAGGACTGTTTAAGAGCCAGGGCCGGTGAGAGGATTTTAATTACTGGCCATGATTTTACTTCTGATTTAATAGAAAGCCTTCGGCAGGAGCTTAGAGCTATTAAAGCTGTAGATATAGTAATAACCTGGTCTGATAGAATAATAGTAGAACTTATAAGAAATCTGGGAGTAAAAGAGGCTGCTCTCAGGATAATGCCTTTCTTTTCAGAAAAAAAAACCTTTCATTTTCTTCACAGGGAAATAGAGGCAGATAAAATAATTGTAATAATTCCACCTACAGATAATTATTTAGATTTTCTTTCAGTAATATCGTATATGAAGCCTTTTGAAGATAATTATCTTTATAATTTGTTTCAACTTCAGAGGATGAATGTTCCGGGCCTTCTTATTGACTATCCTTTTGATACTAAAACCAGAAATTTGTTAGAAAAAGAACAATTTGATCATCTTCTGAGTAGTTACCGAAATGCAATAGGTGTAAATTTTCAGGAAATAGGCAATTTAAACAGGAGAATTGTTCCATTTTTAAAATTCGGAAAAGAAGTATTAATTAGATCAGATTACGGAACAGATTTAAGGTTTATAATTAATGGAAGGTTTCCCTGTGAAGAAGAGGGAAGACTGGGTTTTCAGACAAGTTTCTGTCAGCTGCCGGGAGGAGAAGTTTTTATAGCCCCTCTTGAAGAAAGCGCCTGTGGAGTTTATATGATTGATATAAGTGATTATGGTTTTATTCTGGGTATGAAATTTCAAGATGGTGTACTTATGGATGCTTTAGATTCCAGGGGCATAGAAAATGACAAAGCCAGGAAAATAATAAAAGAGATGGGTCTTTTAAGAGAAAGACTTGGAGAATTTGGTATAGGTACAAACAGTCAATCTCCTCCACTTCTAATAGGAACAATCTCGGAAAAATCCCTGGGGACAGTTCATATAGCTCTGGGAGAAAATCGCTCTTACGGGGGAAAAAATGCCAGTGCTATACATTATGATTTTGTAAGTACTAAAAATGACGTTTTTGTTGATGGAAAGAAGATTATGGAAAAGGGAAGGATTATTGTTTAGTGAGAAGTGAGTAGTTCTTACCTCTCACGTTTCGCGTCTCTCCTTGATAGTTCTCTCTCTGCTTCTATTCCTAAATTTTGCAGTGTGGAAATTTTTCTGGATGCTTCAAAGATTTCATTTAATCCTGTATCCAGATGGTCAGGATTTTCATCTTTAGTGTAATTCTTCATAATTTTTATACCATGTTTCATATCCTTTAAGCTATCTTTAAATAATCGGTAAATCTCCGGGATGATTTTCATATTCTTTCCTTTAAGTTCATCTCTTACATGTTTTAATTTTTTTTCCATCTCTTTTAGAATATTATTAAAATCTTTTTTTGTTATTTTACCATCTTCAATCTCCTTTGTTACTTCCATAAGTTCTTTTAGATTATCAGTTATTATATATTCGAAATTTTTTATTTCATAAGTTTCCGTATGTTTTCCATCTGTCCCTGTCTGTGCTACTTTAGGTAGTAAAGAACGGCATATGGCACATGTGTCTCGATAAAGACTGTTTTTGTGGCCGCATCTCAGGCAGATAACTTTGGTTATTATATCAGCAGATTCATATAATAACCCCAGAGAGGTAAAAAGTTTTTCTGTAGCTTTTAAAATTATATCAATACCTTTTTCTATATGATGTTTATCTCTGTTTTTAAGATAATTCAACCCTTCCTGATATAGATTTATATTAATTAAGACTTTTTCATATTCTTCCAGAAATGTTACACTGTCAGGATTCCAGCTTAAAGGGTATATTTGTTTTTTTGTACTTTCTATGAATTCTTTTAGAAAGTTTATCTTTTCTTTAAGGGCTTCATATGGAAGTTCTCCTTTATGCACTGCTTTGACTGCAAGTATAAGTTCACTCATCAGGGGAGATTTTGATGGAGGTGTAATTTTTTTTTCCTTTTCTCGCATTCTGGTAAGAATATAAAATAAATCTTCTGTAATAGTTACTATTTTATTAATATTTTGATATAGAAGCTCTTTGTTTTTGTTTTCCGGATATTTATTTATATTGCTGATTAGTTTATGAAAATATGCCAGTTGTTCTCTGAGTTTCCTAGTATCTTTATTAGCTTTATCAATTTGCAGATTTTCATAGATTAAAATCAGTTTCTTATAAAGTCTTTTAAGGATAATACATAATTCAGATAATTCTTTAAAATTTATTTCGTTTTTTGTTATATCTATTAATGTATTTATATATATGGATTTAGATGACCAGTTTTTTTTAGTCATTTTGTTCTACTTTAGTAAGGATGAATATACTTGTAAACCATAAAAATAATAATAAATAGAAAATCAGATGGTATTTAAGTAAGTAAATTCTTAAAATAATATCCTTTGTTATACCTGCTACTTCACCATCAATCAAACCTGTAACAAAAAATAAAATAAGGTATAATATAAAGTATTGACTTTTAGACTGAATATTATGTTCAATTCCCAGATAAATAAGAAATAGAGTGAGAAGCAGATACATATGATAATGAGGCCAGGATCTCGGTATACAAATAAGAAGCAGTAATATAAATGTCCCTATTTCCAGATAGATTTTTTCAGTGTTACATTTTATTTTGACTGGCTTTAGTGTTACATAAAATATAAAAAATGTGATCAGCCATATCAAAATATTACCTGTTAATGGTGAGTTAATTAGTGGTGTCCTATAGTCTGTGGTTTTAAAGTAGCCATTTATACAGGCAGAAAGAGATTGATTTGCAACATAGTCAAAATATATACTCTTTGGTGTGTTGCTCAGATACGCAATATATATATGAATAGAACCTGTATAAATAATTACCGGTAACATAAGTAGTATTAGAAAGATAAGTGTTGTAATGATGGATTTATAATCTCTTTTAACTAAAAAATAAACAAGGAATATAACAGGAAATATTTTTAATGAAATTGAAAAGGCTAATATAAAGGTAGATATTATTTTTTTCCCTTTTGCATAAAATATTCTGAAAAGAGTAACAAGGAATAGCATAATGATACTTAACTGTCCTGCAAAAAGGCAGTCGATAGTAGGTGAAAAGAGAAAAGATACAGGTAAGGCCATAAGAAAAATTATTATTGTTTTTCTTATTCCCCAGGTTTTAGCTCTTACTGACAATAATAAAATTATATTTAAGCACAGTATAAGGTGGCTTAAATAAAAGTTTAACCATATGGACTGTGAAGGCTTTAAAAGTGCAAAAGGAAGATAAATAACAAATAATAGAGGAGGATATTCACACCCGAGCCTTGTTTTTTCTCCACGGGACTTATTCCATTCTCTTAATTTCTCTACATTATATATTATATCATGACGTTTGTTATATAATGCACTTGAGCCGTTCTGATAGGCTTTAAAATCAAGTCCAAATCCGGGTTTTTCAGGAAATACTGTCCAGAGTCTTATATAATCGGGCCCGCGGTAAATGATAAGCAAAGTAAGTCCCAGTAAAAAAATAATAAGATATGTATATGATGAATTATTTATCGTTTTAGTTTTAATATTCGATTCCATGTGAGGTTTATCCTTTCAAGCCCCTCAATGGCGAATCTATGAAAGGGACTTATGGTGAGAGCTCTGGAGTAGAAGTAGTGGGCTCGTCGCCAGTCGCCTATTTGTTCAAAAATTAATCCCTCAATCCAGTAAACATCAGCAAAATCAGGTTCGATGTTTCTTGCAAAATTAATCTCCCTTAAAGCTCCAGTATAGTTATTATTGTCAAGAAACCACAGAGCTTTAATACAGTAAGTATAACCGGATCTATAGGGGCTATAAGATAGAGATTGGGAAAAGTATTTTTTTGCTTCACTTTTCATACCCATTTCTCTATAAATCAGACCAGTATAGTAATAGATTATGCCCTGGAAAGGATTTATAGAAAGGGCATTATCAAATTCTTCTACGGCAGAGTCGTATTTTTTTTGATACATATTTATAAGACCGAGATTTATATAAGCATAGGAATTGGTGGGATAAGTTTTAAGAAAATCTCTCAGTTTTTCTTCTGCCTGTGAAAAGTTTCCTGTATTTAGATAAGATATACCGAGACAAAAAAGTACAGATTTATTACCGGGATCAAGATATAATACCTTTTTGTATTGTTCTATTGCCTCTTCCCACTGATGCCTGTTCTGATATATGGCACCAAGGGCAAAAGGCACATCTATATTGGTCGGGTCAAGTTCTATAACTTTATTAAATTCAATAATTGCTTCATTACTTTTTTTCTGGGTATAGTAAATTTGACCAAGGAGATCATGAAAATTTATATTTTCTGGATCTAATTGTAGTCCTTCCTTAAAAATAGTTATGGCCTCCTCGAAACATCCGAGTTTGTAATAAGCAAAACCGAGATATTCTATAGCCTGGAGGTTTTTGGGTTCTACTTCTCTGGCTTTAATATAACAGGCAATGGCCTTATCGGAAAAAGCAAGACTATCGTATAAAAGTCCAAGAGAAAGATATACGCCTACATTATGGGGATCGTATTTCAGACCTTCTTCGAATTCTTTTATGGCTTCATTATATTTATTTTCAGCAATGTAAACCCTTCCAAGCCCAAAATATCCCTCCTCATTCTCCGGGGATAGTTCTATTACTTTATTGAAACTTGAAAAGGCAAGTTCCCTGTCATTTTTGTTCAGCCCTATTTCTCCTAAATATAGATAGGCTTCTATAAAATCAGGTTTTTTGTCGATTATATAGTTAAATTCCTTTATGGCAGATTCGTTATCACCGGCCCTTCCGTAAATTTGCCCTTTTGTATAATGCAATTCTATATCATCTGGAGAAAAAGTTAAGAGCAATTCACATTTCTCCATAGCTTTTCTGTAATCACCGGTATTCATATATATGAGGGCGAGTCCTTTATTTGCTTCTCTGTTATGAGGGAAAAGATTTAATATCCTCTCATACTCATTCTGACTTTCTGTGAAATTTCCCATTGAAAGGTATACATTTCCTAACTGTAAAGAAAGATTTAAACCGGCAGGATCACATTTTTTTGCTCTCTGGAAAGATTCCAGAGCAAGTCTCTGATTTTTTTGCATTATATAAATTAATCCCAGATTATAGTGGGCTATAGAGTTATGAGGAGAAAAATAGATTACCCTATGAAATTCTCTGAAGGCTTCTTTTATTTTACCTTCCAGAAGATATTTATTACCTGAAGAGAGGTGCTTTTCTATATCAAAAATTTTCTTTCCCTTCTCCTTTTCATATACAGGGGAAATATTATCTGCAAGAACTGAAGAAAGGGATAAGAGAAAAATTGTTATAAATAAAATAATTTTATAACCTTTTTTCACTAAGTCTTTTACCTCAAGCAATTATTTTCAGCTTTAAAATTCTTTACTTAAAACATTTATCCTTCTATAGAGATTTCGGAAAATAAAATTATATTTGCCTTTTCATTTATCTTCTTCCTTAAAAATTGGTATAAAGTTTGCAGGAAAAATATGAGTATAGAAGAAATGTGAGATCTGGAGGCGAACATTGAGAACGCCCTGGTTAACTCATCATCTATAATACATTATAATTTTAAAGGAGGACAAATTATGTTTCGTTCAAAAATTTTATTAGTATCTATGGTTCTTATAATTACAGTCAGTCTATCTCTGTTTCTTATAACACAGGTCAGAAGTCAGAATGGTGATAGCTCAATAAAGCTGAATTATTCCAATATAATACCTGAAGATAAGGCTAAAAATATTTTAACTCTTGAAGGCAATCCCGTTGAAGCTATAATGCTGTATCAAAATGATACACTCTATGTATGTGCCGATGACATAATGAAGATTCTTGGCCTTACAGGAGGTTATGATTTAGAAAAAAGCAGTTATCTCATTAATGGACAGGAATTTTCTACGGGAAAAGTGTATGAAGTAAATATTAGTTCTAAGAAAAAAAATATAGTATTTCTGCCTGTTGTTGATCTTCTGAAATTTTTAAAACTCAGGTATACTCTTTCTAATTTAGGTGAATATCCTACTGTGAGGATTCAGACAAGCAGTTTTTCTCTTCCGACTCCTACTCCCTTACCGGTTGCAGCAGGTACTTCTGCTCAGGGTACAGTTGCTCCCACTCCTGCTCCACAGCAGTTATTTTCACAGAAATGCAGTAAATGTCATGATCTGTCCAGGGTTACCTCTGAGGCTCATCCCAGTTCATACTGGTCAACTATTGTACCCAGAATGCAATCAAAAGATCCTCAATGGATAACTAATGAAGAAGCAACAATAATTTTACAGTATTTAAGCTCTGGAGGCAGGTGAAGACTTGAGGCATGAGGCGTAAGACGTATGGTGTAGAGGCGAACACAGGGTTCGTTCCTGGTTACGCATCATTCACTTGTTAGTCCCATTGTTTCAAGAGCCTTCTGGGCTTTTCTGATAGATGCATAATCTTTGTCATAAGCCTCTGTATACCCTTCCAGTTTAAGTATCTCAATAATTTCTTTGGTCTCTTCTTTAGTGGTATCTATATTTAAAAAGGCCTTTTTTATTTTCTGTATTAGTTCTTCCGACATACCAGCTCTGGCGACAATAGGTGCAGTAGGAATCTGGTCAGATTCTTTTATTATTTTCAGATCTCCCAGACGTTTATCTACACCTTTTGTATAAATATAATTCGATATGCCCGCTGCATCTACATAACTATTATATACAGCACTAAGTGATGAATCATGATCACCTGTATATCTTATTTCTGAGAAAAAATTTGTATTGTTAACGCCTGCTTCTGAGAGCATCAGAACAGGCATAAGATAACCCGAAGCAGATTCTTTGTCTGTAAAGGCAAATTTTTTGCCCTTCAATTGTGCAATATTTTCTATACCGCTGTCTTTTCTTACTATAATATAACTCTTATAATTAGGAGCAGATGCTTTAATTGCAATAGGCTTTACCAGAGGAGTGGCACCGGCTATGTCATGGGCTTTTATATAGATAAGGGGACCTGTATTTGCAAGATCTATATCACCTGATTTAAGGCCATCAATAATTGGTGTGTAAGATTTTTTTATCTCCAGCTTAACAGGTATGCCAATTTGACCTGCCAGGTAATCAGCGAGATACTGCCATGCCTTCAGAAGTTTAAGTTCACTTTCATAAGGTATACAGGCAAGCACCAGAGGCTTTTGATCTGGTTCTACTACTGGCGAGGGAGAATGTGCAATGGTTGGCGAGGCAACCGTAGTATGTGTTGTTACAGTACCGTTCTTACAGGATGATATAAATATTATTAGAATGAGAATGTATAGGAAGAAATATTTTTTCATAGAATATTCTCCTTGGTTAAAATTTTATTAAAGAAATATTTCGTTAGATTTAGGGAAAATTCCTTTTTTAACCAGATTTTTTCTGAAAACACTGGTATAAACATATCTGGTAATATATATTACGTATCACGTCTTAAGCTATTTTCTGTAAAATCTCTTCCACAGTAAATTCCTGGGAAAAAAGTATATGAACCCTGTTTGTCCTGACTATGGTTTTTTGGTCGAAAAGGGGATTGCCTCCTTCATCATTCTGAACCGGAGTAATAAGACCTTTTTTAAGATAGATTTTTAGATTTTCTTCAGGAATTCTTGTTATTCTTGATAATTCACTCTGTGTATAAAGAGGAGATGGTATTTTCCCATAATCTGCCCAGTTATGAGAAAGACTGTATAATACATATTTTAATTCAAGAGGATTGAGATGGGGATGTTTTGCTTTAATAAGAGATGCAATACCAGTTATTACGGATGTTGCAAAACTGTTTCCACTTGTAGTGAAATATCCGTGTTTCAGCCATGGG
>Ga0116183_1005295_pt1 | contig 12317 bp, 12 predicted proteins | sample AD_UKC078_MetaG_FD_89753 | JGI IMG/M metagenome (GOLD analysis project Ga0116183, IMG submission 89753) | Active sludge microbial communities of municipal wastewater-treating anaerobic digesters from USA - AD_UKC078_MetaG | ecosystem: Engineered > Bioreactor > Anaerobic > Digestate | place: USA... | reverse complement strand
TGAGCCCGGTCAGATACTCGAAATTCTCTGTGGATATCCTGAGCGCGTCCACACGGCCACGGTTCAGACTCCGCTCTGTGCCTCCGGTGACTGTATAGTCCCTTCGAAGGGCAAACTGCGTATCGTCTGTCACATAGGCCTTGCTGTAGGTCATTTTCTTCTTATCGCTCACTTCCACAACATCGTGAACAATCGGAGCGAATACACGAAGGGTATCCGAAAGCGAGTAAAGCGACATTCCGGAGAGAAGCACCTGTGAGAAAACATCAGAGGCTCCGGTCGGCTGCGGTGTATGCAGAAGCGTATCTACAGAGCCATCCAGCGAAAGATGCATCATACCGGAAAGCAGTAGCGGGATATAGTCGTCGCTGGCATCAATACGTCCGTTCCATCTGTCCTGAGCGCCCAAGCCCTGACCGGTGATCGAGGCGATGATGTTCTGCGCATTTATGGTGGCGCTGCCCGGCGCAATTTTGATCCAGACCGCAAAGGTATGAAGCGTCTTTTCCGCCATTGAAAGCAGCGGATAAAAGAGGTTCAGAATATGGGCACCAGTATGCCATGTTTCCGTCGGGTGAAACTCCTCCACCTCATGGCCGTCTACCACATACCCAACAGTAACAACAGACTGGCCGTCCTCGTTCCACTCCACAGGAACGGTGACAGTAGTGGAGAGTTCCTTATCATTTACGACAGGCTCTCCGGATTCCTCGTCGGTGGTCTCCTCCGGAAGGATCGTCGTCCCCGTGCCCTCTGCTGTGACGGAGCGTTCTTCCGGCAAAGCCGCAACGTTTAAAAGGATTGCAGCTTTGAACTCGCAGTCTGTCTCTTCCTGCGTGGCAAATTCCAAATCTATGATGTAGACCTGCTCCTCGCCGAGAGTGTATGGTGTGGCATTCATATAGGAATAGGTCGCCATCTTCGTGCTCTCGACGGAATTGATAAGCCCGGTGATATTTTTGTCGTTCTTGCTCTTGGCTTCCGCGAGGCGAGGATTCTTGCCGACACACTTTAATGAGCATTTGCCGTTTACTTTTATCGTTATGGAGGTGATTGCCGCCATCTGCGTCTCGTCTGCCTGCCCGCCAGTGAAGGTGAGCACGTCGCCGGGCTCCAATGCCGGATCGCCAATGGTCTCGGAGTCAAAGGGCACATAGTTTATGACCGAGATGGCATTCAGGATGTTTGTAAGAATCCTGCTTCGAGTCTCGTCAAGACCGAACTGCAGCAGCGGATTTACTTCCAGATTCATGGTCAGAGCATCATCCGGATCGAGTGCATAATACTCCGCCGTATTCGTGCGTCGGTTGGTGGAATTGATCGCTGTGTATCTCGTCACGAAATCCGAAAAGCTGCTGGTAAAGCGATGGGTGTTGTTCACCGTACAGACCGGGCTTGCCGCATACTGCACGAGCTGCAGCTTTCCTTCACGGTTGATGAAGGCAAAGGAGCAGAGCGCCTGCGCAAGGTAATGCAGGAAGTCGCGCCATGTCTCTATGTCGTTATCAGGGTAAACGCCGAGAAGCTCTGTGCCGTTTGGCAGGGCTTCGATTTCTTCCTGCGTGTGTGCAAGCTCCACATGGCAGGTCGTACACATGATGGAAAGAAAATCGTAAGGGTAGCCGCTGGACTGCGTTTCGTTATATGCCTTGTCGAAATTCAGCATGGCATCGTAAGCCTTGAGCTCCAGCGTCTTTATTTTTCGGTTGGCTTCTGCTACATAGAAGATGCCCATTGGAACATCCTCCACGGAGCCGTCCGGGAGATTCAGATGGAAGTCCAGCTTCACCTCAGCGTTTTCCAAGGAGTAGCGGTCAACATCCGAAAAGAGGGAGATACCCATCTCTGCTGCATACACGCTTCCAAGCTCGATCTCAGAGGAGCCGGAGCATTGACGGGATACATAGCCGGAGCCCTTCACGATATCCTTATTTTCAAAGGGATAGACTTTCCCTGCGGCTGTGGTGATGGTTCCCGACCAGAAGAAGGAGCGGGTGTTATCCTGTATCGCTGTTTTGTATTTATCGGATACGCTGTACATCGCGCCGCTCCTTTCTGTCAGTACTCATTCAAATCAAAGCTGACCTTCCATAAGCCCTTCTTCGTAGTGTCATGGGCAAGGGAGGTCTTGAAGCCATCAATATACATATCCCTTGTCTCCCGGAGCATTGTCTCCGTATTGAAAAACTCGACCGGGAGCTTGGGCTTTGCCCGCATAAGAGACAGCTTCTTAAGCCATGCGGGTGAAACCTGAAAGGCCACGGAGATTTTCACCACGCCGGAGCGGACAATATCCCGCTGGGTGGTTCCGGCCTCTGTCTCTCCAGAGCTGTCCGCCTCCACATCGGTAAGGGACAGGTCATAGGAAATGGGAAGCGGCATCTCCGTGCCGTCAATCTTCAAATAGTGTGAAAATGCCATCATCTGCCTCCTGACCGGAGCGCCATGCGCTGCTGGGCGGTAACGATGGTCTCGTCAAGCAGCGTGCCTCCAAGATAAACCGGGATAGTGATATCGCCTCCGCCATTTCCGGCACCTGCAAGGGCAGTGACAATGGCAGAGGTCTGCCCGGCCACAGCCTCCTGAATCATGCCGCGAAGGGAGTCAACGCCGACAATGGCTTCCGCACCGGCTTCTCCTGCGCCAAGCAGCGTGTTGCCGCTCATGCCGAAGATGGTCGGTGAGTCGAGGATCATGCCATTCCCCATTGCCTTCTTGTACCATTCCACAGAAAAATGCGGGATGGATGGCGGGTTCAGTGAGAAGCTGCCCGAAATGGAGAAGTGCGGCAGCTTTATCTTCGGCAGCTCCCAGTGGAAGTTGAATACATTCTTCAGCTTGTTTACGATGCCGGAGATGAAGCTCCAGATCCCGTTGAACACATTGGAGACCGTATTCTTTATGCCGTTTAAGATGCTTGTAATCGTGCTCTTTATGGCATTAAAGGCCGAAGATATGCCGCTTTTCACGGTATTGACCACGGTCATGATCGTAGTTTTTATGCCGTTCCAGACTGTGGAGACGACAGTTTTTATGGCGTTCATCACTGTGCTGACTGCAGTCTTTATGGCATTCCATGCTGTTGTTATAAAGGTCTGGATCGCTGTGACGACAGTTGTTACCGCAGTCTTTATCGCATTCCAAACTGTAGTGACCACAGTTTTTATAGCGTTCAGGACAGTCTGGATGATTGTCTTGTAGATATTGAAATATGTGGTGACGATGGTCTTAATCACATTGAACACGGTCTCGAATACAGTTTTGATGGCCTCCCAGATTGTTTCAAAGAAGGACTTGATGGCATTGAAAACCGTCTCCACGGTGGTCTTTATCGCATTCCACGCATTGGTGAGGAAGGTGCTGATCCCGTTTACAGCGGTTTCAAAGATTCCCTTGATAGTCTCCCAGACCGTGGAGAAAAAGCTCTTGATGGTTTCCCATGCGGTAATGACCGCCTGCTTGATGCTTTCCCACAAATTAATCCAGAATTGCCGGAAGCCCTCATTCGTATTCCAGAGATAGATGAAGGCTGCCACCAGAGCCGTAATCGCCGCGATGATCAGCACGATAGGGTTTGCCAGCATAGTCGTGTTCAGTGCCGTCATGGCTCCTTTTACCACGCTGATCGCTGAGGACACTTTCGGAAGGATCGTCATGACCGTTCCTACAGCGGATATGATTTTCCCCACGACAACGAGGATCGGGCCGATAGCCGCCGCGACAAGGGCAATCTTTACGATGGTCTCCTGAACAGGTGCCGGAATCTTACTCCACATTTCAGCAAAGCCCTTTAGTGCTGCGGATATGTCCTTCAGGACAGGAGCCAGAACCGTTGCGAGACTGTTTCCGATTTCCGCGCCGGTTTCCTTCAGGGAGTTCATTGTCATCTGAAACTGATCAATCGGGTCGAGCGTTTCATTGAAGGTGTTCTCGACGCTTCCCTTAAAATCACCGAGGGAACCGGCAAGGTCATCAAGGTTGAGCTTTCCGGTCTGAACGGCATTGTAGATAGCAGCACCGGCCTTGCTTCCAAAAAGGTCATAGGCAGCTTGCAGCTTTTCTGTCTCAGAGCCGTTTCCCTTCATGGTTTCGGAGAATCCTGCAAGCGCCTGATCCAGCGTCTGGCCATCCTTTGTCGCGTTCTTCATGGCTGTTTTTAAGCCCATCATGGCTGCGGAGGTATCAAGACCGGACATCTCCACCATGCCCATAAAGCCAGCGGCCTCTTGGGCGGTCAGTCCCATTTCCTTGAGCTGGATTGCATTGGTGGAAAGAGAGCCCGCAAGGGTGTCCATATCTATGCCTGTGGCCTGACCGGTAGCATTCAGCGCATCCAGAAGGTCGTCCGCCTCAGAAGCATCCATGCCGAAGGCGTTCATGACGGAGGATGCATTGTCGATTGATGTCGAAACATCGGTATCGTTGAGCTGGGCAAACTTGATGAATTTGGCAGAAAGATCATCAAGCGCCTGTCCGGTCAGGCCGAAGCGGGTGTTGACCTCGCCGACAGCGGCACCAGCGGTCTCAAAATCCGTCGGTATCTCTGTGGCGAGGTCTTTTACAATCTGGTTCATTTCTTCCAGAGACTTGCCTGTAGCACCAGTTTTCTGCGCTACAATGTCAAGCCCTGCATCCACTTCCTTAAAGGCTGCAAGAGAGGCGGCACCGACAGCGACAATAGGAGCCGTCACATGTGTGGACAGTCCTGTGCCGACATCGGATATTTTGCCGCCGACCTCCTGCAGCTTGCTCCCTGCCTGCTGTAAGGTGGCAGAGATATGGGAATCCGTCTCCTTGCATTGCTGTTCGAGGTTTTTGAGCTCGTTTTCTGTCTCTATGATCTCACGCTGCCATGCATCATATTGCTGCTGGGTTACGGTACCGTTCTTGAGTCCAGCATCCATTTGGTCTTGCACGGACTTCAGCTGTGTGAGCTTGTCTTTGGTTTCGGAGACAGCCTGTTTCAGGAGCTTCTGTTTCTGCTCAAGCAGCGTGGTATTCGTCGGGTCGAGCTTCAGGAGCTTGTTGACGTCCTTCAGCTGTGCCTGCGTGGATTTGATTTCTTTATTTACACCGGAGAGCGCTTTGGAAAGGCCGGTCGTGTCGCCGCCGATTTCCACGGTTATGCCTTTAATCCTGTCGGCCATGCGATGACCTCCTTTCTGTTAGAATCTGTCCATCTGCGCCTGCGTAGCGACCTCGGCGAATGGATAATCGTCCATGTCCATTTCTGAATACATGTCATTGACGGTACCGATGGTGAGCAGATCAAGCTCTGAGATAGAGAGCCCGATCTGCACACACCGAAGTAAAAAGAGCGGGGTCGTCATTTCCCGCTCCGTGTTACGATGTTTTTTTTAGAGGAAACCTGCTGCTCCACGTTCAGTCCCCATAGCTCAATGATCTGCGGGAGAATTTCATAAATGGAGAAGGTGTTAAACTGGTCGAGCCAGTCCTCCGGAGTGTCCGGAACATCCTTATTCTGGTGCTTTGCCATGAGCCATGCGATGTTCTCGAAAAGCTCAAGGCTGAAGGTGTCCAGATTTGAGTTTTCCGGATCGTTCTCGTCGATACCTTTTTGCAGCTCATTCAGGTCTTTATAGATATCGCGGTGGAACTTATTTCTGTAAAGACGAGGTATGGCGGCAGAGGCGCGGAAGGCGACCTCAGTGCCGTCAATCTCGACGGTTTTGGTAACTGCCATAGTGCGCCTCCTTACTCTTCAGTTTCCGTAGGCGTGACCCCGGAAACAGAAGCCTGCGGCTGATACACCTCGTTGTACCAGTTGTTGTAGGTCGACTCGCTGGTGTTGGTACCGGTTTTGACCTTTACAAGGCCGGAGGGCAGCGGAGTTGCAGTAATGGAGAGCGTCTCCGTCTGTACCTCCGTGGAGTCCTCCTTGGTGCTGCCGGAGACGGAAGGGCGGGTCGCGCTGCAGTAATACATGCAGTGGCGAATCTTTCTCTGGTCGCCGGAAAACTCAAAGAGCAGTGCAAAGTGCTCAGGCTCTACATCCTTGTTCTCAGCGATGACGCCGTTGGCATCCTCCACCTCGTGCATAACATCCGTGAGAAAGCTCTCCGGAATCAGCGCCAGCTCAAAGTCACCGGAATAGCCGTTGTTGTTACTGACCATGTAATATACGGAGTCATCCGCATAGAACGGGTCGTTTTCGCCCTCGGCATCCAGTGAAAGAGAGACCGCGCCGGGCATCGCTACAGGCTTCCCGAAAGAGACGGTACCGTCCTCGGCAAGCGTAGCAATGGCATAGTGGCAGTTCTTTAGGCCAAATTTGACCTTATTCTTCTTGTTAGCCATAGTCGTTTATCCTCCTATAATCTGTGTTTGGTAAAGAACCTCGTACATCTTCTCCGACTCGATCCACACCTCGGATTTCTCATAAGGCAGATCATGCCGGATCAGGATGTTCTCAATTCTGGTTTCTGTATCCGGGTCTTTCTTATCCGTATAAAGCTCGATGTTCAGCTCATCAATCTTCTGAAACACCGTGTCATCTGCGAACATATTGTCAGAGCCCGGAAACAGGAAAACGAGGAAGGGCGGGTCTGGTGACTCACCTTCGGCAAAATGGTCGTAGGCAAGCGGGAGCCCGGCCTCCTCCAGCATTTCTATTACATTGTCGTATGTCATATCAGCCGCCTTTCAGTTTCTGCTCGATGGTTTTGACGAGTTGTTCGTTGCCTTTTTGCTCGGCAGAAGCAATGTGAGGCTGTGCTGCCACACGTCCGCCGCCTCGCTTGGCGTGCCCGTGTTCCAGAAGGTGCGCGATCTGGTAGCGGTTCCTCGAATGCACCACAAGCTCTATGCTCTCGGCATCCTCATGGACATTTTTGACCAACCAGCTTTTCTTGTACTTACCGGTGTCGACCGGAGCGCCAGCCTGTATATCCTTCCGGACGGAGGCAGCCGTTTCCTTGACCGCAGCTTTCAAATCGTCAGCAGCAAGGTCGGCATATTTTTCGAGCTCCTCCATAATGGCGTCGCCCATCTGATCGATTGGTACATTCCTGTTCATGACTTTTTCTCCAGCTTGCAGTTGAATTTGAGACTGTTATGCTTATAGCCCATCGGGTTCACATAGGTGATATTGTAGGTCTTGCCCTCCGCGATGATCCGGTATTTCGTGGACTCTACAGCAGAAAGCTCTGAGCAGTAGCGGCAGGTAAAATCCAGCGATTCCTCTGGGTTTATGACCACGCCGCCAGACTCCGTACCTGAACTTGTGCCTACGGTCGCCCAGCAGGAGAAATAGTCCGTCCAGCCGGTCTTATGATTCCCGTACTTATCCACGGTGACCGCGTTCTTCTGAAAGGTGACGCGCACGCGCATGGCAGCAATGTTCATCAGAAGCCCTCCTTCCGGGTACCGAAAAGGAGCGAGCGCAGCGTCATATTGAGCGCATTGTGGTCTGCGTCCTCCCGATGCTCATAGAGATAGGCCACGGTGTATAGCACAGCTATCCGGATGCGGATCAGGGCTCTTTCCTCGTTTGCCATAAACTCCTCGTCGGTTTGCCTTGTAATATCCTGCACCTGCTTTGTGGCAGCAGAGATCAGGCTTTCAATGAGACCGTCCTCATCAGAGGAGCTGACGCGGAGATAGGTTTTTGCTTCTTCCAGTGTTACTTCCATGTCCGCCTCCTTTACATGAAACCGCCCGCAGAGAGGTTATTCCCCGCGGACGGCTGGTTACTTGGTACTATCAGGACTTCGAGCCTGCCTTGATGGAGAGTCCCTTCACGGCCTCCGGGAGAATGAGCTTTCCGTCCACGCGCTCAGAGGCAAGGAAGCCAATCTGGCCGTTTGCCGCATAGAGCTCGGAGAGGCGCTTGAAGGAGCGTCCCTGACGGTCAGCAATCCAGTAATAGCTGAAGTCGCCGAAAAGGATCGGGGTCTTACCTGCCGCGAGCTCCGGTGCATAGATCGAAGTGCGGTAAGGACGATTCAGGATCGTATCGGGCTGACCGACCACGACGGAGGGCTGCCAGATATAGTTGCCGTTGTTGTCCTTGAGCTTACGAATCGCCTTGATGGTGGTATCATTCAGAATCCAGACGGCCTTGCTTCTGTAGACAGAGCGCAGGGAGTGGAATACATCCATGATGTCATCAAAGGAAATCGTAGTGCCGGTGATCTCCGTGGTCGCGCCGGTAGTGGCCGCCACCTTGGTGAACACGCCTTCGGGCTTCTTGTTGCCGTCACCGGTGAGGAAGGCCTCCTCCTCGGCAGCACCAATCCTGCGGGCAAACTCTGCGGAGATATAGTTTTCGAGGTTAAAAACGGAATCGTTCATCAGCTCCTCGGACACCTTGATTGCAGTTCCCAGCTTATACGCAGAGAGGCTGATCTGGTCGAAGGTATCATCGGACTCCGGATACAGGCCGTTCTCGTCCATCCAAGCAGCTGTACCATGAGAAGCTACGACCGGAATGGTATGAGTGCCGGACTGGGTCTGGATGACAGTGGCAAGGGAACGGAAGAAATTCTCGTCCTGAAGGGCATCAATCAGCTGCTTCTCGTATTCATCAGGCACAAGGTAGCCGCCGTTGGCATCGATGCCGACCTCCAGCACGTTCTTCACGTCATAGTAGTTGCGCTTGCGGATGTTGTTCCAGAAAGCAGCCTTGTACGCCTTGGAGGCGATGCCGGGCTTGTCCTCCGGTTCATCCTTTGCACCGGGCTTTCCGGTGAGCGGAGCAGAAGTGGGAGCGCTCATCATCTTGTCGATCTGCTCCTGACGCTGCAGGCGCTCGATATCATGCGTGAGGTCTGTGACTTCCTTCTCCATTTTGTCGTAGGTTGCGGCATCCTCAGCAGAGACCATGCCGCCGTTCTGGGAGTGAGAGTTGAGAAAAGCCTTAGCGGCCTCCCATGCCTTCGCTCTCTTTTCCATGAGTTCCATAATCTGAGTCATAATAAAAATCCTCCTTTAATGTGCGAGAAGCGAAAGGCGCTTCTCAAGATCGGTTACTGGTACCATGTGAGTATTTGCCTCCGGCTTTTTCTTGGGAATCAGCCGTGAAAGCAGTGAATCAGTGACGGCCTTGCGGGAGAAAAGCATCTCCGTATCAGCCGTATCCTCCGGAACGGGCTCCTCGCCGTCGCGGAACAGAACCTCGTCAGCGAAGCCGAGCTTCATGGCTTCCTTGGCGTTCATCCATGTCTCGGCATCCATGAGCTGTGAAATCTTGTGGCGGGAAAGCCCGGACTTGATTTCGTAGGCGTTCATGATGGATTCCTTGACTTCATTCAGCATGTCGATGGCTTTCTGCATCTCCTCGGTATCACCGATAGCGACGGTTGCCGGATTGTGGATCATCATCATTGCCACAGGGCTCATGCAGACCTTTGTCCCGGCCATAGCGATGACGGATGCCGCCGAAGCAGCAAGGGCGTCGATCTTGACTGTGACGTCGTGCGGGTAGTCCATCAGCATGTTGTAGATCTGAGCGGCAGCAAAAACGTCACCTCCCGGACTGTTGATCCAGAGGGTGACGTTCCCGTCTCCTGCATTCAGTTCTTCTTTGAATAGCTTGGGTGTGACCTCATCGCCGAACCACGTCTCATCGGAAATTTCTCCGTCGAGGTAGAGCGTTCGGTCGGAGCCAAAGCTGTCGGGCTCCTTGTTGCGCACCCAATTCCAAAACTTTCTGGTCATAGTGCCTCCTTCTTTCTGATCCGGGTACGCCCGTTTTCGGGTTCCGGTTCTGTTTGTGATTCTTCTTCTGTTTCATCAGCTTCCTCCTGCGCTGGTGCCGAGACCGCAAAAATACCTGCGTCCTTGAGCTTTGTCATGTTTCCGTTGATGAGATACAGGTCGCCGCCATCCTCCTCCGGAATACGGTCGAGGTTTTCCAGTTCTCTAATATCGTTCGCGGACATCCATCCGTTCTGGCGTCCGACCGCATAACCGTTCATGCGGCTTTGGTAGTCGCCACGTAGAAGCCCGTCCACATTGAACTTGAAGAAGTAATCCTTCTTTTCATCCGGCGAGAGCAGAGCTCTTTGCATGGACTGTTCCCATCGGCAGACCCACGGGTCGAGCGTGTATTTTACGAATTCCAGTGACTGTTGTTCGATATTTGAGAAGCTCGATTTCTCAAGATCGCCGATCATGTGGGGCGGAATACGGAAGATACGAGCGATTTCATTGATCTGAAACTTTCGCGTCTCCAAGAACTGTGCCTCGTTCGGACTGATGGAGATGGGCGTGTACTTCATGCCTTCTTCAAGAACAGCGACTTTATTGGAATTTGCGCTGCCGCCGAAAGCTGAGTTCCAGCTTTCCCGCACACGCTCAGGGTCTTTTACCACGCCGGGATGCTCCAAGATGCCGCCGGGTGTCGCTCCGTTGGAGAAGAATTTCGCACCGTACTCCTCACAGGCAATCGCCATGCCGATGGCGTTCTTTGCCATTGCAATCGGGCTGTATCCGACAAGGCCGTCAAAGCCGAGGCCGGGAACGTGCAGCACATCCAAGGGCGAGAGTCGGACACGGCTGCCGTCCATCGTGTGCGCTTCATCCTGTGAAGTCTGGTATTCGTAATAAAGATGGCCGTTTTCATCACGATTGACGGACATGCGGTTTGGCATCAAAGGATAGAGTGCCACCACCTCGCCTTTGCCGTTTCTAATGATCTGCGCATAGGCATTTCCCCACAGCAAAAGATGCGTCATGAGTGTCTCCCGGAAAACGAAAGAAGTCATTTCCGGGTTGGGTTCATCGTGGAGAAGGAAGTAAAGCGGATGGCTGATTGCTTTTTCCTTGCTGCCGCCTTCGCCGTATCGGTACAAATGAATCGGCAGGCCTGCAATCGCCTCGGAAAGAATCCGGACGCAGGAGTAGACTGCCGTCATCTGCATGGCGGAGCGTTCCGTTACATTTTTCCCGGAGGTCGTGCCGCCGAAGAAGAAGCGGTAGGAGCTGCCGGTTGTCGAATCAGTAGGCTTATCCCTGCTCCGAAAGAGTCCAGAAAATATGCTCATAGCATTCACCTCCATTTCTCAAATGAACAAGATGCCTCTGTTGTCGTAAACAGAAGCACCGTTATCGTTGCCGCAGCGGATCGCACGGTCGAGCGCCATAATGGTGGCGATGGCACCGTCGATTTTCTCCGTGGACTTTTCCTTATCTGCTTTGATATTCCCGGCTGGGTCTGTGCGGATGAAGATGTTGTCCATCATCCAGCGGAGTACCGGGTGGCCGCCGTGTGCGATCCTCTTTTCCAGAGTCAGCTTCATGAGTTCCTTGGTAGGAGGGCTCATATCCTTAAATCCCTGACCGAAAGGAACAACCGTGAAGCCCATGCCCTCAAGGTTCTGTACCATCTGGACAGCTCCCCAGCGGTCAAATGCGATTTCACGGATATTGAAACGGTTGCCGAGACGTTCTATGAATTTCTCAATGTATCCGTAGTGGATGACGTTTCCTTCGGTGGTCTGCAAAAAGCCTTCTTTCTCCCAAGTGTCGTATGGCACATGGTCGCGCCGGACACGCAGGTCAAGAGTATCCTCCGGTACCCAGAAGTATGGGAGAACGATGTATTTGTCCTCATCATCCAGCGGAGGGAAAACGAGCACGAAGGCTGTAATATCTGTTGTGGATGACAGGTCGAGGCCGCCGTAGCAGACACGGCCTTCGAGATCTTCCTCGCAGACCGGGAAAGCACATGCATCCCATTTCTCCATAGGCATCCAGCGGACGGCCTGCTTCACCCACTGGTTTAAGCGCAGCTGCCGGAATGAGTTCTCCTCGCCGGGATTCTGCTTGGCAGACTCACAGGCGGCTTCCACCTTGTCGATGCCGACGGTGATGCCCAGCGACGGGTTTGCCTTCATCCAGACCTTCGGATCTGTCCAATCCTCAGATGCTTCAGCTCCGTAAATGACCGGATAGAAGGTGGGGTCGACCTTTCGGCCGTCAATGATGTCCTGCGCCTTCTGGTGGACTTCGTAGCAGATGGTATTCGTATCATTTCCGGCAGTGGTGATCAGGAAATACAGCGGCTGCATTCTTGCGTCGCCGGAGCCTTTGGTCATAACATCAAAGAGTTTTCGGTTCGGCTGGGTGTGCAGCTCGTCAAATACTACGCCGTGGATATTGAAGCCGTGTTTGGAATATGCTTCTGCGGAAAGTACCTGATAAAAGCTGTTCGTCGGTTCGTAGATGATCCGCTTCTGAGAGGCCAGTATCTTTACCCGCCGGTTTAAGGCCGGGCACATTCTGACCATGTCAGCAGCGACATCAAAAACGATAGTGGCTTGCTGGCGGTCGGCTGCGCAGCCATAGACTTCGGC
>Ga0116183_1005286_pt1 | contig 12327 bp, 10 predicted proteins | sample AD_UKC078_MetaG_FD_89753 | JGI IMG/M metagenome (GOLD analysis project Ga0116183, IMG submission 89753) | Active sludge microbial communities of municipal wastewater-treating anaerobic digesters from USA - AD_UKC078_MetaG | ecosystem: Engineered > Bioreactor > Anaerobic > Digestate | place: USA... | reverse complement strand
TGACGTCTCACTCTTGAACTTGGTGGAGTTGATCTTGTGTTCGAAGCTCCGTCCCGAAGCGTTCTTGACCACAAAACCCTTCTGATTGGCGGGAGTCATCTCATCGAACAGAAGCGAGACTAACTCTACTTCCACGTTACGGAGTTCTCCCTTGAGAATGGTGCGTTTACGATTCACGCTACCTCCTTTGATATATAGTTAAGTTATTATCGCTAATAGCACTTAAAGAAGGACTGAGTGTATTTGCATGAAAAATCATTGACATAATAAGCAGTCTAAAATAGGTGTTGCTAAGGATTACTATCCAAATAACTAATGGAGGTGTTACCCATGGAACAAACAGCAATAGCAATGTTCGCTGCAATGTTCGGGGCGGTAATGCCCCAAAAGGCGCAATAACGGAGTCTGTGAGTTAACACTGATGGGCAATGTGCAAGGGTGCATACCTTGCATATCCCTATACACAGTGAGCGTTCACAGTAAACGAAGTTATTGGTTGTGCCAGGCAACTGATGCGGTACCCCTAAGCAAGGTGCTAAGTCCGCCTTCCTGGTGTTTTTTCTACTATTTAGCCGTAAAGAACAATCGTTCATCGTCACTCTGCAGTACCTCGGTCAGGTTGCCGAAGTTGAAATCATCTGGCTTCACGTTCCAACCAAACTCATAGTTGAACTCTACTGCCAGGGTTAGTGCCAGGCGGTTTTGCAGCGGTTTGACCACGAAGTGGTAGAACATCAGCATATCGCTGCGGTTATCGCCGCCAAGCTGTCCTGGGATAAGTTGGGAAACGATCCTGGCGGGAACCCGGTGATAGGCGAGGATACCTTCTCTCAGGTCTTTCTTGAGCCCTAAGAAGCCCCCTTCCCGGTCTTGCTGACGGAGAGGCTCAAGGCGTATCTTCACGTCCCGGCTCTCACTCTCGATCAGGACAGTGGAGTGGCTCCTGGCATTGCCTTTGACCTCGGTGAGCGCTTTCTCGATCTCGGTATAGGCATCGGTCAGCACTTCATTGCCCTGTTCATCAGTAACGGTCCCGTCTCTCAGCGTTCCGCCCTCCACGATTACGAAATAGTCAATCATCAGGCCGTTCTTGAAGTTGTTGTAGTCGAAGGTCTTGATCTCGCCCAAGATCTCGATGTTGATGGCAATGGGCAGGCAAGCCAGTCCCCAGGCGTTTGATCTATGGGTTGACTTCTTCAAGTGGATGATGTCCTCGTAGGCGAAGTCCTTCTTCTGGTTGTTGTTAACCTGGATGTAGTTGGGCTTGAAGAAGCCGAACTCGTCATAGTTTTCCACGATCTGCACTTCAGAGGGCAGCATGCGCTCCAGTCCCATCCACTGACCCTGAGCGTTCCGCATCTTGATCAGGAAGCCGTTACCACAGGCGAGATAGAACTTCATCAGCTCCGCCAGGATGGTGGTCTGGTCTTCACAGGCAGGGAACTCGGCAGCTTCCAGGACTTGACCTGGCTGTTCTTGCAGTCGAACTGCATGATGGTAGCCATAGTCAGAGCATCGATACAGCCGGAGTGATACTCATCGGTATCCAGGAGATTGAGCAGATTGCTCATCGAGTAGGGCTGAGACACCACTTTCTTAGTCTCGGCAGCTTTACTTACAAGTTGCTTGCCGATCCACTGATACTTGGATAGATCTATGTGTTCCGGTTTGTACTTGGTCTCCAGGAGATCACTCGCTGAACTTATCGCCAGGTTATAGGCACCAATGCGCATCACTCTCATGAACCAGCTCCCGTACCGCTTTTCAGCAGATCAATCTTGGCGATCCTGACCAATCTGGTTCCATCCACTCTGGATGTGTAAAACTCGATACTTGGCAGGTCCCGGTTCATCAGCTTCTGATAGTAGCTCCGGAACTTCTCCTTGAATGAATATAGCTCAGAGTCTGGATCGGATACATTCTGTGCATTGACGATCAGGTAAACCGTCCAGGCGATATCGGTATCCACATACTGGCGGGAGGTGCCATGCTTGCCGATCTCGGAATCGAGGATAAGGATGGCGCAAGGCAGGTTCTTGGGGATGTTGTCCTTGTTGTATAGGGTCTCTGCCACTCCAGCAAGATTAAGAGCTTCGGAGATGCGGCTGCGTTCAGCTTGGTACTTCTCAAGTGCTGTCACAGGCTCACCTCGATATCATTCAACTGCTGATAGATCCACTGCTCCCGGTTGGCGATGACTGAAGCAAACACATTACGAGCAGCAATGCCTTCCCGTTTGATCTTGCCCCGGATGAGATATGCGATCTCGGCTACGGTCAGAACTTTACCTGTCTCTTTATCAGTCCAAGACAGGTGCTTGCGTTCGACCCAAGCGATCAATGGAGCGATCGGAGTCCAGGAAGGCACTTTGCCGCCCAAAACGAAAGGCTCATGACGAACGTTCGAGCCAACTCTCAGGATCATGGCAGTATCGGTAGTTTGGAGTAGATAGCCAGTATTGCCATAGAAGTCACCCTTGTCGTAGATCTGCTGTGACAGAATCTCCTTGCGAGAGTCAGCATCGATGGTCGATCCGATCAGATGCAGCCGGCTCTCCAGGGCGGCATAGATAGCCCGGTAGATCTCGACCATCAGTTCCTCAGGAGAAGTAAAATCACGATCAGGCATCAGATAACTCCCACTCGAATTGGGCGAGGCTGTCTGGGCTTGAGTTCATTCAGTCGATCCAGACCGGCAGGATTGAGATAGGCTTGCAGGATGGTCAGTGCTCTTAGCTCAAGGTTGGCTTTGAAGGCGTCAATTTCGCTCCCTGTGAGTAGTTCGGTCGCGGACTGGTCTAAACCTACGGTCTTGACTATTCCCTCGCCTAGGGTCTTCAAATTGAGGAACTCACAAGTACTGTGCAGCATCAGAAAACAGAACCCAAAACGAAAAGAAATCAGGAACGGCTCCTCTTCGGGCAAGTCATCGTGAGTTGCCCGGTCATAGTACTCCTGCAGAACTAGGGAGTTGATCATCTCCATGACCAGGCCCTGATGCTCCTTGAAGATGCCATTGTTGGACATCTCCTTTGGCAAGTTGAGGATGGCGAGCATGGCATCGGTCTCGACCGGGATGGAGATCACTTTCCCTTCCTCATCATCTCGGAGAGCTCAATGGCTCTCATTCCCACTTGCTTCGCCCACTTGGAGGCCAGCATGCCATTGGCTGCCCGTTCCCAGTCTCCGGCACCGATATATGCAAGGGTGTTCTTGAACTCTAATAGTCCCTTGATGCCCAAGTTGAAACACATGTTCAGCAGCACCGACTGGCGCACCTCATCGAGCTTATTGTACACCTCAGGTATCTCATCGATCAGCCATTGCTCGCAGTCTTGGATATCCCGATCCAGCATGGCATAAGCCTCTTTCTGGGAGATACCCCGGTCATCGAGATTGCGGCCGATACCGATGGTCAACTTTCCTGCTGTGCATCGGTATGGCTTCAGCCGCAGACCTTCATGTTTGACTAACTGAGCTTTGATTCGGTTCATCAACGCTTCGGTCATGCTATCTCCTTGTACCAGATGTAATCATAGATCCAGAGCCAGGAAAGCATTCCCCTGTATGCTGACAAATCAGGATGGGTAAGGATGCCAATGAATTTTGGGTTGACAGAATAACCTTGAAACCCACGCTGAATTTTTTAATTGACAAATTGTCTTATGCGCCAGAGGATGAAACTAGATCTAAACATGATTATAAGATTCATATGAGCCATTCCGTTATTGCCCGTTTAATAACGGAAGAAGGGAACTCAAGTCAACTAAAAGAAGTTGAATTTGTTCAGTAGAAAAAATAGACTTATACGAACATACTTCTCTATAGGAGGTTGTTATGGCAATGAGCATTTTGGCCGGCAGGCTCACCATTTTGGGCACAGGGCTTTACTGCACTGAGTTAGGCAGCAATATCCTTTATGACACTATGACACTGCTTGGTCTCCGGAACTTCTTTCGAGCGCATAAATGCTGGGGAAATCGTTGGAAAAGAACACTATAACATGGGGATCAATCAAAGATTTTGTTTTGATAGACTAAGACAGGCTATCTGTCATGTCTTCAAAGTACGTGAGTAACAAAGAATTGGAGATAACTCACAGTCACTCATATGTATGAACAAACTTTGGAGAAATTATGAAAACAACTTGGATTATTATAACAATTGCCATCATGACAACAGCTCTATATGCTACGGGAGGCGATACCCCACCTGCTTCAGAGCATTACTTATGCCCGGATAGGATTCGCAACGTAATAGCTGTTGACGATGCGGCCGACCAGCATTTTTATGCTGCAACTTTCGGTTTGTATAACTATGTTCACACTGGTGAACCTATAACTCCTCTGGGTAAAGAAGGTCTGCTAATCAGTTTTACAGTATTGAACGGAATTTTCGACTGGTCGATTGAGAACAGGCAGATCATTAAAATGAATCAAGAACACTTGAACCTAGAAGAAGATTGCGTGTCGAGCTATAATACTGATGATATTGGCAATATAAACACCTATTTTACAACTAGTGAGGCTCAACAACGTGTAGATGGTGCAACGGGCTTTTGGGCTAGCCCCGTACTTTACAAATATAATTCAACAAACCACAATCGAGTAATACTGCTTAATAAAAGCGGAACATTGTTATCTGTCTCAGCTGATTTTGTCACTGATAACGCGGAATGTAACTGGATCTTGAACCTGAGGAACCTAGAGCGCGACACAATAGATAACTCTTTCAATTTCAAACTTGAATATATGGCAACACCTACTTTAATCGGTGATTTGCTTTATGTTCTCGGTTTACATACGCTTTTTGTTGTAGATGCAAGGGATGGGTGTTTAGTACATTCGATTCCTATTATTACTAACTTTAATGATGAGGATCATTTTATTGCGCCTATAGCTTTTGATACAGAAGTTGAGGAAGATGTTCGTCTCTATGCAGTTAGTAAGAATAACAAGATTTATGAGATTGATCCTATGTTGGTCGCAAATCAAATAAATACTCCCCAAACAGAACTTATCAGCTGTTGGACTGCACCTTTAGTTGACAATTCCGGACATGTTTATTTTACTGGATCTACTGACGCGGGATCTAATAGCGTTCCTATCTCTCCAGGATATAATTATCTCTCTCAGAATTCTCGTCCCAACCTGAACAATACTCTTGAGTATAATGAAAATACTAGTACCATATTTACTAGAGGGTATAAAGGTACAACACTCACAGACAGATACAAAGGGATGTATTTTTTCCGCGATGATTGTATTGACTACTTTGAGAAAAAATACGACTTCAGCGGATTTGAAGGTTCACTCCATTATGATCCGTTAACTTTTTATGATCCAACGTCATTATTCCTTGGAACTGGATACAGATATGTCAATAATCACTCCGCTTTGTTAGAAAGAGCCGATTTGAATAGATCAGTTATTGTTTCCATTTCAAATATGTCCGAGCAACCACCTTACTACCCCCAAGAAGAGATCATTACAGGTGACTTCGTAAGCATTTCATACAACTCAACAAACTATATGTATTCAGACGTAACACACGATTCATTTCAACAATGGGGCCCAACATCAAGATCATGGGCAGGTGTAACACCTTATCTAACAGCATCTGGTTTATTAAATATCATGTATCCAGATGAGCATGGCTATGTGACTTCTTATCCTGAGTACATGCCGGTTATATCAAGCGTGGGGCCGAATGGAGAGCCTGAACACGAGCAGGAGTCAGTGAATCCACCACTGGGGTTCAGTAAATTTCAAAAAGGTAAAGATAATGTCGTAAAATACCAAGTCCAACCTACATTTATTGTTAATGCTGTGGATACTGGTGGAGAGAACACTTCTTTCATTTATGTCAATGCTTACGGAAGGGCTGCTATGCCGACAACAGTAATTTATGGCGATTCCCCTCCCTTTGAAGTAAACAGAGGAGTATTTCAGAACCTGTTAAAGCATCCCCGATACACTGTTACACTACTCAGAGCAAACGGTACAGGAGCATATACGGCTACTCAATACCAGAACATAGATATTGGATTAGGTGAAGTATTCTTAAGCGACGAACCGGTTCTCGATGTCTATTGGGCTGAGGGAGACACTATTCTTACTGCAAACCATCCCCTTTTCTATAACAAAATTCGCATACACCCCGGAGCAAGATTAAAAATTGCAGAAGGTGTATCTGTATATATAAGTGATAATTTGGAGATCATGGATGGCGCAACAATAACGCTTGGCGACGATTGCTTACTTACAACTTATCGCGCTACTTGCAATAGCACCGTGAATACAGCAGTTTTCCAAGTTGATGAGAACAATCATGGGACAGGTCGATTTGTCGTTACCAACAATATGGATTTTTCCGAAGCAAGTGATGCGATATTCAAAGGCTCAAACCTATCGTCAACATCATATGATCTAAATGCAATTATAGTGAAGGAAAACGCGACTACTGAATTTTTGTCTCTGAATGATTACTCCACGGATAATGATGTTTCCACCCGGATTGGATGGCTGCAAAACCGAGGAAGAGTATACATAAATGATGTTGTTGAATTGAATACCGGTTATATACATACGGAATCAAGCACCATGAAGATCAACTATCAAGCGAATCATGGGCATCTCATCATTCGATTCCCTCAATATGGGTTAAACAATAGTTCTGCTATCATCGGACATGATTTTGATATAGGTTATGATGGTATGACTAATCCTGCTTATGCCCAGCTTACAATAGATGAGACTAATGTGAATTTCAAAGGCTTTATAACTGATGTAGATGATTACATAGTCTATGGCACAGTAAACATCCTTGGCACTGGGGAATGCAAAGTTTCAGATGGGGCTGTTATGCTTTTTGAAGAGAACTCTCATGTGAACTTGAATGGTGGTAATTACCCGAATCGAAATGGAGCACAATTGATCGTCCAGGGTACAAACACAGACAGTAGCGCAATTAAGCTCGCATCAGGCGTTTGTATTTCTGGATACAAACCAGACCCGGATTCCAATGATCCCGAACTACATGGCGATAGGATAATAACTAATGATAATGGCAGGATAGAAGGATTAGAAGGAAACCCACGTAAATTGCTCAATGTTCGCATAACATCTACTCATCCAAACGCCCAAAGATGGGAAGGAATCTACATATATACGGGATACAGCACAAACTCCCCGTCATTTATACTTGAGTGCTCTGATATAAGTGGTATTGATAAAATCTATGTGAAGAACGCGAATGAACCAAAATACAACAATAACTCATATTCTAATTGTACTTATGGAGTCTTTTTTGACAGAAGCAATTATGCGACCATAGAGCAAACTGCTACTATTAAACAGTGTTCCTTTGCATCCAACCATTGTGGGATTTTTATCCAAGATAATCAACTAAGCAATGGCATTCAATATCTTAAGGCTGACATCAAAGACGAGTGTACATTCGGTGGAGACACTATCGAAGATCAAAATGAATATGGCATCAGCTTGATTAATTGTAAGGAAGCCATTGTTCAGGGATGCGATTTTAATAATAATATCTTCGGTATATACGCTCAGGATTCAAGTATTCTGGTTGGTGGAGTTTTCGACGGCAATGGCGTTCCGACTGATATCCTTTTGGAGCTGCCAAACATAGAACCAAACAATTTTTATTATAACGACCACGCAGCCATCTGGATAGATCATACCAGCTCAAAATCACTTATTTATCACAATTTCTTTACAGAGCAGGATGAACCAAATGGCAGATACTCCGGCATGGGTATTTATGCCAATGATGCCGAACTTAACGTTATGAATAACAACTTCACCAACTTGAGAGGGCATGGGTTCTTGGGGACAAAATCGTATAGAACTCCAGATACTGAGCCAGACTATCATGGATTCTCGAACAATTTGTTCCAGGATAATGGTGGGTGCGAATTAATCGGTGATGGGGCATCTTTAAGTTCCTTAAAAATGTTAGTAAACTATCCCGATAACCGGATCATTGACCAGCAATGTTCAGTGGCAAACGATCCCTCGTCAGTGTTTGATTTTGAAAACTGGGACAACTACTTAGTAGCAAATCTAACCCCAGAAGAAATTGCAGAAGTGTATAACAATACATTTATCCCGAACTGGGTTGCAGCTCCCGATAGGTTCTATCCGGATGTTTCTGCGTTTAGATTTGTCCCAGAACCACCTGAACCACCAACTTCCCCCCATTCATTAATGAACATTGGGACAGAATACTTTTTCCAAGGCGAATTTGGCCTAGCGCAAGATATAATGAAACAAATTATAGAAGCCTTTCCTGATTCGACTATAACATCCTTGGCAATAGACTTTCTGTATCTTATAGAAAGAGCTACTGAGAGTGATTATGCATCTTTGAGGGAATACCTTGATCTGAAGATACCTCTTGAAAACATGGTTCCCTATTTGGAAAAGGAAGCGGTAAAAACTCAATGTTACATAAAAGAAGAGGATTATCTATCTGCTATTCAGCGTTTGCAGTTGGTTATTAACAACCCCATCTCTGTAGCAGATTCTCTCTATGCCCTAATAGATCAGTCATACTGCTTGTATAAATATGCTTCAGAAGGTGCTAAGTCGTTACCAAATTGCAGCGCAACCACTACAAATATTAAAAGTTACATGGATTTCCTAACCAAACTTGGTAACCCACAGATTTTAGTTTTTCAGGAGGTAAGCCCCCCAAGCCATCTACTTATCCAGGGCAACTACCCCAATCCTTTCAATCCATCTACCACAATAAACTATGCAGTACCCAAAGATGGCTATGTGAAACTGATAGTATATAATCTGCGTGGACAGAAGGTAAAAGAACTGGTAAATGGAGAACATCTTGCCGGTAATCACAGAATTGTTTGGACTGGAACAGATACATCGGGACGACCAGTTTCGTCTGGAGTTTACTTTGTCAGAGTAGAACAAGGTGGGAAAAGCCATGTTCGCAAGATGATGCTGTTAAAATAAACTCATTGTGTTGGAGTCTCTGCATAAGTGACTCCAACCTAAAACAAGGATAAGAACATGAAATACGTCCTGAGCGCGTCCCTAATGATTGTGGCTTTCAGCCTTTCTGCTATGGATGTGGGAGGTATCATTTCGCAGGATACCACTTGGGATTTACAGAATAGCCCTTATCGGTTGGTATCGTTCTTATACATTGCTTCCGGTGTAACTCTCACCATAGAGCCGGGTGTGCAGGTTCAGATAAACGGCGCTTCGATCGAGATAGATTGGAATGGTTTCTTCTGGCATGGAACCATAAATAATCCCATAGAGCCAATTGCTAAAATGATTGTTGTCCATGGCAAGATTGTGGCACATGGTACTCAGGCCTATCCCATTGTCTTCGATACCTGGCAAAGTGACCAGCTGTTTCGGTGGGGAGGAATCCATTTTACAGAAAACGCTCAAAAATCTGAATTCGAATACTGCCATATTAACCGCACTTTCATGGGGATTATTGATTACACTTATCCAAATAGTTGGGGGGCATTATGCGTGAGGAATGGTAGAATTGATGTAAAATATTGCACTTTTGAAACTAATACTGCTGCGATTAGCTGCGGCAACCTTCTGGAAGACACGATTATATATGGGTGCAGGTTCACTTCTTACAATCTCAGTGGTTTTCACTTCACTTCTAGTTTTATCAGTGCCGGCTCTGATCTTGAAGATGCACCCACGCTAACAATAGCCAGATGTGAGTTTTCCGGAACTGCAACAGATATTACTGGGGGTGGCAGCCATCGTGAGATTATATTTAATAAGTATATCAACTTCAATGATACTGATGCAAATAAGGAACTGTCTCGATATGTAGGGTCATACAACATGTATGGAAATGAATCTTATAATTCACAAACCAAGTTCTTTTGTATGTCATATACTGACGTGGATACTGTCTATTGCCGAAGGAACCTTATCTATAAACCGAATATGGGTTCCGGATATGCAAGCTTACAATCGTCTGGCCCTGGCTACAATGTCTTGTCAGACAACTTTGGATATGGCCATGTAAGATTCTACAATACAAGTCGAGGTTCGGATATTTACAACAACATTTTGGAAACAACCGGCTACTATGCCTATGGCATAGAAATCTGGGGAGGGGCCCATACTGTGTTCAATAAACCCAGAATCTATAACAATTTGTTTCGGCATTTCCCCCCAGTGGGTTCTGACGGTGGGGCAGTAGCAAAATTCAACGAAGTGTCGCCTCTGCTATTTAATAATAGTTTTATCAATTACGACACTATTCTACTGGGGTATGAGACAAGCCCAAACTTCTATAATAACGTCCTGGATGGCCATACTAACACCTCTTCAGCAGATTATGTCGATGGTTACCCGCCCATCTTTATGAATAACTGCGTGGAGATTCCTGTGCCCCCGCTTTATGACGGAGGAGGCAATATTATGGCTAACCCTCAGTATGCCGATTCCTTAGGTAGTGATTTTAGTTTAGCGCATGATTCTCCCTGCATAGATACTGGAGCTTATCTTCCCGATCTGCCTGATTTCGATATAAGATATCACAAGCGCATCGCTTCAGGTACTGGCGGTCAGCAAACAGTAGACATCGGTGCCTATGAATATAATTCTGTATATATTGGCGGCCTAAGGGGAATCGTTTTCAACCCTGATAATGGTGATATGATTGACTGTGCCAAGATAGAGATTAACCAAAAACTTCCCGAATTCAGTGACAGTTTGGGGTGCTTTGAGTATCCAACAGGACCTGGATTATATACGATCCGGGCAAGCCGCTGGGATTATGAAGACCAGATCATAGAAAACGTAGTTGTCAACGAAGGCGAAATAGTTCAGGTGGCGATCCCTATGTATCTTACAACGACTGACACAGATGATCCGGTCATCCCATCTATAACATTTTCAACACTAACTAATTACCCCAACCCCTTCAATCCAGAAACCACCATCAGTTTTATAACTCCTCGGGAAGGATCGACTAAGTTATCTGTGTTCAATATCAAAGGACAGAAGTTAATAACCCTGCACAACGGTTTGTTACGTGAAGGGCATCATCGAATAGTCTGGAATGGACTAGACGAGAAAGGTACTGCTGTAAGCTCGGGGATTTATTTTGTGCGGGTTGAGATGAATGGCATATCTCAAACTCATAAGATGATACTCATGAAATAGTATCAGATTTACAAACTCACAGCAGAAACTAAACATTCCAAACCTCAGATGTCGTCCTGCACTTCCAATGAAACGGTGGGAAAGGTGTATGCGCTCCGGAGACACCAACCGGGTTCATTTCTGAGTCGTATTCGATCTGGTCATCCTTGATCCAGGGTGCGAGGGCTTTGATGTAATCTCTGGCATCATCCAGGCTACTGGACTTGGTATCCAGAGCCATGAGCTTATCCATCACTTCCAGGGCATCGTTGAGTGGATAGACCTTATCCTGGGCTGCCAATGCCCGGCAGATATCACTGGTGCGGTCATCCAGGATAACCACGAGCTTGTAGTACCTGGCTTTGGCTTTCTTATAACCTTGCAGCCTTCCGAACTCCCTGATGCGCAGGGCGGTATGCTCTGCCAGTCCCTGCCAGTAGTGGGATGAGCGGTTTGCCAGGTCATTGAACTGGTCTTTGAGGGTATCAGCAAGCATTTCTTTGGTATAGCCTTGTTCTATGGCTTTGGAGAGGACATCGGCAAAGTTCTGCCTGATGTCTGCATCGAAGTGATTCCCGATCCAGAACAACTGCTGCTTCTGGATGGTGGATGAGAGATGCTGGTCTTCTATACCCCAGAGCCCAATGCTGGTCTTGGTTGGGGCTTGCACTTGGGTGTCTCTCAGTCCGAGGCGCACACAGCGGTCTATTATCGCCTTGGTGGGCTCATTGACCAGGGCCGCGAAGTCATCTCCCAACTGGGTGTTGATGATGCCCATAAGCTTATCTATGGAGTCCCGGTTGATCTTCTCTGCTCGTGGCATGTCACTCAGCATCTGGATGGCAAGTCTGGCAGCATCCCTGATCTCGGTCTTCCAGGCATTGTTCAGGACACGGTAGTATTCAAGCATGAGTTTATCGTAGTAGTTCATCAGAAGGCGAACCTCCTGACCTTGACTCTGTTCCTGCCGATATCGTATTCCGAGAACCGTTCCAAGCAGCCTGCCAGGGCATCACAGCCATCGATGTAGCCATCAGGATAGGTGAGGAACTGACTGATGAGAGTGGGAGTATCTTGGCCTTCAGGAAAGAGTATCTTTGCTGTCTCGATGATGGTCTCGGTTCTTTCGATGCGGAGGTTCTTGTTGTCCT
>Ga0116183_1005267_pt1 | contig 12361 bp, 10 predicted proteins | sample AD_UKC078_MetaG_FD_89753 | JGI IMG/M metagenome (GOLD analysis project Ga0116183, IMG submission 89753) | Active sludge microbial communities of municipal wastewater-treating anaerobic digesters from USA - AD_UKC078_MetaG | ecosystem: Engineered > Bioreactor > Anaerobic > Digestate | place: USA... | reverse complement strand
CTGATACGCCCCTTCTTGCCCATCAGGTAGATGGCGAACTGGCGGCGGAAGAAGTCGATCCAATCGCTGTCCTCCCCCTCCTCTTTCGCTCCCCTGAGCAGGAAGGTGTCGATGAGGTAGGTCAGGCCCAAAGCCATCTCCTGGGCGTGGGCAAAGAGGCAACCGAGGTCGTAGAAGTGCTTCCACAACTCGGATGATACTCCTTCCATCTCCTCCAGCCCAGGTACTTCGCTACCGTCCATCATCATAGCTCCTCCCATGATCTCTAATGAATATAGGCATGGAGGGCGAAAGAGGCAAGTTCAAGGAGATTCATGCACTCTATCTGTTCTCCCTTGCCTGTCTTCGCCCTTTTTATTATATTAATTCAAGCGGCGCGGCACACACTGCGCACTAATGCAAAAAACCTATGGTTGGAGGAAGATACACATGACCATCAAGCCTTTGGCAGACAGAGTGTTGGTAAAGATCGAGGAGTTGCAGGAGAAGACCGCCAGCGGCATCTTCATCCCGCAGACAGCCCAGGAGAAGACCCAGATCGGCAGCGTCGTTGCAGTCGGCGAGGGAACCGAAGAGGTGAAGATGACCGTCAAGGTCGGCGACCGCGTCATGCATGACAAGTACAGCGGCACCTCAGTGAAGGCTGACGGCGTCGAGTATCTGATCTTGAGCATGAAGGATATCCTTGCCATCATTGAGTAAGGATCTTCTCAGTAGATGATCAATGGAAGGGGTGCAGGCCACCCCTTCTTTTTTATGCCCTCAATAGAGGAAGCTCTCGATCCTCGATGAGATTGAGGAGGTATCACACTCGGGATGGTAGCTTTTTGGCAGGCTCTTGAGCATGAAGGAGCCGTAACTCTTGGTCACCACCCTGCTATCGAGGATCAGGACGATACCCCGGTCGGCGGTCGAACGCAGGAGGCGTCCGAAGCCTTGCTTGAGTTTCATCGTCGCTGACTGAAGGGCGAGCTGGAAGAAGCCGCTGCCGCCGTTCTGGTCGATGGCCTCGCAGCGCGCCTTGAAGACCGGGTCGCTCGGTACACTGAAGGGGAGCTTGGTGATAATGACCATGCGCAGCGTATCACCGGGGGCATCGACCCCCTCCCAGAAGGAGGAGGTGGCAAAGAGGGTCGAGTCTCCATCGGCGATGAAGGTGTTGAGGAGGGTATAGCGGTCCCCCTCCCCCTGGGTGAGCAGCAGCATCGATGCATCTCGAAAACGCTCCTCCAACGCTTCCTTCACATGCGTGAGGACTGCATAGGAGGTGAAGAGCACCAGGGCGCCACCCCCGGTGGTATACACGCTCTCCCAGATCGTCTCCACCAGATAGGTGAGGTACGGCTCATCGGCCTTCGGGGGCGGCAGGGGGGCGTCGACGGGGGTGAGGAGCATCAGGCGCTCCTCATAGTCGAAGGGCGAGGGGTAGATCCCCTTGAGGTAGGGCCGCTCTTCGGTGTACGGCAGGCCCACCCTCCCCGACCAGAAGGCAAACTCATCCCCGAGGTCCAGCGTCGCCGAGGTGCAGACCACCGTCTCGAGCTTTGAGAAGAGGGCCTCGGTGATGATCGGGGCGATGGAGAGGGGGGTGATGCACACCTGGATGCGGATCTGCGATCGGGCGCGCTCGGCATTGAACCAGTGGATCTCATCACCCCAGCTCCCAAAGTCACAGAAGCGCTCCAGCACCGATGCCATCGAATCGATGCGGTCGCTCCTCACCTTCAGCTCGTGGGCGCGGCTCTCCAGCTCGGAGGGGACCTTCACACTCTCCACCAGCAGGTCGATCCTCGCCTTCAGGCGGGCTGAAGTCTCGATGATCGCCCGTGAGGCGGTGACGAAGTCGGTGAGCCGCCCCTGGTGTTCGGCTTTGATGAGCGTCGGCTGGTAGTGGTTCTTCTGGAAGACCACGCCCAGGTACTGGTCGAGTGTTTCAACCTGCTGCACCAGCAGATGGATCAGATCCTTGACCGCCTCGACGCGCTCGATCTCAGGGCAGTAGGAGCCGATCTGGTCGAGGAGCGAGTTCTTGCTGTATCGGCTCGAGCGCTGGATCTTGTGCACCTGGCGCAGCAGGGCCGAGCTGTCGTAGAGGTCCTTGAAGTATTCGCTCGCATTCGCCTCGATGTTGTGCGCCTCGTCGATGACCAGGTGGCTGAAGGCGGGCAGGACCGCCTCCTCATCGTATTCGGTCTCGCTCATGATCCTGCTCTGTGCATCGCTGAAGAGGAGGTGGTGGTTGCTGATGACGATCTGCGCCTCACGGGCACGCGCCTTCGCCTTGAAGAAGAAGCACTCCTTGAAGTAGGGACAGCTGTGGGCCGGACAGAGGTCGCCGTCACAGCAGCTCTCGCTGTAGAGCTCCCCGCTGATGGGGATCGAGAGTTCGTTGAAGAGACCGCTTTGGCTTGTGCGCATCCAGCTCTCCACCCGGTAGAGCTCACTGCCCGGATCGGCGGCGAGCAGGGGGGAATCCGCCTTCACCTGCAAGAAGCGCAGGATGCAGATGTAGTTGGACCTGCCCACAGAGAGGGCGGTCTTGCACTCGATGCCCAGGCTGGAGAGGAGGATCGGCAGGTCCTTCTCAAAGAGCTGGCGCTGGAGGTTGATGGTGGAGGTGGCCACCACCGTCCGCTCATCGGGGGCCTCCTGGGCTCGCAGGGCCGCGATGGCCAGGTAGGCGAATGACTTGCCGATGCCGGTGCCCGCCTCGACGGCACAGATGGCGCCCTGGTGGTAGCTTTCGCGCACCAGGTCGGCCATGAGGAGTTGGCCTTCGCGAAACTCATAGGTGGGAAAGTGCGCTTCAAGCATCCCCCCCGTATCGAAGATCCGATAGATGTCATCCTTCGTCAATGTGATATTCCTGTAGCTTTCTATGGAGCGTCTTGCGCCCGATGCCCAGCACCTCGGCAGCCCGCGTCTTGTTTCCACCGCATTGTGCCAGGGTGGAGATGATCAACTTCTGCTCCGCTTCGGCAAGGGTGATGCCGACATCGATCGAGACCGATCCACCGCCCTCGGCCCGACCGATCTGCTGGGGCAGGTCCTCCACCTCTATTATGGTACCGCGGGCGAGCACCACCGCACTCTCGATGCAGTTGCGCAGCTCCCGGATGTTGCCCGGCCAATCATAGGCGAGCAGGGCACGCTTGGCGGCATTGGAGAAGCCTTCGATCTTCCGCCCGTTCTCCTCGCTGTACTGGGTGAGGAAGCTGGTGAGCAGGAGCGGGATGTCCTCCTTGCGCTCCCTCAGCGGCGGGACGACGAGCGAGACGACGTTGAGGCGGTAGTAGAGGTCCTCTCGAAAGTTCCCCTTCTCGATCTCAGAGAGGAGGTCCTTGTTGGTGGCACAGACGATCCTGACATCGACATCGATCGTCTTCTCCCCCCCGACCCGTTCGAATTGACGCTCCTGGAGGACCCTCAGCAGCTTCACCTGGGTCTGCAGATCGATCTCCCCGATCTCATCGAGGAAGATCGTGCCCCCGTCGGCGAGCTCGAAACGCCCGCGCTTCTGGGCCACAGCCCCGGTGAAGGAGCCCTTCTCATGGCCAAAGAGCTCGCTTTCTAGAAGTGATGCACTCAGCGCTGCGCAGTGGACCTTGATAAACGGCCCCTTCGAGCGGGTGGAGAGCTCGTGGATCGCATCGGCGACCAACTCCTTGCCCACCCCGCTCTCCCCGGTGATGAGGACGCTCGCCTTCGTCGGTGCCACCTGCTCCACCGTATCGAGCAGGTTCACCATCTTGGCGCTCTTGCCGATGATCCGGTCATAGCGGTTGCGTGCCTTCAGCTGGGCAACCTCCTCCTTCAGCCGCTCATGTTCGGCGTAGAGGTCGCTGGAGGAGAGGGACTTCTTGACCACCAGGGAGAGGCGGTCGAGGTCCACCGGTTTGGTGAAGAAGTCGATGGCGCCGCTGCGCATCGCGTCGACGGCACTCTCGATCGAGCCGTGGCCGGTGAGGATGATCACCGGCAGGCGCGGATAGGCGCCGTTTATGCGCCTGAGCAGCTCGTCCCCCCCCATCTTTGGCATCCTGAGGTCGGTGATGACCAGGTCGACCGGCTTGGTGTTGACCAGCTTCCACGCCTCATCGCCGTTGGAGGCGACCAAGGCGTCATACCCCTCAAGTTCCATTGCCAGTGCCAGACCGCTCTGGATGTTCTTCTCATCATCAACGATCAGGATGCTACGTTTCATAGGTTGCCTCCCTCTGCCCGCCCTCCTCGAGGGCGATGTACTCGCTCTCAGGTACCGGGAAGTGGAGGGTGAAGACCGTCCCCTCCCCCTTCTTGGAGGTGACGGTCACATCCCCTCCATGCTCTTTCATGATTTTGTAGACCATCGTCAGGCCCAGGCCCGTGCCGCTGGCCTTGGTGGTGAAGTACGGCTCGAAGAGCTTGGAGATCGTCTGTTCATCCATGCCCACGCCACTGTCGGTGACCGAGACGGAGAGCTCATTGCCATCCTGGCGCACCGAGACGATCAGCGTCCCCCCATCCTCCATCGCCGCCATTGCGTTCTTGATGAGGTTGAGCAACGCCTGCTTGACGAGGTGGTCATCGAAGTTGATCCGTGGCAGATAGGAGGCGATCTCCTCCCTGAGCACGATCTTGTGGGCGGCGAGCTCAACCTTGGCGAAGGCGCACACCTCGCTGACCGTCCCCCTGATCTGGCCCAGGCGCAGGCGGCTGTCAAGCGGCCTGACGGCGAAGAGGAAATCGACGACGATGGTGTTCAGCCGTGCGATCTCCTCCTCGAGCACATCGAGGTAGCGCGCGGCATCATCGACGGTGAGTGACGTGTTGCGCACGAATGCCTTGCGCAGCAGCTGCAGGTGGATATCCATCGCAGCGAGCGGATTCTTGATCTCGTGGGCGACCCCGGCGGCCATCGTCGTCATGCTCGCAAGGTTCTCACTGCGCCTGAGGCGGCGCTCGGCCGCATTGTGGGCGGTGACGTCACTGATCATGATGACGAAGAAGGAGGCGCTTGATGCACCGGGGCCCTGGTAGGAGGTGACGGTGACGGTGACCGTCTGGATCCGCTCCCCCTTCTGGAAGGAGAACTCGTTCTCTGCCTCCTCATCCTTCTTCTGCACCTGGGAGGTGATATAGCCCATGACGTGCTCATCAGTGAGGGCCTCCTCGAGGGCCATGCCCTCGTAGGAGCGGCTGCGGACCATTGGCACCAGGGTGCGGCAGTTGGACGTGGCGTAGCGGATGATGAGCTTCTCATCGGTGAGGATCACGCCATCCTCGATCGACTCGAGCACATTCTCCAACATCTCCAGTTCATCCGATAGGCTCTCCAGTACCCCCACTATCTGGCGGGTATCGAGCTGGTCAATCTTGGCAATCGCACGTTGTACAAAGTTTCTCATCGCGTCTCCAAGAGGGTGTAGTAGAGGCCCTGTCCCATCATCTTGACATCCTGGTTGTAGAGTTCTCCCTGGTAATAACTCTCGTTGACTGCACGCACCAGGGCCGTTGCACGTGCGCTTTCCAAGGCGCCGACACGCTGGCGCTCACACAAGCAGTCGAGGAGGAAGTGCAGGAATTGTTCATAGCCATCCATCTTGTCGATCCCATCGAGGAGCGTGGCGAGCTCCACCGAGGAGAGGGTCCTGCGTGCGATCACCGAATCGGCGATGCGCCGGGCCGCCTCGTCGAGGACGGGAAGGTCCAGGCCCCCGTTCTCAAGGTAGAAGGAGGAGAGGTCGCTGTACTGCTTCTTCGGGTAGTAGGGCTGGAGGTAGCGGGCAAGCGCCTCATCGGTGAGGGGGGAGAACCGGGTCTGCCGGGCGCGTGAGAGGATCGTCTGCATGATCCGGTTCGGATGCTCGCTGAGGAGGAAGAAGTAGACATCGGATGGTGGCTCCTCCAAGAGCTTGAGCAGTGCATTGCGCGCCGAGAGGTTGGTCTCCTCCATCGCTTCGATGATGATGAAGCGCTTCTCGCTGCCGATGGCCGACCGGCTGACCCACTCTGCGATCGAACGCACCTGGGCGATGGTGATCGTCGAGCTCTTCTTCGCCGCTACGAGCAGGCGGCGCACCCCCTGACGCAGCTCCTTTGCCCATCGGGCCCGCACCGCTTCCTCCTCCTCCCCGCTTGTGACCAACTGCCCTACCAGCTCATTGAGCGCAGTCGCCTCGGCGAGGGTATTGAGCTGGGGGTGGTAGGCCAAGAGGAGGATGCGAAGGGAGCGGATGAGGGCCTCTTTGGAGAAGTCGGTGCCCAAGCGCTCCCAGGAGGCGATGGCGCTCTCGATGATCGAACGGTGGTCGCGCTTGCTGACGATGAGCAAGTTCTCCCCCGAGAGGGTGCGCCACTGGGCACAGGAGGGACAGGTGCACCGGCTCCTGCCATCCTCGTGGCAGTCGAGGATCCGCACACACTCGAGGGCGAAGCTCATCCGCAGGCTGTAGGCGGGCCCTGAAAAGAGGTTGACCTGGGCAAAGCGCCCGGAGGTGAACTGGTCGCCCAGGTTGGCGGCAAGCTCAGGTTGGAAGGCGGCGAGGTGTTCAAACATTGGTCAGTCCCGTAGTCGAGGTGATCCAACTGAAGGTCTCGGGTACCAGGGGGCGCACCACATTGAGGACAAACTGGCTCTGGTCGAGGACGGAGGAGAGGTCGAAGGCGCGTTGCAGTTCAAGGACGTAGAGGATGAGGGCCGCGATGATCGCCAGCTCAAATGCCCCCCAGAGGAAGCCGAGGAGGGCGTTGACCTGCCTCAGTCCGGTTGCGGTGAGGGCGGTCTCCAACAGCTTGCCGACGATCCTCATCAAGAGGTAGCCGATGAGGAAGAGGACGACCCACGCCACCAGGCTCGCCAACAGTGGAGGGAGGTAGAAGGACTGGACTATGACCTCTGCAACCATCTTGGTGAACATCAGGCCAGAGAAGAAGCCGACGATGAACCCCGAATGGTGGGAGAACGCCTTTGCAAACCCCACAAGGGTCCCGACGATCCCTGCGATGACCGCGAGGCTGAACACGATGATGTCAATCGAGTTGAAGTAGATCGATCCGATGGTCACTCCCCACTGCATACCTGCCTCCTCATTCCCTGCTCCCTGACCAAGGTGGCGATCAGGGACGCGCTTGCTCGTTGGGCAAGCGTACCAATAGCGTCTCGGTAGGCCCTACGGGCCCCATCGTCGGCCAACAGCGTAGACACCTCGTGTTGGAAGGTCTCGCTGTCAATCTCACCAAAGAGTACCCTTGCCGCCCCCCGCTGTGCAAGCACTTTGGCATTGTCCACCTGGTCGCCGCGGCTGGAGGCCGTCGAGAGGGGGATCAGGAGAGCGGGGGCGGCAAAGAGGGCCAGTTCGGCGATGGTGTTGGCCCCGGCCCGGCACACCACCAGATCGGCACGCTCGAGCAGGGCCGGCAACAGGTCGGAGATGAACTCGACCTCGGTATAGCGCGGGTGGACGGTCCCGGTCATTTTGCCCGGTCCGCACTGGTGGTAGACGTAGGCATCGGCTGCCAGAGCGTCCAGCGTGTCGTGTACCAGGTCGTTGATCTGGCCCGACCCGCCGCTGCCGCCGAGGATGAGCAGCAGCTTCTCCCCTTCAGCGAGGAACGGGAGTGTGACACTCCCCGGCTCGTAGGCGAGGAGATCACAGCGGATGGGAGAGCCGGTCGCCACGACCCGCTTGGCCCCCATGTGCTGGAACCCCTCTTCGATGGGGGTGCAGAGGATCTGTGAGAATCGGCTGTTGATCGTGGTGGCGAGGCCGGCGGTGGTATCACTCTCGTGGCTTATGACCGGGATCCTGAGGAGCCAGGCGGCGATGACCACCGGGGGGGTGACAAACCCACCCTTGGAGAAGAGCACATCGGGCCGCCGGGCAGTGAGGATGGCAAGCGCCTTGAAGAATCCGGCGATGACAAAGAGTGGGGAGGCAAGGTTCTTCAGCGACCGGTAGCGGCGCAGCTTGCCTGAGGGAATGGAGCGAAAAGCGAGGCCGGCACCCTCCACCGCAGCCCGCTCGCCTGCATCATTGCGCCCGATGAAGAACGCCTCGTAGCGTTCATCCCCCCTGAGCGCCTCATGCACGGCAAGGGCGGGATAGACATGGCCGAGGGTCCCTCCCCCAGTAAAACAAACCACCATGGCCCATCGTACCATGAACAGCGGAGGCTGAACAGCCGAAGTGGCCCAAATTGATACACCTGGGTATAAATGTCCCGGTTATTTTTCTGCTCGTCCCTTTTCCCTACCCAGTCGAATGAGTATACTTGTACAAAGGGCACTCCCTCCAACAAGGAATCAATACGTATGGGCACCTCACTGTTAAGCAAGCTGTTCGGAACAAAGCAAGAGAAGGACATCAAGGGCCTGGGCCCGATCGTCAAGGCGGTAAATGAGCAGGAGGCGTGGGCCTCCTCATTGAGCCGGGAGCAGTTCAAGGAGCAGACCGCCCGCTTCAAGGAGCAGATCAAGGAGGGGGCGAGCCTGGACCAGCTCCTGCCCCAGGCGTTCGCCCTCGCCCGTGAGGCGGCCCGGCGCACCCTTGGCGAGCGCCACTACGATGTCCAGATCATGGGGGCTGCGGTCCTCCACCAGGGCAAGATCCTCGAGATGAAGACCGGTGAGGGAAAGACGCTGACCTGTGTGCCCGCAGCCTACCTCAATGCCCTTGCCGGGCATGGGGTGCATGTCATAACCGTCAACGACTACCTCGCTGCCCGTGACGCCTCCTGGATGGGGCCGGTCTACGAGTACCTTGGCCTCACCGTCGGCGTGATCCTCAGCGAGATGGACAACGAAGCGAAGCGCAACGCCTATGCCAAGGACATCACCTACGGTACCAACAACGAGTTTGGGTTCGACTACCTCCGCGACAACATGAAGTGGTCGGCCCAGGAGAAGATCCAGCCTGAGCACCACTACTGCATCATCGACGAGATCGACTCGATCCTCATCGACGAGGCGCGCACCCCCCTGATCATCAGCGGGCAGAGCGAGGATGACTCGGCCCAGGTCTCCGGGGCCGAACGCATCGCCGACCTGCTCATCGAGTGCGAGAAGAACCCCGAGACCGGGGAGTACTACGAGGCTGACCCACTCGCCCGCTTCGACCGCAATGCAGAGCCCTTCGATGAGCGGGGCGACTACAAGATCGACGAGAAGCAGAAGCGCGTAACCTTCACCAACCAGGGCATGAACCACATGGAGGAGCTGCTCAACAAGCACAAGGTCATCAACGGCTCCATCTACGATGACAGCAACTTCGAGTTCGTCCACTACGTCACCCAGGCGGTGCGGGCCCATCGGCTCTTCTTCGACGACGTCGACTACGTCGTCGTTGATGGCCAGGTGCAGATCGTCGACGAGTTCACCGGCCGTATCCTCTACGGCAGGCGCTACAGCGACGGCCTCCACCAGGCGATCGAGGCGAAGGAGCACATCAAGATCCTGGGGCAGAACAAGACACTCGCGACCATAACCTTCCAGAACTTCTTCAGGATGTACGACAAGATCAGCGGCATGACCGGAACAGCCGATACCGAGGCCCCCGAGTTCCTCAACATCTACGGCCTCGATGTGGTGGTCATCCCCACCAACAAGCCGATCACCCGGATCGACCACCCTGATCTGGTCTACTACGATGAATCCTTCAAGTACCAGGCGATCTGCGCTGAGATCGAACGGGTCCACAAGACCGGCCAGCCAATCCTGGTGGGGACCATCTCGATCGAGAAGAGCGAGCTGATCTCGGCGATGCTCCGTCGTATGGGCATCAAGCACGAAGTGCTCAATGCCAAGAACCACAGCCGTGAGGCCCTGATCATCGAAGAGGCGGGAGCCAAGGGGGCGGTCACCATCGCCACCAACATGGCGGGACGTGGAACGGACATAAAGCTCGGCGGAAGCCTCGAGGCAAGGGCCCGGTCCTTGGCCGGAAGCGGGGCTACCGGAGCCGAGCTCGAGGCGGCCATCGAGCAGGTGCGGGAGGGGTGGACGCGTGACTACGAGGAGGTGAAGGCCCTTGGGGGGCTCTACATCCTCGGTACCGAACGCCATGAGTCACGCCGCATCGACAACCAGCTGCGCGGGCGCAGCGGCAGGCAGGGGGACCCCGGCACCAGCCGCTTCTTCGTCAGCCTCGAAGACCCCCTGATGCGCCTCTTTGCCAGTGACAACCTCCGCTCGATGCTCGGGAAGATCGGGATGCAGGACGGCGAGCCGATCGAGCACCGTATGCTCACCAACGCCATCGAGAAAGCCCAGCGCCGGGTCGAGGACCGGAACTTCGAGATCCGCAAGCACCTCCTCGACTACGACGACGTGCTCAACGAGCAGAGAAACTACATCTACAGCGAACGTGATGCGATCCTGAGTGATGATGACCTCATCACCCGGGTCCGGCTCAGCTGCCATGACATTGGCGCGTCCCTGGTCGACGAGGCGATGGAGCGCGGCAAGGACGGCCATCCCGGCCAACAGATTGCAGAGGCGATGGAGGCAACCTTCCATCTCGCCCTCCCCCTCCCGAGTGACGTGCTCTCCCGCGATGAGTACAAGGAGCGCGTCAACAGTGCCATCGATGCGGAGATCGACGCAAAGGTCGCCATCACCGGCGAGCAGCCCTTCAACGACTTCTTGCGCTTCAACTACCTCAGGCAGATCGACATCCGGTGGCAGGACCACCTCACCGCCCTCGAGGAGCTGCGCGAATCGGTTGGACTGCGCTCCTACGCACAGAAGAACCCGCTCGTCGAGTACAAGGTCGAAGGGTTTGAAATCTTCACCGAGATGCTCGATTCCATCCGCCTGATGCTCGCCCAGACCTTGGTCAGGGTCCAGATCAAGGCCGATGACCAAGCCTACCGGCGCCAACGGGGCCAGCAGCGGGTCGTCGAGAGCCATGGCAGCCACGCATCCTTCCTCCAGTCCGCCCAGCCGGTGGCAACCAGGCATGGGGCCAACGAGGACGGGACGGTGGTGACCGTCAGGCGTTCAGAGCCGAAGGTGGGACGCAACGATCCCTGCCCCTGCGGCAGCGGCAAGAAGTACAAACACTGTCACGGACGTTAGAAGAACTGGTTGGGGTCGAGGGCGATGCCCGCCTGCTCGATACTGAAGAAGAGGGTCGGCCGCTGCCAGTCGGTCCCACTCGAACCGATGGAGCCGATGGTCCCGCCCTTTTGCAGGTTCATGCCGATCTTCACCTCGACATTCTCCAGGTGGTGGTAGCTGGTACGGTAGCCACCCTCGTGGCTGAGGGTCACGAACCGCCCCCGCCCCTGCACCTCATAGCCGGCGTCGACGACCTGGCCGGCGCTGGAGGCCACCACTGCCTGTCCCCAGGTGCCCTGGATCAGGATACCGGAGAGCTGTTCGGTCATGCCGGTTGCGGGGTTTACCCACGGCTGGCCGAAGAGCGCGGTCACCGAACCGGCGGTAGGCTTCTGGAACTGGATGGGTGAACGGTCGGCAAGCGGGGTCGCGGTGGCACTGGTGGTGTCGGGGATGAAGAGCTGCTGGCCAACGGTGATGATCTCACTCTTGAGTGCATTGACCTCCTGCAGGGTCTTCCATCCCAGCGTCGGGCTGTACTTGCGGGCGATGGTGGAGAGCATGTCCCCCTCACGCACGGTATAGAGCTGGCCATCACGGTCAGGTATGCGCAACGTCGCCCCTTCGACGATCGCCTGGATATTGCGAATCTGGTTCACGCTGATCAAGGTCTGTGTCTGCAGCCCGTAGAGGGCGGCAATCGAGGCGAGGTCCTCCCCGCTCTCGACCCTGTGGGTCGCATATTGGACAACCAGGGAGTTGGCCTGTCCCACCGAGGGGCGCTGTTCGCTGAGCGAGATCGCCTGGCGGCGCTCCTCGACAACCGGCTCCTTCTCTTCGGGTACCACGAGTACCGGGGGTTGCTCCACCACCGGGGCATCGCTGATCTGCGGGATTTCGGTTGCCGGCTGGGTGATGATCACCTGTTGGCTGGACTTGGATTGGGCCTGGGGAAAGAAGCGGTACCAGACGATGATGACGACGACACAGATGGCAATCCCCAGCACGATCGTGACAATCAGGGTTTTGCTCGGTCCTGGCCCCCCATCCCGCCCTCCGTGGCGGAAGTGTTGGCTTTCCATGTCATCATAATAATCTTTTGCCATCGCTCGACATTACCTTTCCTCCATAGTAGTATAAATCCAAGATGGCTACCAGTCCAAATCGTTCGCATATAGGCCTCTTCAGAGCCCTGACAACCCTATTATTCATCATAATTCTCATCAGAGTGGCCTTTTTGATGCTCAATTCATCCGCTCCTGGACGCCGTTATGAGGACCCAGCGGTTGCCGAACGGGTGGAACGGGGCACCATCCTTGACCG
>Ga0116183_1005249_pt1 | contig 12386 bp, 9 predicted proteins | sample AD_UKC078_MetaG_FD_89753 | JGI IMG/M metagenome (GOLD analysis project Ga0116183, IMG submission 89753) | Active sludge microbial communities of municipal wastewater-treating anaerobic digesters from USA - AD_UKC078_MetaG | ecosystem: Engineered > Bioreactor > Anaerobic > Digestate | place: USA... | reverse complement strand
TGGTACCATATGCACCCTTGGCCTTGGATGCCTTGGCCCCCTGTTTTATCGCCATCGTGTTTATAGTTTCTAAAGTCATATGAAACCTCCAGAGCATCACCTTCCACTTGTGTTATCGGCCGGAATAAAAGCGCAAGTTGCTAGTGAAGAAGAAAAAAGATTATTTATCCTAATTATTTGATTTTTATGATCTTTCTGAGGCAACAATCCCATAACCATACGCACCGTTCACCTTTTTTGCCAGTCACGAGTTACCAGTCACGGGTTTTTACGGCTTTTTCTTCGCCTTGGCCATCTCGTCCTGAAGGCGATACTTGATTGCTAGAAGCTCTCGAAATAGGTCGAGCGTCAGCTCAAGCGATTTCATGACTCGCTTGATATCGCGCTGGGTACCGAAGCTCCTCTTCTTTTTGGACATCTCAAAAAGCTCGCCGTAGGCTTCCTCAAACGCCAAATTTATGGCGTCAAAATCCTCGGTATCTATCAGTTTTTCGACTGCAGGATAGCCTGCCTGACCATAGCGATCGGCCTGAACTGGGGTAGAATGGGTATTTTTCATGCCACGATAAATATCAAACCTGCCGTCAATTCGCAATGATTACTAAAAGTTGAAATCGATTCAGAGTGAAAAATATTCGGATTTTCCAATCGATCACAAATATGGGTTTTATGCTTCCCCGCTCTGTGCTAGAAACAGGTTTCAAGAAAATGTTTTACACGGCACGATTTTTGCTTATTATACGTCGTCGTGAACTCCAAACGGGGGAAATAGGAGGATTTATGAAACGATTTTCAGGGTGCTTCATCGCTTTATTTCTGGCCGTATTCGCCTTTGCAGCCGTGTCGTGCATGAGTGATGGCGGCACCATCTCAACAGATGGGACGGGTGAAAAGGAAGGGACTGGCGATATAGTCGTCAATCCCGTAATCGACACCAAGCCATTTGAAGAGGAAATTGAAGGGCTAAAAAAAGAGCTCGAAGATAAAAATGAGGCCATCGCGAAATCTATCGAAGAAGCCTCTAAAAAATATCAGGAGGCCTTGGAACAACTGAAAGCTGAGCAAGCAGCCGATGCTACAGCTCAAGAAAAGATAGACGAACAAAGTGCAAAGACAAGTGCCGCCCTCGCAAAATATACGGCAGCCCAGGCCGATCTGACGGCGGCCAAGGCTGCAGCTGAAACTGCCAAGACTAATTTTGACAATGTCAAAGCAGCTAAAGAGGCAGAGGAACTCACAAAATCTAATGTACAAAAAATTGACATAACGATACAACGCGCCGGCACTTGGGAGCAGAGTGGTACTAAAAAGAATGAGATTCCTTTCATACCAAATGGTTTTTTTAAATTAAAATTTTGTTCTGATAAAAACTGCACCGATACGATAGATTATACTATATCAGCCCAGCCAAGCAAATCAGATCAGACAGTAAACACGCTCATCAATGTAGGTGGCACTTTAGAGTGGTCAGTGCCTATAGCTGAAAGACAGCTTCCTTCTTCACACACCTCATATTGGCAGTTATGTTACACGGGCGGTGATTTCGATCTCGGCGGCCTGTATATGAAAATAGATGATAAGCCTGCATACAATCTTCTAAGTTCAGGAAGGGTTATTCCAAAAGATAAATGTCTGAATTTTGGAAAAGACGACCTGGCATTCGCTGTTTATACCAACACTCAAGGCGCGGATGATGACGCTACCGATTCTTCGATAATCATGAAGGTTCCCTGTGCTGATAATGCCTGTGCTCAAGCCCTAAATAAATATGAAAGTTATTGGAAAGCAAGCAATCCTAATGAAACGCTAAGGGCCGATTCTACAACAGGCAATGCTGAAGGTCCACACATGGAAATTAAAAGTAATGAAGTGGCACTATTCCTAGATGATCGCTGGAACAATTATGATGAAAATGATGATGAAGCCTTTTTCTTTTATCTGGATGGAACAGGCGTTAATACAAACAATGCCACATTCTCACTCGAAATACTTGGAGAGGATCACTGGGAGTTTAACTATGTAGTTGCCATGTTATACCAGCCTGCAGACAGCAGCTGGCTAAGAGATGCAACGCCAATGAAAAAAATAGGGTTCATTACAGAAGGGGACTACGGCATCAGCACAGATTCTGGTGAAGGTGATGGCATAGCAAAAGTAGACATGGTCGGTTTGGACTTTACGGTATCGGAAGATTTTAAAGAAATCACATTAACGCGAGAAAGTAAAGAAGGTACGCAAAAACATGAAGATAACAACATCTCTGAAAAAATTCTAACAAGCGATAGAAGGCCTAAAGGCGATGCGTATGTTGTCAGCGTAGTAGCAGAGGCTCAAGACGCATATGGTCTATGCGGAGCTAATAGCGCAAAGCTTGTAACTGATTCACTAAAGGCATGCGAAGATGCCGCGCAGAAGCTGAAAAATTCGGAGCTGCAGAAGGATTTTAGTGATAGCAGTATAAATATTCTCACGTGTAATCCGTTGGAAAAGTACTATCTGGCTCAGACGTTGATACTGGAATGCCAGGCGCTTGCGCTAGGTGTGGAGACCACGCTCTATACGGATGCAGCAACCAAACTAAAAGAAGGAACGGAATGCTCGGCGCGGCGGGGGTACAGGAGGTGGCGGCCCACCTGCGCAACCAAACTAAAAGAAGGAACGGAATGCTCGGCTGCAGCAGAAAACCCGGCTGGGACAAAAGCAACTGAAGCAACTACCCTAATTGACGGCTACACAAAGTGTGAAGAGCAGGCGCCAGCTACTGTTCAATAACGCATAACATCTGAATAAAAAAAGAGATGCGGCAATCGCATCTCTTTTTTATTTGAGTTGTCGTTACTGGATCCCCGCTTAAAACATGCGGGGATGACGACTTCCTTAATCCTTAATCCTTAATCCTTCTTTTTTTCCAGCTTCTGTTTTTCTTAATCCCGTATTTCGCGCCCTCTTCATGTAGTCCGCCGCGTCCTTATCGCGGCCGAGGGCCCCGCTCACGCGGGAGAGCGCCGCGAGATCCTTAGCTATCCCATTCGAATATTCAACCAGTTTATCTTCCGAAAGAGCGCGCGAATATGAATTTATGGCATCGTCAAGCGAGCCCTGCCGTTCATCCAGCCTTCCGAGCGCATAGTACGATGTTGCAGAGAGGCGGTGAAGTTTTTTGGGAATCGATATAGCGAGGGATCGTGAAAGTTTTTCTCGGGCAGCGACAAATTCTCCCGATTCGATATCGACAAGGGCCTCGTTGTTTAGCACGGTCGCTATCCCCTCGCTGTCATTAGCATCGCGATATCTTTTCATCGCACCTGAAAATGAAAGGCGCGCGGCAGCAAGATCTCCTTTTGCCATCTGCGAACTGCCGATGTTATTCAAATTCGCACCTGCACCCTTCAAATTTCCTATCCTGTCGTTGATCTCCAAGGCCTCGCGAAATTTCGCGCAGGCATCGTCATAACTGCCGGCGACAAGATACAGCTGGCCGAGATTATTCAGGCTTTCGGCGACCCCTTCCTCATAATCTATACCCTCGGATATCGAGAGCGCACGCCCGTAGAGCCTGGCGGCATCCTCATAGCGCCCCTGATAGTATAATTCGTTTCCGCGAAGGTTCAGGCGCTTGGCATCGACCTTTATCGTATCAACTGTGGAAGATACCTTCCCACCGCCGCACCCCGTCATCGCTATCGTCAGCAGTGCAGCAATTATAATCAGTTTCATATCAACTCCTTAAGAAGGATTAAGAATTAAGGACTAAGGATTAAGGCGCGTTATTCCCTCATTTTATGATAATACCCATTAAGCAACCTCCCCACCTCATCAGATGCTAAACAGAGTTCTTCGTATTTCTTATTGTTTACATATTGAAGATCCCTACTCAGCAGTAAAAGATATTTAACTTCTTCAAGAGAACCCTCCGAAATATTAATAAAGTGTGCGTTATCCTTGCGGCTCCTTCTTTTAAAACCCTCTACAATATTTGTAGGAATTGAAACTACCGCTCTCCTAAGTTGTGAAACCAGTCCATATTTTTCATCTGACGGAAATAAAGAAGTAATCTCATACACAAAAAGACAAAATGCATGAGCCTTCTGCCACACTATCAAGTCCCTAAAACTCTTCATCCATCCTCCATCGTTTTCCTTAATCCTTATTTCTTAATCCTTAATCCTTATTTCTTAATCCTTATTTCATGGTTGTCACTACGGCCGTGCCTCAAACTTAAGCGTCGAATCCTGTTTCATCTGCTGTTTGATATTTCCGCGCAGAAGAAAACTTTTCTGCAGGGCCACTGTTACCTTGTTGACCTCTTCAAGCCCGCGTCGGGCCTCGATTATCGCGTCCCGAATCTCGGGACTCGCTTTATCGACCTCGCCAAGAATATGATTTAGATGCCCCATCGCCGAATTCAATTTATCGTAAAGATCGCGGCGCTCGAGAAGAAGCTTCATAGTAGAATCATTTTTCGTCATCGCATCAGCTATTCCCTTTGTAGCTGTGTTCACGTTGGCAAGGGAAAGCATGAGATCCCCTTTCGGATCGCCGAGGGCCGCTATCAGCGAGGTCGCCTGCTCTATCAGGTCGTCGAGCCCTGCGGCCTCCGCCCCCTCGGTCGGAATCAGACTGCCGGGCGCAAGGGCGGGAGCGGCTGGGTCACCGGGGATTAGCGCCATCACGGCAGAGCCTACGATCGGACGTAAAACCCTCACCCTGCTACCCTCTCTGACTCTGTCAGCGTACTGATCGAAAAGCTGGATCTGCATCTCTACGCGATTATTCGAGTCGAGTACGACTCGACCTATCCGGCCGGCCTCCAGATCGTTGATGACGATGAGCGAACCGGGCTTTAAACCGGACGCACTTTGAAGATTTGCCGTGTAGCGAACATGCCCCTGAAACCAGCGCTGCCCGCGCGCGACGAGCATCAGGAGCACGACTATCATCAGCGCGGCGATGACGACGAAAAGTCCGACTATCTTTTGAAGGTGTTTGAATTTAAAAATCATATTTTCTCCTCATTCAGGGGACACGTACCCGCTTCGCGTGAACATGTCCCCGTAGCCAGTCACCGTTCACGAGTCACGGGTGTTTCATCTAGCTTCTAGCATCTCACATCTAGCCTCTGTTTTCCCGCCAGTCACCAGTTACGAGTCACCAGTCACGGTTTTATCTCCACCACACGATCGACCAGCGGTTCGAGAAAAGCGATATCGCCAGAGGCGATCACACATAGCGCTCCCGCATCCCGCTTCTTCCTCAAAATCTCGGAAAAAAGTTTTCTGTAGTGCCCATCTGAAACCTGATTCGGCTCGTCGCAGAAAAAGGCGCTCTTGGCGCAAATTTCGGCGCGAAGCAGCGAGACGCGGCGCCTGATTCCATAAGAAAGAGCCGCCGGAAGCATCGTTGAATATTCGCCAAGCCCGCCTCGCGCGATAGCTTCAGATGCTACCTTGGCAGCCTTCGATTTTTCCCCCGTGGAATATTCCACCGGCAGCTGAAGATTTCTCTCGACGCTCATATTCGATATCAAAGCGGAGTCTTGAAAATCGAAACCGACATTTCCTCTAAAAGAGTTTATTTCGCAATCTCCAAGCGACCAAAAATCGAGACCGTCGGCTCTAATTGCCCCAGCGGTAGGCCTCAGAAGAAGTGAAATAATTTTCAACAGAGTGCTTTTTCCGCATCCTGACGATCCCATTATGCCTACGATCTCTCCAGCCCGAAACCTGCCGGAAAAACCCTCTATCAGAGGACGCCCTCCATCGTATCTGAATGAAATATTTTCAAGGGAGATATCCAAGCAAACACTCCTTTAGATATAGAAGAAAAGCGTTATCAATATATTGGATAAAAAACAGAGATATATCGATGTGACCACAGCCTTGGTGGTTACCTGCGGTATTTCGGTAAATGAATATCTGACCGTGAAACCGGCATAGCAGCAAACCGTTGCTACGATCACCCCGAAAATTGCGCACTTTATTCCGCTGACGGCAACATCCCAGAATCTGATGGCCGCAGAGAGGTTGGTCATGTAATTCCCAAAGGGGATATCTGCCATGAACCTCGCAAAAAAGTATCCTCCGAATAGAGCGATCGTATTGAAATAAAAAGAAAGCGCGGCAATGGCCACCGCGACTCCTATAATCCTTGGAAGAACGATAAATCGAAGAGGATTGATCCCCATCGATTCAATTGCCTCGACCTCGTGATTTACCGTCATGTAGCCTATTTCCGTGGAAATGGCAGTACCGGAACGCCCGATGAGGATGAAGGCGGTAAGCAGCGGACCAAGTTCTCTTACGACAACTATGACAAGGATGGTTCCAATCGCAGACTCACCACCAAGACCGGGGAGAATGGAAAAGGTTTCGAGTATGACCACTCCGCCGATTATTAGCGCTATTGCGGTGATGATCTTCAAAGCCTCCACGCCGGTAAATAGCACCTGTCGCATGATGACGTCGAAAACCATCGCAGGCGCTATTTTTCTGTCGGACCAGAGAGTTTTAAGGGTCAAAACAAAAAAAGCCCCGAGCTCCGACATTTTGGAGACGGGGGCCATCGATGCGGCGCCTATTCTGTCGAGAAAAGACATGTGGCGCTTATATCACAGGGGGTGGAAAGTGCAAGGCTGAGGTCAGCGGTGAACGGTAGAAACAAAAGCTAGAAGTCAGACGCGAGAAGCGAGATTTCTGCGGGCGAGGTTTTTCTAGATTCTAGCATCTCACCTCTCACTTCTGTTTTTCCGCCAGGCACCAGTCACGGGAGTTAGATAGGCATCGCCTTAAAACCCTTACCCATAACTTCACTGACCTCGGCAACGGTCATAAATGCCTGAGGATCGACCGACTGGACATAGAATTTCACGCGGGCGAGCTGGCGAATAGAGACTATACAGTATATGACCTTCTGTTTTCTCCCCATATACGCCCCTTCGCCATCGAGGAATGTAACGCCGCGATTCAATTTCTTCATGATGAGATCGGCAACCCTGTGAGGCTCGTTGCTGATTATAAATACCGCCCTTCTTCTGTCGAAGCCGAGCATTATTTTATCCAGAGCCATCGAGGAACAAAACTGCACTACAACGGAGTAAAGAGCGACATGAAGCCCGTATATCAGGCCCAATATCAACAACACCACCGCATTAAAAACAAAGGCTATTGTTCCGATACTCATAGACCAGCGTTTTCTAATTACGGCAGCCACGATATCGGTTCCGCCATGAGAGCTGTTTGCTCTAAAGACCAACCCGGTGCCACCGCCAGAGAGAGCCCCGCCTATCACCGCAGCAAGAAGCGGCTCCGGCGCCCATCCCATGCCGCTCATCCAAGCCGTCGAGTAAAGACCGAGGGAAAGAGCTATCGTTCCGAAAAGACTTCCTATTATGAAAGAACGGCCGAGATACATTATTCCGAAAATAAAGACGGGGACGTTGAGAATAAGGACATATGTGCCGACCTCATATCCTGTCAGATAGGAGGCAAACTGTGAAAGCCCGCTGACGCCCCCCGAAAGAAATTTGTGCGGTATCAAAAAAACGCTTATTCCAACGGAAGTAATCACCGAACCGGTGATGATGATCAGAATATTTTTAAGGATTCCAACGAACCCTATCTTGTCTATTCCAAATATTTTTTTCATTGTAAGTCCCTTTTAAAATAAAGGATTAAGAATTAAGAAATAGGGATTAAGAAAAGCCCCATACACTCTACCACACCATCAGGACATAAGGAAATCTATCGCACTGCTTTTGACTGCGGTCATCGACCCTCGATTGTTTTCCTTAATCCTTACTCCTTAATCCTTATTTGCCAGTCACGACTTTTACTGGATCCTCGATTAACCCACTCGAGGATGACAACCTGAATGTCATTCCCGCGTGCATTAGGCCGCCGCCTGCGGCGGGGCAAGCGGGAATCCCGCTCCTACAGTTCACCTTAATCCTTACTTCTTAATCCTTATTTGCCAGTCACGGCTTTCTACTTTAGCGACTTCTATTCCCATAATTGAAGGCCTTGGCTATCGACGGAAGAGCTATCATAGTCGCAGCGAGACATGCAGCCGAGCCTATCGCCATTATTTTCCCGAGACTCGCAATGCCGCGATGCGATGCTATCACCATCGCTCCGAAGCCTATTGCATTTGTAAGAGCTGTAAGCACGACCGCCTTGGCAGTCGAACTCGTCATAGCGGAAAGTGATTTTTCGAATCTCAGCCTGTGCACCATATGCACGCCGAAATCGACGCCTATGCCGATCAGAATCGGGATCGCAAAAAAGTTTGCCATATTGAATGGTATGCCGAAAAGCCCCATTCCGCCGAGAAGCCACAGCATACCGATCACCAGCGGAGACACCGCCATGACTGCGGATTTTATCGACCTGAAGTCTACAAGAACCAGAATGAATATCACGACAAAAGCGAGCACCGCAGAACGCAAAAAGGTTTCGCGCATCATCTTGGCAGATTCATAAACGCCTATCGGGGTCCCAAAGACCTCCGGGTGCACGCTCCTTATATCAGAAACAAAATGTTCCAAAGCGACGGGATCCCAGATATCCTCCTTCGGATAGATGAACATGGAATACCTTCCCTTGGGACTGACGAAGCGCCCGAGGATATCCGCCGGAAGATCCTTCTCCGATATGGTCGTGGGAGCCATGCCGCTGGCAAGGATCTCTATGCTGCCGTGCAAATCCTCGAAGAAATTTTCCTGAAGCGCAGCGACTCTTTTGACGGCCTCCGGCGAAGCGGATGATATTGCAGCAGCGAGATCAGAAGCCTTCGCACCGAACTTGTCGAGCTCCTCAACCGCATCGGCCCTCCCCGCCTTGAAGGCCTCGTTCTGTAGAAGCATCAGATTATCTGAAAGTTCAGTCAGCGAGGACGAAAGAGCTGCTGCATCAAGTTCGCCAGAAAGCGGACTAAAAACAAGATTCGCAAAGGCCGGGGCTATACCTTCAACTATCTGAATTTTTGCGAGCTGGTGTTCAGGGACCACTCTTTCGACATCATCAACTTTCCTTACGCTGGGCAGAGTCTCGAATTTTCTCGCCAGTTCATGCGACTTCTGCGCGCTCTCTGTCACCGCCCTGGCAAACCAGGTGGTCTCAGAAGACTTCTCTATTATGATATGTTCATATTTTACGGATTCCAGACCATCGGCCTGTAGGTTGAGTAGGTTGTTATCGAATCCGGTCTTGGGCGCAAAGACGACTGCCGCCACGCTCAAGGCCAGAGCCGCAACCCCAAGCGCCCAACTTCTGCGATAAGCAAAAGAAAGATATGGCATAGCGAATGGTTTCACCTTCTTGAGATCCATCGGCGCGCGCCTTCTGTCGCGTATGATGATCATGGCCGGCAGAACGATCAGCATGCTGGCAAGGCAGAGTAGTATTCCGGCTGCGGCTATGAATCCGAGCTGGGCGAGCGCGGTGAAATCCGTCCACATGATGGTCAAAAATGCCGCGGCTGTGGTAAGGGCGCTGGTGAGATCTGCCCTTCCTGAAGTTGCAAGCGCTTTAGCGATAGATGCGTCTATGTCTCCGCTTTCGGATAGATACTCCTGATATCTGGCAACTACATGTATCGCATACTCGATCGAGGCGCCGATCAGGATAAGGGTGAAAACTATCGATAGAATGTTGAGCGTTCCATAGACGACCGATACAAGGCCGAAGGTCCAGGATATCCCCATTATAAGCGATGCCATCGCAAGCATGGGCCTGCTGAAGCTTCCGAAGAAGAGCACGAAGAGTATTCCCACAAGTACGATAGCGAGAATCGTGGCGCGCGTCATGTCGCGATCGGAAGTTTGCATCTCGTCAGCTGCAAGCACGGGCCTTCCGGTAAGCCCCGCGCTGATGTCGATAAAATCCGACTCGCTCTTCGTCTGCTTTATCGCGGCACGAATATCGGCCAGCGGCTTCTCTATCACGGACATCGTCGTAAAATCTTTGTTAGGCATGATCATTACAAGATACAGATCGCCGTTTCTGTAATAGCCGTCGGCATCGAAGGTCTCATCCCCTCCGAAAAAAACCGACTCGAGCCCTACTCCGGAAGTTTTACCGCCAGATAGCGTCGCGGAAATATTGTCCAGCATGCTGTCGATAAAAGTGAAGCCCTGTGAGAGTTCTCCCTCGTCATCTTTTGAAATCGGTTCTTTAACCTTTGCGGCCAGGGCGGATATGAGTTCGGCAAAACTATGCCAGCCGGCTATATTTTTCGCGGAAAAGGCCCCTTCGGTGAGCATCCCCTTGAGGGTCGCTAGCTGATCGGTGGTCAGATACAGGAGAAAATTCTTTTCGAGCACCGGGTTTTCTATCTTCCATATGATCTGACTCAGTCCATCGATGCCCTGTAGCCTCCCTGCAAGCGATGCAATAAAACGCTTGGCCCTTTCAGGGTTTCCTTCAGCTTCGACCACCACATAGAGATATTCCTCGTCTCCGAACTCCTCGAGAAAATCGAGATAGCGTTTGCTGTAATCTAGATCGCCAGAGACGAGATCGTCCTGATTGGCGTTCAGTTTCAACGTAAACGAAGCGTATGCCGCGGAAAAAACCGTGAGAAGGAGCGCGGCTACGATTATTTTCCATGGATGAGCCGACACAAATCCGGCGATCGATTTAAAACATCTGCTTTTCATTGAAGCCTCCGGAAGAAACTATCTGCGGGGAGAAGATATGTGAAGAACGGAATCGGAAGATCTCTCCGCGTTTTCGGAAATAACCGCATTAACTATGGCATCGGCACAGAGGTCATGCATTCGATGCAGCTCAGGAATAGGCCCCTGCTCAACGAAGATATCGGCATATCCAAATCTCGTGACTGAAACGTCGTCGAAACCGCGATCGCTTAGAAGCTCGAGTATCGCCGATCCAAAGCCGCCCGACTTCATACCATCTTCTATGGTGATGAAACGGCTGCATCTCTTGGCCATCCTGAGGATGCAGGACTCATCTAGCGGCTTGATAAATCTCGCATCGACCACGGCGACATCTATCCCGCGAAGCTTGAGCGATGACGCGGCGTCCATGGCCACCTTAAGCATATTCCCAGCTGAAAAAATAACGCAGCCCGGCTTTTCCGGGTCCTCTATCGTCACCGATTTCCCAAGCGGTATCGGCTCAGGATTCGCTGAAACAGCAACGCCTGTCCCTTTCCCTCTGGGATATCTTATCGCCACCGGGCTCTTGTAGGTCATCGCGGAAGATAGCATCCTCGAAAGCTCCTCCTCGTCGGACGGCGCCATGATAATCATGTTCGGAATAGATCTCAAGAAACTCAGATCGAAGACTCCATGATGAGTAGGACCATCGTCGCCTACGACTCCCGCCCTGTCGATCGCGAAGGTGACGGGCAAATTCTGGAGAGCGACGTCGTGTATAACCTGATCGAATGAACGCTGCAGAAAACTGGAATACACGGCAAAGACCGGGCGAAAACCGCGGGTCGCAAGTCCTGCGGCAAATACCGTGGCATGCTGCTCCGCTATTCCGACATCGTAATATCTGCCGGGGAATCTATCGCGCACCTTGTCGAGCCCGGTGCCGCTGGGCATGGCGGCGGTTATAGCGATCACGCGGCTATCCTGTTGCATCAGCCTGCAGAGCGAATCGCTAAATGCGGCGGTGTATGTAGGACGCGGATCCTTTGGATCGCAAAGCGGGTCGCCGGTATCTATGTCGAACTTGGATATACCGTGATATTTCGAAGGATCCTTCTCGGCGGGGGCGTACCCCTTCCCCTTCTTGGTTATGACATGAAGCAGAACCGGCTGCGACTTTTCGGGGCTCTTGTCGATGTCATCGGATATATTCTTCAGCGTTTCTATGAGAGATTTGTAGTCGTGGCCATCTATCGGGCCGATGTACCTGAAACCGAAGGCCTCGAAAAGACTTCCTGCCAGAAAAAAATCCTTCACGACCAGCGCCGCCCTCCTCGTCAAATCGACGAGATTGAGTTCCTTAGTTGAAACTATGTTGAGCAGGGTTTTTACGTCGCGCTTGATGCGGTTGTAGGTAGGGTTGGTGAGGCCGCGATTCATAAAGCGGGCGATGGCGCCGACGTTTTTGTCGATCGACATCTGATTATCGTTTAGCACCACGATCAAATTTTTATTCTGAATGTGACCGGCGTTATTCATCCCCTCGAATGCCAGACCACCGGTAAGCGACCCGTCTCCTATCACGGCGATGGTTTTGCTCTTGTCCCCTGAGAGGCGTTTTGCCTCAGCTATTCCAAGGGCTGCCGAAATTGAGGTCGAGCTGTGGCCAGTGCCGAATGGATCGTGTTCGCTCTCCTCGCGCTTTGGAAAACCTGAAAGGCCGCCGCGCGTCCTTATCGTGTGAAAGCGATCGCCGCGGCCGGTAAGTATC
>Ga0116183_1005236_pt1 | contig 12402 bp, 11 predicted proteins | sample AD_UKC078_MetaG_FD_89753 | JGI IMG/M metagenome (GOLD analysis project Ga0116183, IMG submission 89753) | Active sludge microbial communities of municipal wastewater-treating anaerobic digesters from USA - AD_UKC078_MetaG | ecosystem: Engineered > Bioreactor > Anaerobic > Digestate | place: USA... | reverse complement strand
CTCTTTTATATACTCTACGTCTTCTCTTACCTTTCCTCCATTATTATCTCTTAATACTGCTCTCATTACTCTATAATCGATTAATTTCTTGTAATCATTTATTTTTTGATTATAATCCTGATGTAACAGAATTATATACATATTTTCAAAATGACGATATTTATATACTTTATCCAATATATAAGGTTTTATTCTATTATCTTTTATCCTTATCTTTATTGTTTTCATCTCTTAATTCCTTTATCAATCTTTTCGCTTTATTTCAACTTTTTTCCTCCAGGCTACAGTTAAAATTTTCACTATCTGCATTAATCTTCTATTATTTCCTGAACCTTTGTTTTAATAATATACGCTATTACTTATACCATATAAATTATGCAGATTTTAAAATTTTATATAATTTTACATAAAATTTCCTTCACTGTTGGAAGCCTCCTTTGTATTTATATGTTATCATAAATATTTATATATTGTCAGCAGTTTCAGGTTTAGAAATCCTGACAGAAATTAATCTATCATCAATTTCTCTGAGAGATTGGATTACTTCTTCCAGTGGTCTATCGGCATCAACTTCAAAATCATTTTCTTCGTAAAGACTCTTTCTCGATTCAAAAAGACTCTTTATATCTTTCCCCTTCATTAAAAGAGGCCGGGAAGTTTTTATATGTTCCATTCTTTGCATTACTTTATCGTAAGAAATTTTAAGATATATTATCTTTCCCTTTTTCCTGAGGATTTCCATGTTCTTCTCCGCAAGAACCACTCCGCCCCCTGTGGCAATGACACATCTGTCTCTGTTACTTAATCCTTCAATGACACTTCTTTCAATTTCTCTGAATTTACCTTCCCCGAAACGCTCAAATATTTCAGAAATAGAAATACCGGCTTTTTCTTCTATGAGTCTATCAGTATCTATAAAATCCATACTTAAGATTTTTGAAAGTCTTTCACCACAGGTACTTTTACCACTACCCATAAATCCGGTAAGGATAAGATTCATAATTATACCTTTATCATTCGTTAAACGGGGCGAACACAGGGGTTCGCCCCTACACCATAAAACCTTTCACGTCTCACGTCTCACGTCTCACGTCTCACTCATCCCCAATACTCATCTCCCCGGCAATAGCTTCGGGAAGTTTATTCTTTATCCATTCTCTGTCTTCCGACAAGCCTGAGAGCCAGGAGAGTTTAGCATAGGCAGCTTCAGGTGTTATATCCCTTAAAAAAACTACATCCAGTCTTTCGAAACGTTTTGCCGTATCATATTCCACCTGGGCAGCTCCTTTCAGGCACTGGGAGCATATACCCACTATAAGGCCTCTGTTCACTATATCTTTTACTGCTTCTTCCAGGGAATATTCTCCTTCATCGGGAAGATTCCCCAGTCCGAAAGCTTCTATAATAACACCTTTATAACCCATCCCGGGAAGTATCTTTAAAAGCTTCGGGTTAAAGCCGGGATAGAGTTTTACCACTGTAACGTGAGGACTCCAGGCATATCTGAATTTTTCTTTTTTAAAAGGCCGGAAAAAGCTTTCAAGGGTTGAGTAAATTCGAAGATCAAAGGCATCTACATAGCCAAGAGGATGATATTTGGGTGAATCAAAGGCGTCAAAACCGCGGGAATCCACCTTTGTTACTCTGTTTCCCCTGTAAAGCTTCTGCCAGAAAAACACTGAAACGCCGGGAATATTTTCTCTTGCAAAAAGAATAGAGTAATAAATATTCCCCGGAGCATCAGAACCGAGTTCATTTAAGGGTTTTTGAGAACCGGTTATCACTACTGGCGAATGAGTCTCAAGAAGCCAGAATGAGAGAAAAGAAGCAAGATAGGCCAGTGTATCTGTTCCTGTAAGGACTACAAATCCATGATAGAGGGAATAATTCTCCACTATGGCATCATATAGTAATTTCATTACAGGTGGAGAGAGATTCGTGCTGTCTATGGAATTTACTTTGAGATATTCTATCTCTACAGGGTATTTTATCTGATAGATTAATTTCAATATATCTTCTTTACCGTCTACTGGAGAAAGGCTTCCTTCTATCCTTTTCATGGAAACAGTGCCTCCGTTATCCAGTATGAGTATTCTTTTAGCAGGTTGATGCATATTTTTAACAGGCCTTTACAAATAATTCAGGTGTATTAAAATCAAAAGAGAATTTATTAATCCTTCTTTGAGCTAACTTCACATATTCTTCGTTTATATCATAGCCAGCATAATGACGTTTCGTCTTTATTGATGCAATTGCAGTCTGTCCGCTTCCCATAAAGGGGTCCAGAACAATTTCATCTTCAAAGGTATAAAGCTGGATTAATCTGTAAGGTAATTCCACCGGAAAAGGTGCGGGATGTCCGATTTTCCTGGCGGATTCCGCTCCAAAGGTCCATGTACTTTTTGTAAACTCCAGAAATTCATCTCTGGAGATTGTACTTTTTCTATCACTCTTTCGTGAAAAAGTTCCTTTAGAAAATACCAGAATATATTCATGGACATCCCGAAGGGTCGGATTTTTAGGAGATTTCCAGCTACCCCAGGCAGTGGAAGGACTGCCTCCAGCAGATTTATTCCAGATTATCTCACCTCTCATTAAAAATTTTAGCTTCAGCATGTCTTCAACAATAAACAGATGAAGTGGAATATATGGTTTTCTTCCTAAATTGGCAATATTAATACAGACTCTTCCTCCGGGTACAAGAACTCTCTTTGTTTCACTCCAAACCCTTTTTAAGAAATCTCTGTACTCCTTCAGGGTAAGATTTCCGTCATAATCTTTTCCCACATTGTAAGGGGGTGAAGTAATCATAAGATGAACGCTATTATCAGGTAATTCCTCCATATTTTCCGATGTTTTACAGAAGATTTTATTTAAAAAATCAGATGAAATAGGATTTTCTATATAAGGTACTTTCGCTTCCTGCGGCAATCCTTCATATAATCTGCTATTATAAAAAGATGTAGAGTCATGATTAATTCTTCCGGGGGCACCAAAAGAACTTGTTTTAGTTCCATTTTTTCTTTGTTTTATCGATGCCATCTTATTCCTCCATCCATAACTCAAGCCATCTTTTAAAAGAGTTAAACTCCACACGTGGCTTCTGCCAATTTATCATAATTTTTCTCGAATCTTTATCTTTTACTAATGTCTCTAAAGCTTCCTTAGAAATTTCAACTCCTCTTGGGTTTGTTCCAGTTTTCGGAAGTTTAATATAATTTTCTCTACCAATACTATTAAGATTTTTTCTTTGTACTTCTAAAGGAATATAATAAAATCCACCAATGTTATTCCAGTTAATCTGTACAAGTAAAATATGACAGGAAGGATAATAGGTTTCACGAAATTCTCTGGCTTTTTGTGCATCAACAGTCCATATCAACTTTACACCATTTAATCCCTTGCCGGTAATTGTCTTGACAGATACAGGTTCTTTAAATAATTTAACGTCAACTTCTGACTCAGTGGTAGGAATTTCAGTTTCCACATTTTCTTGTCCAAATTTATAAATGAGTAAAGCAACTATTATTCTTTCACGAACTGTACCAACTTCCATACCTATTTTACCTGCTCTTGAACATTCTAATTCAGCAAGACAAAATAAATACGGCAAACGATTTTTTATCTTTTCTACAAGTTTTTCATCTTGAAATATTTCTATTAAACTACTAAACATTGAAATACCTTTCATTAAATATTATAACACAAAACTTCAGGCTATATACAAAATATTATCTTTTACTTATACAAACGAAAAGTAGTAATAATGTGATATTATCTTTTCACGTTTCACTTTTCCTGTTCACTGCTCACTGCTCACTGTTCACCACTTAATAATGGACATAAACAGTTTTCAGAGTACTATAAAAAGTAATTGCTTCCTTTCCCTGTTCCCTGGGGCCAAAACTTGATTTCTTCATTCCTCCGAAAGGCACCTGAACCTCTGCCCCTGCTGTGGCACTATTCACCTGGATTATTCCTGCTTCTATCTTATCCACATATTCCATAGTATGGCTTAAATTATTCGTTACTATAGCTGCTGAAAGGCCATATTCCACATCATTTGCCACCTTTATGGCCTCTTCAAAATCTTCCACACCTATTATGGAAAGAACAGGGCCGAAAATTTCTTCTCTGGCTATGGTCATAGAGGGAGTTACACCGGTAAAGACCGTGGGTTCTATAAAATATCCTTTATCATATATACCGCCTGTAAGTCTTTCCCCGCCGATAAGCAATCTGGCACCTTCACTCTTACCTTTTTCTATATAATTCAGGATATTTTTAAGTTGATTTTCATCCACTACAGGTCCTAGCTGGATTCCTTCCTGGAGGCCGTTGCCTATGGTAAATTTTTTCACCTCTTTTATAACACATTCAAGAAATTTATTTAGAACAGATTTTACTACTATTGCTCTCCCTGTGGCAGTACATTTCTGACCTGCAGTCCACATGGCACCTTCTACAGCCCATTCTGCCGCTTTATTCGGATCTGCATCTTCCAGGACTATTATGGGATTTTTACCTCCCATTTCAAACTGAGTTTTTACAAATCTGCGGGATGAAGCTCTGTAAAGCTCAAGACCGCTTTTGGTGGACCCTGTAAAAGAGATGGCCTTTATATCATCATTTTTTGCGATCTCTTCTCCAAGGACTTTCCCTGCACCTGTCACAAGGTTTAAAACCCCCGGAGGAAGTCCTGCCTCTGTCAGAATTTCTGTAAGTTTTATACAGGTAAGAGGACTTAAACTTGAAGGTTTTAGGATTATCGTATTACCTGATACAAGGGCGGGGCCAAGTTTCCAGCATGGAATGGCAGAGGGAAAATTCCATGGTGTTATAAGTGCTACAACACCGAGAGGAACCCTTATTGTATAAAGAAAAGTCCTCTGTTTATCGGAAGGAACGGTTTCACCGCAGAAGCGCTTTGCTTCTCCTCCGAACCATTCGAATAATTGAGCGGATCTTTTAGCTTCTCCCCTTGTTTCAATAAGGCTTTTTCCCATTTCAAGAGTCATAACCCTGGCAAGTTCTTCAATACGTTCTTCAATCAATTTTGCAGCTTTAAATAAAATCTGACCTCTGGTGTAAGCAGGAAGATCCCTCCATGCAGGGAAAGTTTCCTTTGCAGAACAAATTGCTTTTCGTAAATCTTCCACAGAAGAGTTCTGAAATTCTCCGAGCACTTCATCAGTATTGGCCGGATTTATGGTTTTAAAGGTTTTCCCACTTTCTCCCGGGACCCATTTACCTGAGATAAAATTATTATAGATTTCAGACATTTAGATCACCTCATAATGTATATGTAGGGGCACAGCATGCTGTGCCCCTACTCACGTCTCACGTCTCACGTCTCACGTCTCACGTCTCACATCTCACGTCTCACGTCTCACGTCTCACGTCTCACGTCTCACGTCTCACGTCTCACGTCTCACGTACTAAATCTTCATTTCCTTCCTTCCTGCAATCATAGTAGAAAGAAGGGGGCCAAAATTCATACGAGATTTTGTTCCCTTCTTTGAACGTCCCATAATAAGGATTGAAATTTCAGCTCCTGAGGATACATTTGTAAGGAGAGAATTTCCATTTGCTACTTTCGGCCCGCAGGGAACTGACCTTGATATGCCGGAAATAAGATGCCATTTCTTTTCATCTTCATTATAAAGGGCATTTATTCTTGTATCATATACGAGACGTTTGTCATCTCCTAAATCCCTTGCATCTATTATTCTCATCTGCTGTATTGCTGCATCTTCTTTGAAGTTTTCAAATTCGGAAAGATATTTTTCTTCATTTTTCTCATCTACAAGGATCATATGGCGGCCATCGTATTTTACATATAATTTGTCATATATGTCTTTTACCTTTGGCAGATAGACATGGAGGAATATACCCTTTCCTCCGGTACTGTTCCATCTCTTTAAAGCATATCCACCTGTTTCAAATAATTTTTTTACACTTTCAGGTGTTATTTCTTTCCCCAGTAGTGTAATGGGTCTTGAAATGACTTTGCCGGTTTTTTTCTCCCACCTTCTGAAGGCATCTTCTTCAATAGTCTTTGAACGGAGATCATCTATCTTCCAGGGATTAATCCATATAGTATCAGGTGTTTCATTTATTATCTGATTGCCCAGTTTTTCTCCGTAGAAGAGAGGAACATGAATACGTTCAATTCTTCTGTGGCAGAGATCAACTGCTGTTCCGTTTACATAGAGCTTCCCATGTTTTACACAGGGATTTTCATCGGGGGTTATTCTGAAGACATTGACACCGTATTTCTTAAATGTCTCACAGGCTATGATATGGGCTGTTTCTTCTTCACTTTCAGGATAGGGTCTTGTGAATATACCAACTACTGGTTTATTAGAATGACCTCTGGCCTTCCAGAGTCCGAGGTAGGCCTCTACAATCTTATCCATAATCATTGTGGGATGAACCGGGTAATCTACAAGATCTTCACCTATTTCAGCTTTTAATTTCTGATAAAGCCTTGAGGAGAAGAAATTGGGACACGCAGGATAACTGTTACAGCAGGGGCCTTCCAGCATTGTGGGACGAATATCTATGACCTTTTTACCTGTCTCATCTGCTATACCTGTTATTAATATATCGAGACCGAGGAGGTAACTGTGGGGAAGATGTTCCTCTTCACAGTAATTCATATAGGCATCTAAAGCGTTATAAGCCACTTCGCTTACTTTATCCCATGCTTTATCCACTATCCATGTGGGGGATTCTACATGGCCGGGAATCTCTAATTCTGTTCCTCTTCCACCCTGTAATAATCTAAAATCATCTAACATAATAAGAGCCTCCTTAAAAAATAAATTTTAAAATTAAAGAGTTTAATTCGCTTATTTAAGAAATTATCCTCTTTATAAATTTTTACTTTATAAATTTCTTTATAAATTATTAAGGGTGAGATAACTCACCGTTGATTTTGAATTAATTTATACAGTGATGGATCATGCACTCGGGATGCACAAAGGTGTGATGTGAGTATATAAAAAAGCCATAATCCAGAGTGATTTCTTCCATACAATAAGAGAAATATTTAAAGTCTTAAAAAGACTGGAAGGTAAAGCCTATAAAGAAATAAAAAAGTTCTATGAAATGGAAGATAGATTTCGCAAGGCATTAGTAAAGAGTGAATCCTCTGTTCACTCTTTACTCTTCACCTTAATAAATAACTCCTTCTTTAACAGCTTCATTTTTAAGTGTCTGAGTTATTATAGAGTCAAGATTGTTCACCTGCGGCGGTGGAGGTGCAGAAGAAGAACCTCCTCCTGTAATGGAAGAATATGTAGATGCAGTGCCAGTTTCTGAGGAAGGCCTATACTCTTTTGCTTTCTTACTTTTTGCCATATCTCTTGCTCCTTCTTTCCAGGACTCATCTTCTGCATATCTATCTTCCACCATATAGTTTACTCCTGCCTGGTTAAGGACTACCTGTTTTTTCCCGTTGTCATCTTCATATACATATTTATAGGTGAGATATTCAAAATTGCCGTTTGTAGCATTTGCCACTTCCTGAAAATATTGATTTCCGTCGTCCTGCATTCCACTGCAGCTTATAGTATTTATCATTATACCTTTTTTTGTAGCCACGGCAATTTCTTTTTTATAATCAAAATCATCCGGGTAATCCATATGAGGGCTTGCATCTCCTATGAGGAATATTATCTTTTTAACATTCTGCTCTTTATCCCAGTTCATTTTGTCTATTGCTACATGAAGTGCTTCATTGACACTTTCAGGATAATCTCCTCCACCCTTTGCAGTAAGAGAATTAATTATTTTCTGGGTTTCCTTAATATCCTGTATGAGGGGATAGTCCTTTGTTACATATTCATCTCCTCTGTCTTTATATGCTACTACTCCAAAACGGACACTGGGTGCCGGATTTCCCTGCTGTATTTCTTCAACCATAGTAAGGAGTTGAGATTTAATTATATCGATTTCATCACCCATACTTCCTGTAGTATCAACACAGAATACCACATCCATCCTGGGCCCCTTTGTCTTTGCTACAGGTTTTGTTGTTTTCACCGGTACCGGCTTAATAAGAGATTGAGAATTTACAGGCAATTTATTATTATTTGCAATGAGATCTGCTGAAACTATAGGTTCCAATTTTTCTCCGGGCCTGTGGGTGAATAATATAAGAAGCAATATTACTATGGTAGAAAAAATACCAATAAGAACTTTTTTAGATTTATCATCTTTTTTCTCTTCTACTGTAACCTGTACAGGTTCTTCTGTTGAAAGTTTTTCACGACATTTGGAACAAAAATTGGCTGCTGAAGAATTGGGGTGACCGCAGGAAGGGCAATCTATCAATTTGAGTATATAGGTATTTGTATCTTCATCAAATTGAAGTTGACTGCCGCAGGTCTGACATTTTAAATTCCTGTCTATATTGTCACTGTTACCACAGTTAGGGCATTTTATATCCATTATAATTACCTCCTTAGTTTTGTTTTCTCTATAGACGTAATTATAATATAAATATTCCATAAAAATATACTTTTAAAAAAAAATATTGCAGGGTTTGGTAAATTTTTATAAAAATTCCTTCTATGAAAAAATCTGAATGGAAACTCGAAGAAATAAGTGCGGAAATTCTCGTAAATGATTTATCCTCGTCAGATCCGAAAAAGAGATAAAAAGCAGAAATTGCTCTTATCAGTATGGGAGATAGTTCCATCTGTGTCCTGGGAAAGATATTAATAGAGTCTTCTTTAACTCTGTCGAAATTAAGAGCTATTTCAGTACTCGAGAAAACAGGTGGAGAAAAAGCTGTCTTTTCTATTCGGAGAGAATATTTTTTCTCTACACATCCATCAAATTTAATGGGAACATCCAGAGGAATTCAAAGGGAAAGATGAGGTCTGGCAAAATTATAAAATACTTGAAAGAGATCAGCCTGCATCTGTAAGTAAGAGACTTTTTTGGAAAAACCAGGAGTTTTTCTAACCAATGGAGAAAGAGATTGCCTGAAAGTCAAAATTGAGCCTTTCAAGTAAAGAAGTGCTTATGTTCAATTCCAGTTCTTTAATCCTTCCTGCTCCACAGATTACTCTATTTATAACTTCTATAATTCGTCTACTTCTACATTTCTTTACAACCTGCGCATAAACCAAATCAGGATGAGGTGAGAAGAATTTTTACTCTTCATCGCTGATTACTATTTAATTTTATCTAAAGGTAAAATCTTCTCAGGTTTCCAGGAATGATTCAGTAAATATTTAAATACTCCCTCTGTGCCCTTTTCCTTTTCCACAGCCAGGAAAAGTTCAAGTCCCTTTATATAATCCTTTTCAGATCTCGCCATAAAGGACTTACCCTGGTAGTGATACCTTACCCATTCGGCAAATCCCTCTGAAATAACAGGATCCATTTCAATTTTACCCAGCAGATTATAATGCCATGCATGGGCATATTCATGGGCAAGAATTCCTTTAATGTAGTCATCGTCTGCATCCAGTATATATATGACACTTCCTGAAGGTTCATTTACACAGAAACTGGTTACAGGATTTCTCCATGTTCCTCCATAGAGTGAATATATATCTCCAAGTTCATATCTGGACGGAAGAACTATTATATCCTGTATGATACAGGGCGCCATAGAAAGACTTTTATAAAGTCTGCCTATGATTTCATCCATAAGAGAGGCTACTTTCTTTCCATTTGCCTGTGTAACATAAAGAGAATGTTGACATGGGAATGCTCTATAAATATTCTTTGAAATAGAGGTACTACATATAAGTATTCTGTCTATCAATTCCCTCTCAGTATTGGAAATAAAAACCACACCACTGTAGGGAGGTGTATAGGCCTCTCTGGCACCTTCTATCTTTACAGGCTGATATTTTCTGAAAGGTTCAATAGTGTTTCCTACTCCCGTTCCTGCCGGAGTCTTAATGTCCACTGTATCGACCCATATATATTTAATACGTTCACCGTCAAAATCGAGATAGAGAGAATATAGACACTTTACATCATTTAATTTAATTATGTCTGATTTTGTCATTCCTACCAGTACATAGGACTCTTCGGGGCTTCCTGTTCCTCCCTCTACAGAATACCTGAATATACCTCCTCTTTTTATAAAATAATTATAATTTTTCTTCCCTCTTTCTTTCCCAGCAGCCGAATAACTAAGAAAAGATAATATTAGAATAAAACAAATAATTTTACTTCTTAAATAAAAAGAGAATCTTTTTTTCATAAATTTCTTCTGTTCTTTCTATTTCTTTTTTATATTTATCTCTAATTTCCTCTATAGCAGAGGTTGTCTCTGGAAGATCCCCTCTGTAATCATGGAAAGCCACAACCCCTCCTGAAACAGTATTATTCCAGGAGAGTTTAAAATCATTCCATATATAGAAGGGAGTATGATTTCCATCTATAAAAGTAAAGAAAAATTTCTCTTCTTTCCGAAAGGTCAGGTCTTTTGAGTCTTTATGGATGACTATAATATTATCAAAACCTTCTATTACTTTCTTAAACAGGCTTAACTGCTTTTTCCCCTGAAGTATGAGATTATATATCTCTGACATGGATAGACCGTCAGTATTTACACTTAAATCCACATCAGGGTCAAATATATCCACTGTATAAACTTTTTTCTTATATTTTTCCACAAGAAGTGCAAGTTTAACAGTACCTCCACCCAGGAAAGAACCTATCTCCAGGATATTTCCTTCCAGTTTATAGAGTTTGTATTTCTCAATAAAATCTATAAGAGACTCATATCCTACTAAATCAGGCAACTCAACTTTCACTTCTCACTTCTCACATACCCATAAAATGAATACACTCTTTTTCTATGCCTGCAAAAGCTTCCTGAAGGCTTTCCGAAACAGTTGGGTGAGGATGGACTGCCTTAAGAACTTCTTTTGCAGTCAATCCCTGTGTAATAATATTTGCACACTCTCCTATAAGTTCTGTGGCTTTTGGACCTATTATATGAACTCCAAGTATTTTATGGTCTTCTTCCCCTGCAAGAACCTTGACGAATCCTTCTGTTTCACCCATGGCAGAGGCTTTGCCATTTGCTGCAAAGGGAAATCTGCTTTTAACATATTTTATTCCTTTTTCTTTGGCACTTTCTTCTGTAAGTCCCACACTGGCTACCTCCGGGAAGGTATATATACAGCCCGGGATTGTGTCATAATTAATCATTTTTCTGTTTTTATTTGTAGCATTTTCGGCGGCAATTATTCCCTGTGCACTGGCTACATGAGCTAAAAGTTTCTTTCCTGTAATATCACCTATGGCATAAATACCGGGAATATTAGTGTTTAAATATTCATCCACTTCTACCCTGCCACGTTCAATTTTAATACCTGTTTCTTCAAAGCCCATTCCGGAGGTATTTAATTTCCTTCCCAGAGAAAGAAGAATATAATCTGCCTTTACACTTTTGCCTCCTTCAAGGGTTGCTTCTATCTGATTATCTGTTTCTTTAATTTCTAATATCTTTGAACCTGTCATAAACTTTATATTCTGTTTCTGCATAAAGGTCTGAAGGAATCTGCTTACCTGCACATCTTCTGTGGGAACAATGGTTTTTAACATCTCTACAACAGTAACGTCACATCCAAAGGCTCTATAGATACATGCCCATTCACACCCGAGATAACCTCCTCCTGCTATAATTATACTGCGTGGGAGTTCTTCCATTTCAAGAGCTTCATTGCTGGTAATAACCCTTTTAGAGTTAATATTAAACATTTCCGGTATTAATGGTTCCGAACCTGTGGCAAGGATTATTTTACTGCTTTTAATTGTTTCACGTGAAACATCTATTTCATTTTTATTCAGGAGACGACCACGACCTTTTATAATATTTATCTTTCTATCCTTTAAAAGTTTTAGCACTCCATTCCTGAGATTCTGAACTATATTGTTTTTTCTCTCCAGTATCTTCTGAAAATCAAAGGAAATTTCTCCGGCAGAAAGACCGAATTCCTTTGCCTTCTGCATATTCCTGTAAAGATCTGCACTGGCAAGTATTGCCTTTGTAGGAATGCACCCTCTGTTAAGACAGGTTCCTCCTACTTCTTTTTCTTCAATGATACATACACTTAATCCGAGCTGGGCTGCCCTTATGGCGGCTACATAGCCGCCGGGGCCTCCGCCGAGTACTGTTAAATCATACATATAAATCGGACGTTATATAACGCCTTTTTCCTCCTTTATTTAATTTCTTTTTTAATTTTCTCTATCTCATCAAATGTTAATCCTGTTAATTGACTAATCTGTTCTACAGATAAATTCATCTGTAATGATTTTTTTGCTATCTCTATTTTTTCTTCATTTCTGTCTTTTTGTTTTCCTTCTTCCAGACCGTTGATTTATATTTATGTAAAATTATGTAAACTTATATAAATT
>Ga0116183_1005225_pt1 | contig 12414 bp, 10 predicted proteins | sample AD_UKC078_MetaG_FD_89753 | JGI IMG/M metagenome (GOLD analysis project Ga0116183, IMG submission 89753) | Active sludge microbial communities of municipal wastewater-treating anaerobic digesters from USA - AD_UKC078_MetaG | ecosystem: Engineered > Bioreactor > Anaerobic > Digestate | place: USA... | reverse complement strand
CTCATCCTCCTCTCAGGCTGTGAGCTCTTCATCGAAAAGCCCGAGGCGGGGAAGGTCTATGCGATCTTGGTGGCGTTGGATTACACCTATTCCATTCAAGACACCCTCACGGGGACCCTTCCCGATGCACGGGAATTGAATCGCGCATGGGAGGCTGTCACAGCAAAAGCACAGGGGGAAAAGGAGTACCATGGATATCTGTTCCTTCAGGAGGGAGGAACCACTACAACAACAAAAACAGTAACCATCGGCAACACAGCACCGGTCAATACATTCCCCACCAAAGCCAATCTTCTTAAAGCTTTCGAGAATCTGGAGAGTATCGCCACCCCCAACGACCTCATCATCTTCACCTATAGTGGCCATGGCTCTCCATTAGGGGAGCTGCTCTTGGCAGAAGAAGGAGAAAAGACGAACGATAACGTTGCTGCATCCACCTTCCTTGAAGCCCTCTCACAGGTACCGGGGCGCAAGCTCATGATCCTGGATACCTGCTATAGCGGTCTATCGATACCGGAGAGCGGTGCAAGCCACTCCACCCTCCTGAACAACAACATCTCCAAGTGGTACAAGAAGTATTGGGATAGCTCGAGGTACACGAAGCCTGAGGTGTTTGTCCTGACAGCCAGCACCGATACCAAGTCCTATGAGGAGGAGATAACCAATGAACACCGCCACGGGTTATTCACCTTTGCCCTCCTCGATGCGCTTGGATGGAAGCATCCTCATGATGATTATGCATCCATACCGCTTGCCTCATTACCGATACCACCGGCTGCCAAGGAATCCATCCTGAGTGCCGACTCGTTATATACGTATGTGAAAGACTATAAATCTACTAATAAGTGGATCAAATACTTCTCCTCTTTCAGTCAAGGCCAACACCCCATGGTCAGCGGCGGGGCTCTGGATATGGTCCTCTTCACCTTCTGAAGCAATAGTGAGGCACCTCCCCCTTATAGGGCATGAAGTGGTTGGTCCTCTGTTGGTTATGCCTTCATTTCCTGCTTCTCAGCTGTGAACTTCTACCCCATGATGAGGGGCGTATAGCCCATGTGGGCATCGCCCTCTCCTATCGCGGCACCGATGTGCAGAGCCTGGGCGCAGCCGTCAATGATGGTGTTGAGCTCAAAGAGGCGTTTACCAGCCTCTTTGATGGGCGACGCTTCTCCAGCGACCTTTTGGTCCAATATGGGGAGATGGACGAACATGGGATGTGGCGCTATGAGGGAGGGGGGACAGCCGCCCTTCCCACCAAGGCCCGGGTCGTTGGACGGTTGGAGTCATTGGTAGCGAGCCTCGGCTTCGAGGATCTCTTGATCATCACCTATAGCGGCCATGGCCTTGAGGATGGATCGTTGGTCTTGGCACCCGACAATGACGGTGGGCATATTTTTCTGGATGGTGGAGGGATCGACAGCTCACTGCTCCTCTCTGTCGACGAGCTCTTCTCAATCCTCGAGAGGAGTGAGGCGTCGATCCTCTTGATCCTCGACAGCTGCTATAGCGGCAACTTCGTCACCGAGGCGGGCTCGTCCATCTCTCTGGTCCCGGACCATGATCTATTGGCCGACGCCTACCGGCGCTACTTCGACAACACGTCATCGTACAGGCGGGGGGTCTTTGTCATCAGCGCCACCGGCAGCGACCATACCAGCTATGAACCGCTTGCAGGATCACATACCCACGGCTACTTCACCCTCGCCCTGCTCGAAGGCCTCGGATGGGAGTGCAGTGAACAACGGTTGGTGACAGAGCGGCCATTCATCAGCAGCGACTGGCTCTACACCTACATCCTTGAACACCAGAAGATACCCACAGAGAGTACAGAGAGCGTCTGGTACCAGCACCCCACCATAAGCGGGGGGCCGTTGGAGTTGGTGCTCGTCAGCCGATGAAGTCCCCGTCGCGCACTGCGACGATCTCGTCCCGGATGACCGCGGCACGCTCGAACTCAAGATTCTTGGCCGCCTCGAGCATCTCCCGTTCCAGTGCCTTGATGTACTTCTTGCGGTCGGAGGCGGAGAGGAGGTTGTAGCCGCCCTTGAGGATCGAGAGGTCCTGCTTCTGGATCTCCCGCGTCTCCTCCTTCTCCCGCTCGATGATATCCTGCACTGCCTTGATGATCGTCTTGGGCGTGATACCGTGCTCCTCATTGTACGCGCTCTGGATGGCACGGCGCCGCTCGGTCTCCCCGATCGCCTCCTCCATCGCACTGCTCATGCGGTCGGCATACATGATGACCCGCCCCTCGCTGTTGCGAGCGGCACGGCCGATGATCTGGATGAGGCTGGTGGTGGAGCGCAAAAACCCGATCTTGTCGGCATCGAGGATGGCAATCAGGGAGACCTCGGGCAGGTCCAACCCCTCACGTAGCAGGTTAATGCCCACCAGGACATCGAAGACTCCGAGGCGGAGGTCGCGCAGCAGCTCCACCCGCTCGATCGTCTCGATCTCGCTGTGTAGGTAGCGCACCTTCACCCCGAGGGAGGCAAAGTAATCGGTCAGGTCCTCGCTCATCTTCTTGGTGAGGGTGGTGACCAGGACCCGCTCCTTCTTGGCCACGGTCCTCCGGATCTCGGCGTAGAGATCCTCCATCTGGCCCTCGGTGGGCCGCACATCGATCTTTGGGTCGAGCAGGCCGGTGGGCCTGATCAGCTGCTCCACCACCTGGCTGCTCTCACCCAACTCAACCTTGCCGGGTGTGGCGCTGACGTAGATGCGCTGGTCGATGACATTGGTGAATTCAGCATACTTGAGTGGCCGGTTGTCCAGTGCCGATGGGAGGCGGAAGCCGTAGTTTACCAGGTTCAGCTTGCGTGAGCGGTCCCCCTCATACATCGCACCCACCTGGGGAAGGGTCACGTGGGACTCGTCGATGAAGGTGATGAAGCCAGGGGGGAAGTAATCGAGCAGCACTGCCGGCCTCTCCCCAGCCTTGCGGTTCGAAAGCGGGCGGCTGTAGTTCTCGATTCCTGAGCAGTAGCCGATCTCCTGCAGCATCTCCAGGTCATACTCGACGCGGGTCTTGATGCGTTCGGCCTCAAGGGGCTTGCCCATCGATTCGAAGTACTCGACCTGCTCCTCCATCTCGCCGCGGATCCGGCTGATCGCCGCCTTGACCTGCTCGGGGGGCATGACGAACTGCTTGGCAGGATAGAGGGTATAGCTGTCGACAACCTCCTGCTTCTCCCCGCTGACCGGGTCGAACCACTGGATCTGGGCGATCTCATCCCAATCGACACTGATACGCACCGCATTCTCCAGGTAGGAGGGACAGATCTCGATGGTATCACCCTTGACGCGGAACGCACCACGCTTGAGGACGGCATCGTTGCGCTCATACTGCATCCTGACCAACTGGGAGAGGATCTCCTTGTGGTTGAAGGGGGTGCCGCGACGGAAGGTATAGACCATATCGCGTACCGAGACGGGGTTGGCAAGGCCGAAGATACAGGAGACGGTGGCCACCACGATGACGTCGCGCCGCTCCATCAGGGAGAAGGTGGCGTTGAGGCGCAGACGGTCGATCTCCTGGTTGATATCCGTCTCCTTCTCGATGTAGAGGTCCTTGCCCGGCACATACGCCTCGGGCTGGTAGTAGTCGTAGGTCGACACGAAGTACTCCACCGAGTTGTCGGGGAAGAAGGACTTGAACTCCCGATAGAGCTGGGCGGCCAGTGTCTTGTTGTGGCTGAGCACCAAGGTGGGGCGCTGCACCTGCTCGATGATCTTGGCCATCGTATAGGTCTTGCCGCTGCCGGTCACCCCCTTGAGGGTCTGGTAGCGCTCACCCCTCGCAATCCCGGCGCTGAGGAGCTCGATCGCCTGCTCCTGGTCGCCGGAAGGGTCGAAGGGGGATGCGACCTTGAACTTCCGCTCCTGGTAGGAGACGTCCCCATGGACGTTGGTGATCGCCTCCCCTCCCCAACGTTGGTCTACCGTTATATCCTGCATGCCTATCGTACCAATGAGGTGACGTGCTGTGCCGTCCGTTCTATGAGCTGCACGGAGAAGCGCTTCGTCTCGCCCTTGCGATTGACCTCGACCTCCACTTTCTGGCCGCTCCGGGTCGGCAGCAAGGCCAGATAGAGGTCGTTGAGGTCCTTGATTTTCGTCTCCCCGATCCGGGTGATGACATCCCCGCCGAGGTAGAGGAGCGACGAACCGTACTGGACCGCCTGCTTTCCCCCCTGGATCCCGGCACGTTCGGCAAAGCCACCGGAGGCCACCTGGCTCACCAGCACCCCCTCATCGACCGAGAGGCGTGCGTACTCGACCAGCTGGGGGGAGAGTTGCACCGCCGCCACATCAAGCCAGCCTCGGCTCACCTTGCCGCTCTTGATCAGATCCGAGGCAACGGTGAGGGCTGTTGCGATGGGGATGGCGAAGCCCAGGCCCTGAGAGCTTCCGGTCGTCGAGTAGATCGACGTGTTGATGCCCACCACCTCGCCGCGTCCATTGAGCAGGGGACCCCCGCTGTTGCCCGGATTGATGGTCGCATCGGTCTGGATCGCATTCATGATGATCTTCCCCTCAGCGGACTTCACCGGGCGGTTCAGGCCGCTGACGATCCCGGTGGTCATCGTGCGGTCATACCCGAAGGGGTTGCCGATGGCGATCACCTTCTGCCCGATCTTGAGAGCACTGCTGTCCCCGAGTTTCACCGGCTCCAGGCTCACCCCCTTGGGCACCTCGATCTTGATGACCGCCAGGTCCTCGACACTATCGAGGCCGATGAGGCTGGCGGTATAGACCTCCCCTGAGTAGAGGCCGACCTCCAGCGTCGAGGCCTTCTCCACCACGTGGGCATTGGTGAGGATGTAGCCATCCTGCGAGAGGATGATCCCGCTCCCGCTGCCCTGGATATCGACGCTCATCCCGAGCGAAGGCTCGGCGGTGGTGATGTGCACCACACTCTTGTTGACCCGTTCATAGATGGTGATGTTCAGCATCTCGGCCGAACTGTACCGCCACTGGGACTCATCACCGCTGAGGATGGTCACCCCCTCCTCACCGTAGAAGATGTCGGCAAGCTGCACCCCGGAGAGGGAGAGCACCGCTTCGACGCCCTGCCCCTCGGCGATGGCCTTGAGGGCGCTGCTGAGCTCCCGCTTCTGCTTCTCCTCGCTGATCGATCGGGTCCACCGTCCCAAAAAGAGGATCGCCACCGTGATGAGCAGCACGGCGATAATGAGGATGATGATTTGGATTACACGGTTGGAACCACGTTTTGCCATATGTATCAGTGTACTTGCAAAGCCGATGGTAGGGCAACTACAGCGAGGCGAGCAGGGCCCTCACCTCCTCCTTGGTCGGAGGGCTGCACCCCTTGCGGCTGCAGTTGATGGCACTCGCCCCACTGGCCCAGAGCAGTGCCTCCTCGATGACATCGAGCCCCAGCGTCCGCATCTCGGGTTCCTCCCCATCACAGCCGAAGCAGTCGCGGTCGTGGAGGAAGGTCAAAATCGAGCCACTGAAGGTATCACCGGCTCCCACCGTATCGATGACCGGCAGGTCGATGATCGCCTGCTTCCTCACGTTGCCGTCCGGGGTATACCACTCCGCCCCCTTGCTCCCGAGGGTGAGGATGACGTGCAGCTGCTTCTCTTTGGCCACCTCGGCGGCCTTGGCGTGGATATCGCAATCGGGGTAGAGGTAGGAGAGGTCCTCATCACTGAGCTTCATGATCGACGCAAGGGCCATCGCCTCATCCATCCGGCATCGGAAGGCATCTGCATCGGCGATGACCGCAGGGCGGACGTTCGGGTCGAGGAAGATCACCGGCCGTGGCTCGAACTCGCTCAGGGCGGCAAGGACAGCCGAGGAGCTTGGCTCCAGGGCCAGGACCAAGGACCCGATATGAACGACCCTGAGATCGGTGTGCTCACCCATGACGGTGATCAACTCATCCTTGGTCACGCAGAGTGGTGCACTGCCGTCAAGGAAGAAGGCGTAGGAGGCACTGCCGCTCTCATCGAGGGAGGCGAAGGCCAGAAGCGAGGGCTCGCGTGCCGCACAGAGGGTGGGATCGAACATCACCCGGTTTTCCACCAGATGGTCGAGCATCCGAACGCCGAACATATCGCCAGAGATCTTGCCGATGAAGCCCACCGGTGCATCCTGCAGGGCCGCCGCTGTCGCTGCATTGAGGGCACAGCCCCCGACAAACGAATCAAAGCTCACCACGTCTTTTCCAGCCTTGGCGATAAAATCGATCAACGCCTCTCCCATGATCCCAATCATCTCTCACCCTCCTTGGTCTTGCCCATAGAGTACACCAAGTGCGCCATTCGTTAAAGCAGGATGTGGATAAAACTTCTCCAAACCCCTATACTGGAGCCATGAAACGCCCCACCCTCAACGACTTTGCCTGGATCAGGGAGCCGATGCGGTATACGCAGCGCCGCCTCTCGGTGGGCGTGACCGTCGCTGCGCACACCCCCCCTCCCCCCCGCTCAGCGCTGCTGCTGGCAGTCAGTGACGAGTACTTCGACTGTGAAATGGCCATCACCTCAGAAGACGGCCTTGAAGCCGGCCTGGTCCTCTACCACACCGACACCACCTTCATCGCCATAGGCCTGACTGCAGACTTCGTGGTCATCACCTCGTCGGTGATGGGCTGGTCAAACCGTTGGCAGGTGGGAAGGGGCGATCGCCCTTCGGGGAGCACCATATGGGCGATGAACAGAACAGACGAGGGGGTGGCTATCGGGTACCGCTCCAACGGTGATGACCAGGTCAACTGGATCGGCCGCTTCACCCTCCCGGGCCTGGAAAAATCGGTGAGTTTCGGTCCCTATTTCACCAATGGGGGAGAGACCGAACTGAACGCCGCCATCGAGGCATTCCACTACCGTAGAGTGGAGTAGGCCCTACTCGCACAAGCGTTGCTCTTGTGGTACTATGCACACATCAAAAGAGCCCCTTTGGAAGGGCGTAAGGTAGGTCTGGAAATGGACGAGAGAGTCGAGGCAAAAGCCCCGTCAAACTTTTTGGAACGAATCATCGAAGATGATCTTGCCGCAGGCAGGGTCCCGAACAACACGATCGTCACCCGGTTCCCCCCGGAGCCGAACGGATATCTTCATATCGGCCACATCAAGTCGATCGCCCTGAACTTCGGCCTTGCCGAGAAGTATGGCGGGCGCTGCCATCTGCGCTACGATGACACCAACCCCGAGAAGGAGGAGCTGGAGTACATCGAGTCCATCAAGAGGGACATCCACTGGCTCGGCTTTGACTGGGGCGAGCATGAGTACTACGCCTCCGACTACTACGGCCAGCTCCACCAGATCGCCGTGCGCCTCATCAAGGAGGGCCTGGCCTTCGTCGACGAGCTCTCGGCAGAGGAGCTCAAGGAGAGTCGCGGCACCCTCACCGAGGCGGGCACGAACAGCCCCTACCGCGACCGTCCCATCGAGGAGAACCTCGCCCTCTTCGAGGAGATGCGCCAGGGCAAGCACCCCGAAGGTTCGATGATCCTGCGGGCCAAGATCGACATGGCCAGCCCCAACATGAACCTGCGGGACCCGACCCTCTACCGGATCAAGTTCGCCCACCACGTACGCACCGGGGATACGTGGTGCATCTACCCGATGTACGACTTCACCCACCCCATCAGTGATGCCATCGAGGACATCACCCACTCGATCTGTACCCTCGAGTTCGAGGACCACCGCCCCGCCTACGACTGGGCAACAGAGATCGACGGCATCGACCACGCTCCGCGACAGTATGAGTTCGCCCGGCTCAACATCAACTACATGGTGATGAGCAAGCGCCGCCTCCTCAACCTGGTCCGCCTGGGCATCGTCGATGGTTGGGATGACCCGCGCATGCCGACCATCAGCGGTATCCGCCGCCGTGGCTACTCCCCCGAGTCGATGCTGGACTTCGTCGCTCGGATCGGCGTTGCAAAGAGCGAGAGTGTGGTCGACTTCTCACTGCTCGAGTTCTGTGTGCGAGAGGACCTCAACAAGAGAGCCAAGCGCCTGATGGTCGTCCTCGACCCCATCAAGCTGATCATCGACAACTACCCCGAAGGCCAGGTTGAGTACTTCGAGGCAGTGGACAATCCCGAGGACCCCGATAGCCCGACCCACCAGATCGCCTTCACCCGCGAGCTCTACATCGAAGCCGAGGACTTCTCGGAGCACCCCCCCAAGGGGTACCATCGCCTCTACATCGGCAACGAGGTACGCCTGAAGTACGCCTACTATGTCACCCCCACCTCCGTCGAGAAGGATGGGGAGGGCAACATCGTGGCAATCCACTGCTCCTACGATCCCGAATCCCGGGGCGGCACCACCGCCGATGAGCGGCGGGTGCGGGGCACCAGCCACTGGGTCAGCGCAAGCGAAGGGGTCGATATCGAGGTCCACCTCTACGACAAGCTCTTTTCAAGCGAGTATCCAGGCGAGGCGACCGGCGACTACCTCGACGACCTCAATCCCGACTCACTCGTCATCATCCCCAACGCCAAGGCAGAGGCGGAGATCAAGAACACCGCTGTGGGCGACTACCTGCAGTTCATCCGCAACGGCTACTTCTGCCTGGACAGCAAGTACGCCGCCGAAGGAAAGCAGGTCTACAACCGGACGGTCACGCTGCGTGACTCCTGGGCCCGAATGAAGCAGAAGATGGGTATTTGAGTTGAGGGGGACGGTCACGTCCCCCTGCTTTTTGGAGGGATCATGGAATACTTTTTCGACCAGCACTTCCATCTGATGGATATCTCCCACCCCAACCTGATCAGCTTCTTCGGATCGCTCGAGAGTGGGATTACCGAGCTCTTCACCAGTGGGGCGTTGCTGCCCTCCTACATCCTTACCCCCAAGAACCGACGCTCCCACACCCTTCTCTCCCGCATCACCAACACCCTGACGACCTTCGAGCAGCCAATCGGGCAGACGCTCCTGATGATGGAGGATGACCTTTCCGGCGCCTACGCCTCCCACGATGATGAGGCCCCGACCCCTGAGCAGCCCTACATCCGTGACGGAGCGCTCCACTTCCGCTCCCGCACCTACGACAAGATGGCGTTGTGCCCGATGTTGATGGACTTCTCATCCTCCCCGTCAAGCGACCAATCGCTCTACTACCCCTCCGTCAAGAAGGAGAAGATCCTCACCTACATCGATGATACCCTCACCGGGTTCAGCCACTACCGCACAAACCACCCCAATGGTCTCTTCGACTTCTTCCCCTTCGTCGGCATCAACCCCCCGGTGCACTCCCTCGCCTTCATCAAGGAGCTGCTCGCCACCTTCGTGGTGACCGAACGGGCAAAGAGCCGGGGCAAACGCCGCTTCTACGGCATCAAGGTCTACCCACCGCTTGGCTACGACCCCTGGCCCGCCGACAAGGGTGAACGGGAGAAGGTCATCGCCATCTACGAGTTTTGCACCGAGAACAAAATCCCCATCATGACCCACTGCGATGACCAGGGCTTTCGCGGCCTCACCGCCAAGGAGGCGTGGCGGGTCAGTGAACCCGACGCCTGGCGCCCGGTACTGGCCCAGTTCCCGCTCCTCACCATCGACTTCGCGCACTTTGGCTGGCAGTACACCCCGCGACAGAAGAACCCCCTGACCGTGCTCAGCGGCCTGGCCAACAAGGTTCCCGACTCGTCGTGGTTCTACCAGATCATCGCCCTGATGAAGAGCTATCCCAACATCTATGCCGACGTCTCCTTCAGTGGGGCGAACGCCGGCTTCTACGACGAGCTCTACAACTATCTCTCCAGCCTGGAGGGCGAGGAGCGGGAGACCATCGTCAGGCGGATCCTCTTCGGCACCGACTTCTCGGTCAATCTGATGAAGGTCGAATCCTACACCTCCTACTACCGCCTCTTTGAAACCGCCCCCTTCTCGGATGATGAGATCCACAGCTTCGTACAGACCAATCCGATGCGCTACATGGGCATGAAATAGAAACGGCAGGCTTTCGCCTGCCATCATTGGTCACGTCAAAGAAGAACTTAGTAGTTCTTTGCAGCGATCTCGAAGTATGCCTGTGGGTGTGCACAGACCGGGCAGATCCCCGGGGCCTTCTTGCCGACCACGATGTGTCCACAGTTGGAACAGACCCAGATCTGCTCTCCCTCACGGCTGAATACAAGGCCATCCTCAACGTTCTTGAGGAGGTCAAGGTAGCGCTGCTCGTGGTGCTTCTCAATGGCGGCAACCATATCAAAGAGTGTGGCAATCTTGGCGAAGCCCTCTTCACGGGCATCCTTTGCAAAGTTCACATACATCTCGGTCCACTCGTAGTTCTCGCCAGCAGCTGCATCCTTGAGGTTGGTAGCTGTATCCTGGACCTCGCCGCCCTCCTGCAAGAGTTTGAACCAGATCTTTGCGTGCTCCTGCTCGTTGAATGCAGTCTCCTCAAAGAGTTTGGCAATCTGGACATACCCTTCTTTACGAGCCTTTGAGGCATAGTAGGTGTACTTGTTCCGAGCCATCGACTCTCCGGCGAATGCCGCATTCAGATTAGCTTCCGTCTTTGATCCTTTCAATTCCATTCTCTACTCCTTCACTGCTCCTGGGCAGCGCGTTTAATTTGACAATCGGGACAAATCCCGTTGAAGACAATCTCGTAGGAGACCAGCTCATACCCATGGGCATCCACCTCGCGCTCGGGAACGGTGAAACCATCACCCAGCCTCACGTCCCCTACGCTACCACACTCCATGCACTGGATATGGTAGTGCTTCTCCAGCCAGTGATCGAAGTGGTCGGGTCCGCCGAGCACCTTTATCCGCCTCACCTTCCCCTCATCAACAAGCATGTTGAGGTTGCGGTAGACCGTCGCCCGGCTGATCGAGGGGTGCAAGAGCGCGATGCTCTCATAGATCTGCTCCGCATTCGGATGATTGGTAGCAGTGCTGACCGCATCCCATACCAATCCCTTCTGTATTGTTTGTCGTTTTTCTCGCATTAGCTTTCCTAAATGATATTTAATATCATTAGTATGATAGACCAGTGAGATTTTGCTGTCAACAAATATAGCTAAAATAATGCCTTTGACGCTACCCTTCTCTCTTCTCGTTGTCCAGACTTTGCACAACAGGGTACAAAACAGCCACAGGCCAGCTACGAACCGGCCTACGGGGTGCTCATACCTGTCCTACTGATTCAATGGGAGGAGGTTTTGGTACCCTCCCCCTTGGTAATCGCCCCGCTCTTGAACAGGGCCACCTTGGCCAAGGCCGGGCCAATCATCTCGTAGAGCACTGCACTGGGGAGGATGATGGAGTTGAGCAGCAGGGCGGAGTCTGGGGGCAGGACCCGCTGGCCAAGGGCAGCAAGGCCGATGGACACACCAGCTTGCGGGGTCAGCGCCATACCCAGGTATTTACGGATCTGGGGGTCAAGCTTCAATAGCGTGGCTCCGGCAAAAACGCCGAGGTTCTTGCCGACCAACCGGATGACGAAGTAGCTGATGCCCATGATGCCGGTCACCCTGAGCATCTGCAGGTCCAGTTTCATCCCGCTGATGACAAAGAAGATCAACAGGACCGGCGGCGAGAAGAAGTTGAGCAGGCGGAAGAGCTGCTCGTCATCACTGATGTTGCGGTACGTACCACCGAGGACCATACAGGCGAGCAGCGGGGAGACGCTGAGCGCCGAGCACGCACCGGCGAGGCCGCAGATGGCGATCATCAGGACGACGAGGCGGTGGTCATCGCTGTTTCGCTTGGCGATGAGGTACTTGAGGAGGAAGGCGACAGCGAAGCCCAGGGCGATGGCGATGAAGTTGCTCAGCAGGGGAAGGATGAGCAAGAAGGGACTCAAATGCCCGGTATCGATTGCCGAGATGAAAGCGGCACAGACGTTGAAGGAGATCAGGGCGAAGGCGTTGTTCAGTGCGGTGACCTGAAGAATCATGTCCACGAAGGAGCCCTTGGCGTTGTACTGGCGGATCGTCATCAGGGTACTCGCCGATGAGGTGGATGCACCGATGACCCCCACGAGCACGCAGAATGCCCAGGGGAGGGAGAAGACGATACGCAGCAACAGCGCGACCGCGATCAAGGCACCCAATGATTCGAAGAGGGTCAAGGAGACGGACTTCATTCCGTTGGACTTCAGTTCGCTGAGCTTGAAGTACTTCCCTACCGAGAAGGCGATGATGGCCAAGGCTATATCGGTCATGAAATCAAGGCTCTGAAGCGTGGAGGGGTCAATCCATCCAAAAAGGCTCGGGCCGATGAGAATACCGGCAAGGAGGTAGCCGGTCACATGGGGCATCTTGGCCAACTTCGTCACCCGCGTCATGATAAACCCAGCACTGAGGATCAACGTGAGAAGGAGGATAGATTTTGTGTTACCATGGATTGATATTAACTGGCTAAGAAATTCCATCAGCAGTCCCCCTTATGGATTGTTGTGCGCTATTGAGATACACTAT
>Ga0116183_1005223_pt1 | contig 12416 bp, 4 predicted proteins | sample AD_UKC078_MetaG_FD_89753 | JGI IMG/M metagenome (GOLD analysis project Ga0116183, IMG submission 89753) | Active sludge microbial communities of municipal wastewater-treating anaerobic digesters from USA - AD_UKC078_MetaG | ecosystem: Engineered > Bioreactor > Anaerobic > Digestate | place: USA... | reverse complement strand
ACACTGTTATTACTTTGTCTGAATCTACACCATTTGTTATTCCTGCATTATCTTCATTATCATTAGAAGTAACAGTAAATTCATCTAACAATGTAATTTTTTCTGATAATTTAGTGATTCAGAGTAATTCAATTGGCTCACCTCATAATTTAAGTTTGATTGGTGAAGCTCAATCGCCTGAAATAAAAATTAATATTGATGAATTAGATTTCGGAACAATTTATGTTGAAGCATCAAAATCAATTCAGTTTACTATTTCAAATACAAAAGATGTTGAACTAAATGTTTCTATTTCAGAGCCATTACATGTAAAAGTTTCAGGTCCTAATTTCGTTTTAGCTGCTAATTCATCTATTACTTTAGATGCTACATTTACTTTAAATACAACAGGTGAAATTAATGAAGTTTTAATTGTTAATTCGAATGATATTAATAGTTCTTCAATAAACATACCAATTACTGGGTCTGCAATTCAATTAGAATTACCGCCGACAGCTCCGCCAATACTTTCTTCAATTGATGAAAATAGATCAAGTATTGAGTTTTTTTACACAGTGCCAGAATTTATTATAAACAATTTTCTTTCTAAAGGAATATCAGTATCTTCTGAAATTACAATAATAAATAGAAGCTTCAGTAATGCGTCGCTTGATTCAATGTCATTTACAAGCTCAAGTGAATCAACAGCTACATACACAATTACGACAAATGATTTACCCGTAAGTTTAGAACCTGGTGAGTCAACTGTTTTAAATGTAATTTTTGTTGCTCAAACATCAGGAATTTTATCGGGATATTTGAAGTTTGAAGCTAGAGTTGGTGAATTATTAGAAGAAAATGTAAACTTGACAGTGCGATATGAAGGAGAAGCATTTTCACCTGAAATAGAAATATCTACAACAACAATTAGTTTTCCTGATACTGTTGTTGGAGGAACTGAATATAGATCATTTACTATAAATAATACGAGCACAGGTGCAGAATTAATCACAGACATTTCAACTGATAATGAAGTATTTCACTTTAGAGGAAAAGGTTTTACAAATGCAACTGTGATAGATTCTAAAATATCTTTGTCCAATTCAGATATTGTTTTACAATCTGTTATTTTAACTGACAATGTAACAGGAAATTCGTTAGTTTTGGGCGACCCAGCAAATGTTAATCAATTTTCAGTAAATACAGGCTCGGGCGTAATAACTGTAAATCCTGCTCAAGAAGGAAAGTCTTTTCAGGTTTTGTATGACTATAAACAGTCAGAAGTTTCATTAACAATTGGTAGACAATCTTCAGTTACAGTAGATGTTGGATTTTCTCCAAAAAACGTATCAGCTCAAACAGGCACTGTTACAATTAGCTCAAATGACGATTCAAATCCCGTTTTGACAATAAATGTTGATGGATCAGGATTAACTGCTGTAACATCAATAATACAGTCACATCCCTTATTACAATTTGAAGCAAAAATAAATCAATCTGTAATTCAAAAATGTCTTCTGAAAAACACTGGAACTGTAAAATTATTTGTTTCTAATGTTACTAGTTCTTCTACTAAATTTACAATTTATGAAGAAGTACAGCAATTATTAGATTCAGGTAGAGGGTTTGAAATTGATCCGAATGAAACTTTTGGATTACCTATTGTATTTAGTCCTACTGACGAATCTGAAATATCTGCAAATATAACAATAGACAGTAATGCTCCGGATTTGATAATACCTGTTCAGGGCTTAGGTTTACAACCTGAAATATCAGTTCCGATTAATATTGATTTTTCAGATAGTGCATTAAATTTTGACAAGAAAATATCTTTAATTGTAAGTAATACCGGGAATGCATTATTAAATGTACAATTAGATTTAGCATCAGATTTTTTCTTTATTTCTCCGTCTGTTTTTGCTGTTGAACCAGGTTCAACTTATGAAAGTATTGTTTCATTTAGACCTAAAGAAACTATTTCATACTCTGCTACTATTAAAATAACTTGTGATGATCCAAATAATGAAGAAGTTACTATAGCGTTAAATGGAATAGGCGCATTAAAACCCGTAATTGAAGTTGCTAATAAATTAGAATTTGTCAAAACTAATGTTAGAGAAACTGCACAAGCCACTTTAGTGATTACTAATGCAGGTTCTGATTCATTATCTCTAACTTCAATGAGTGTAATTGATAATGCGAGAGAGTTTAACGTTTCGTTTACACCAACAGCAATACAGCCGTCCACAAGTAGAAATTACATTGTAAAATTTATTCCATCTAAAGCAGGAAAAATTCAAGGTAAGATTAAAATTGTTTCAAATGACACTGATAATCCTCAAGTTGAAGTTTTATTAAAGGGTGAAGGATTTCAGCCAAAAGGCGAATGGCAATCGTTTGATTTACAAGATTTAATGCCTGATCCAGTAATTTCACTTGCAAATGGTGTCAACAATTTTATTTCACCTGTTAAAACTATTTTGAGTCTTATCAAATCAATCTTAAGTTTAGTTAAGATATTCCTTGTTGATTCAGGAAGTGCTTTAGCTACTATTTTGAAAAAGGTACAAAATATAATTAATGATTATGTAGATGATTTGACAGGTACAGGAGTTTACATTTTACCTATTTATCCTCGATCAAACTATTATGATCAAAATGTAATAGCTGAAAATGGTTTTTCGAAATATCTAGCAAGTATTGGTGGAGGTTCAGCCGCTTTTAAGAGAAGAATTGTTGATTCATTTAATGACATTTATGACGGAAATAGACCTCAATTCTCTTCGTCAGCTAAAGTTGGTGCCTTTATTATTGCAGTTGATTCCGGAAATTTAGCTGATGTTGTTGCAGGAATTCAATCATTACAAAATATTTTTTCAGCAACAACTTTTGAACCTGAAATACAAGCACCAACAAATGTTGAAGCTATTGGTGATAATCTAAAAGTAAATTTAAGATGGCAAATACCTGAAATTGTTACATTTAATGTTATGGGCTTATTTAACGAACGAAACATGCTAGAATTCATAAAAGGATTTAATATTTACAGAAGTGAAAAACCTGGTGATTTAACGATAGCAAAAGAAGACGATTTAGAGAAGAAAATTAAAAAAGGTGATGTTGTTGATTCATCAGGAAATGTGGTTAAACCAATTAATGGTTCAAGTCCAGTGTCATCAAATAATTACAAGTATTTGTTTAAAAACTTTGTTGGACGTGGTGATTCATCGACAATACAGAGTTTGGGATTTCAATATTCAGATTCGGGTGTAGAAAACAATAAAACTTATTATTATACTGTTAGAACAGTTATGAGTGGTTCTTCTGCCCCTATGAGTCCATTATCTAATGAAGCTGCTGGAATGCCTCAAGAAATAAAAGCCCTTGAAGAAAATGCATTTAAAAAGATGTGCACATTTTAGCTGTTTTTTAAATCAATCATAGACGCAATCTGTGTATGCTTTACAATCTCCGATAATAAAAATGTTCGACAAAACTGGTCAAATTCAGCAAACTGTATCTAGAAGCGAAAAAGATAAACTAATACCTAATGCAGGTTTTCAACAAGTTAATACATTTACAATTACAATTAGAAACACAAAAATTGATGGTAGCTCAATTGTAATAAGAAATGTAACTGTTGCAAAAGAGAGAATCGCAGCAAACAATTTAGAAATTGATTTTAAAAGATTTTACAATGAAAATAGTAAAAAGCTTGAAGATTGGGATTCTGATAACACTAATTTCGATGAACAGAAAAAGACATTTTTTGAAATTCTAAATAATACGAAATTAGTATTGGGATATGATTTTACTTTTGTAAAAGATAGAGAAAATACAATTATTACAATTACTGATATTTCTGGTATTGGGTATAAACAATCTGACCATATAGTTATTGAATACACTGAAAGAGTATATTCTCCTACATGTCTCTATTTCAATAATGTAGACTCGTCAGGTCAATTTGACAATAGATTTGACGCGACAAAATGTTTAGATGGGACGAACAAAGGATATTGCGAAAAGTATGAAAACAAACGATGTCAATATCATGGCGGAACTTCATGCTTAAATGTGGGTTACACATACAAAGGCGAAAATAGATGCGTTCAAAATTCAATTCTTCTTGATGAAACTTTCTGTCAAAATGGATCGAATGGTGGGACTGTAAACTTTTTTGATAAGTCTTTACGAAATGATTCTAATTCATGCGTAAAAACTACAGGCATTTGTGCAGGTTATACATCAATAGATGAAGAAACTGTTGGAGCATTTCCAAATTGGACAAGTTTTACAGTAAAAGCTCTTATACGACCTATTGAGGATTTTATTGAAAGTTTGAATCAATGGGTCAATCGAGAAATAGATGCGATTCAAAAAGGAACATCTACTGTTGCAGATTTTATTGATTTACTTGGTAAAAAAATTGAATCATTAGAACAATTTATCGATAAGTTGCAAGAAATCGTCAATATATTTCAAACTATATTTTCTGCAAATGCAGGTTTTCACATTTTGAGAATTGATGCCGGTAATGGTGGTGTCGAAAGAGTTAAAAGTATGGTAATGACAGCAAAAGGTGGACCAGATTCAGGAAGCAATGGTTTCACTGCAGGAGTTGTTATACTAATTGGTGGGCCTGATTTTGATAAGACATGGCAGTTTTTGAAACAGATATTTTAATATGTATGTTCTCCTTCATAATAAAATGTTTATTCGCGAGTTATACTTGGAGGAATAAATAATGGCTTTTGATTTCTTAGGTGTTTTTTCAAAGGGCGACATTGAAAATCTTAAAGGCTATTTACAAGCTGAAATAGATAAGATTGATTCGCAAATTAATCACATGATTTTGGAAGAAAACAAATTACAAAAAATGTTGGTTAAAGAAATAGATACTGCAAATAAAGCAGGCATTAAATTTAGAATTTATGGAAAAACATTTCTAAGAGGCGAAAATAGTCAATTGCCTGATATGGATAGAGATGCAGCATTACTGGTTCAAAAAGTAAAAGAACCATACTATTTGAATATCAAAGTAAAAGAAGAAATTGAACACAGAATAAAAAAGTTAATGGATAAAATTGAGCAGATACAAGAAAGAGTACATTTACTTAGGATATCAAAATCAGAATTTAGAACTAATTTTGAATCAATTGATGCTCTGTTTGATAGTTTTCATACTAATTTGGCTGTTGAAAAAGAGGTTACATAAATGTCATTTGATACTAAATTAACAAGAAGATGCGATCATTGGATTATAGAAGAAGATCATGTTGTCGAACCTGATCTCAAAACTGTTTATTTGGATCAAGTTGTTAGTAATAATGAAAATTTGATTGTAAGAGTCAATGGTGTTAAATGGGATAAGTATAACAAAAGTGAAATTTTAACAACTGATAATGTTTCATCTCAAGTAACTGGTACTAATACTAGATTTGTAGTTTCAAAAGTACCTATTTACGATGGGGCAAATAAGAGAAGATTAGCAGAAAGAAATATTGATATTTCAGTCGTTGTCAGTGTACAAAATGAAGATGTTACTCCTCAATTTTCTTCAACTGGAACAGATATATTAATTGTCACACAACATAGACCATTGATATCTCCTTACAATATTTATGCAGTTCAATTGACGCCAAAAGACGTTAAAGTCGAAATAGATACTGGTAGTGGATTTGTTGAAATAGAAGTTGACAGAGTTGAATCAATGTTCGGAAAAGTATTTCTGAAACAAGCGCCTCCAGTAGGATCTAGTTTAAGGATTTCATACAGCTACAAATCAAGAGTAATGTCGTTTAATGCAGATACTGGTGTCGTTGAGGTTCGTGAACCACCAAAAATTGGCGACACAGTTGAAATTGCATATTATTATTTAGCTCCTGATGGTTGGGTGATTCAATATGATAATACATTACGATCTAACAAAATCATATTTGATCAACCTAAACAAACTAATCATATACACGTAATTGACGAAGATGATTCTGATCAATTTATTGGTATTCCCAACATAACCAAATTTTATACTAGAAATAAAAATTTGATTCCTCCTCGTGCAAAACCGAATACTAATTCAGAGTATGTTTCATTAAATCATGTAGCTGTAAAACATAATGGTATACCTGTTACTCCGAGAAATGTAGAAGCTAAAATTGGTAGAATTGATCTCGGTTTTGTGCCGAAAAAGACAGATACGATTACGATTTCGTATCATTATAGATCAACAGGGCCGTCAGATTTGATTTCTGTAGATTATTTAGTTCCGCTAAATAAGTGCAGAAAATGTAAAAGAACAGGTCAAGTTAATGATTATGACTATGATAAGCTTGGTGAAGTAATAATAGTACAAAAAGAACAAAAGATGTTGCAAGATTTGCTAAAGATGACTTTAGCTGTAAGAGGATCAAATAAAGCACATCCTTGGTGGGGAACATCTTTAATGTCATTTATTGGTACGACGAGACTCTCAGATTATTATGAAACAAAATTTAAAGGTGAGTTGATTGAGATTGGTGAAAAAATTAAAGATTTACAAACACAACAATCACAATATCAACAAGTTGATGATAAAGAATTTTTCAGCTTTTTAGATAATATTACAGTTGAACAAAGTGATGTTGATCCTAATTTTTATGAAATAGAAGCGTATGTTATTTCGCAAGCTGGAACCAGCATACCTTTGGATACTTCACTATATTTTAGCAAACCATTGCTTGAAAAGGAATAAATATGGCTAGACCGTCTCAGCCTACAGGTATATCAACTGAGGCTTCAGGAAATCAAATAATTGTTCGTTGGACTGGAAATCCTGAACCGGATATTAAAGGTTACAATATATACAATTCTACTACATCAGGTGGTGGAGTGAGCGGATATGTTAAGCTCAATAATGAGCTCATTACTATTTTCAGCGAATTAAGAAATGATGTTAAAGGTACAACTGAAACTGTTCAAATTGTTGGTGGTCAAAGAATTACGACTATCGTCGAAGATATTGAAGAAGTACAAATCTTTTCATATACACATTCAGAATTATTAGATTCAAAAACACAATATTATGTAATTACTGCTGTAAATAATAATGATGAAGAAAGTTTGATGTCAATTGAAATTTGGGACACACCATTAATTTTGACAACAAACATTGTCGAGTTTCCAATTAGATCATCCAGTGATGTTGCTCGAACGATGATTGATAAAATATTGGAACGACATCCTGATATTGATGTTAAACCCGGAACAATGACAAGAGATATTCATATTGATCCACATTCATCTGAATTTGGGTATTTGTACACATATATAGATTTTATTTCAAGATCACAATCATTTTTAACTCTGTTACAAATTGACGATCCTGATAATACAGGCAAATCAATTGCCATTTCAGAATCTACATATAAGCGAAATTTACAGCTGGCAACAGGACTTAATGACACTGACACTCAGAGTCTAATAGATTTAGCATTCGACAAGTTGGCTGGAAATTTTCAAGTATTTAGAAAAAGTGCTGTATCTTCTACAGGTGAAGTTGTTTTCTATGCAACAATAAAACCATTAGCTACAATAACAATTCCAACAGGAACAATTGTATCAACAAGTGCAACTTCGGCTAAACCTGCAATAAATTTTCAAACAATAACACAAGAGCAGATACTTATAAATTCTATTGAAGAATATTACAATCCTGCAACTCAAAGATATGAAGTTTCAGTTCCTGTTGAATCAATTGAAGCAGGTGAAATTACTAATGTTGCATCAAACACAATAGTAAACTCAACTTTGACTGAATTACAAGTTACTAATGTGATGCCAACAAGAAATGGTCAAGACGTTGAAAGTAACAGAAGTCTTTCAAATAGAGCAATTTTAGCGTTTACAAATTTAGACGTTGGAACTCGCGATGGTTATTTAAGAACTGCAATTGAAACGCAATATGTTGAAGATGTTTTAGTCGTTGATGCCGGTCATCCTTTGATGCAGCGCGATTACGACTATACAAGACACATGCATGTTTTTGGAAAAGTCGATGTGTTTTTTAAAGGTAAAGTAAGTGTGACACACACTGAGACATTTGGGTTTTTATTTAGTGGTGGATTTAGAGAAAATGCTCAAATTGATAGTACTTCAGATCAAAGAGTTACAATAACAAATGCTGATGTAACTACAAATTCGCCAGCATATTTAATTCAAGAAGTTATTAATGTTCAAAAAGCTGATTCTTATGATTTAACGGGTAATTATACTTTGTATAAAAACGCTGTAGAATTAGTTAAAAATACTTATAGTATGGATTTAGAAACTGGCGACATTGTTCTAAATACACCATTGTCAATTGGTGACAACGTAACAGCAGATTATGAATATAAAGTTTCAGTTGATAATGAAAATGTATTGGCTGCTGCTGCCGGAGGAGAAATTTTTGTAAATTTGGATATACCATTAATTGATAGCAAGCCTGTGGACATATTTAGTGAATCAATTTACATTTATAGAACTTCAATTTTTTCTGTCGATCCTGCAACTAACATTCTTACTATTTTGCCTGAACATATTTTTCATACAGGTGATATAGTAAATGTGTTAAGTACTGACACATTGCCAAGTCCATTTATTGAAAGTACTGACTATTATGTGATTAAAATTTCAAGTACAGAAATAAAATTAGCATCTTCAATGACTAATGCTTTAGCAGGAATTGGAATTGATATAATTACTTCAGGTGTTGGTTCACTTACAATCTTTCCATCTGATAAAATAAAGTTAGTCAGAGAAGAAGATTATACTATGGACTATACAACTGGTAAAGTTTCATTTTCTTTTGCCAGCTTTCCTACTGGTTTATTTCCAAATGATGCAATTACAGCAGATTATAATTATGTTGAAGAAATTTTAGGTGAAATTGTTGTAAGCAGTGCTGTTGGAGACGAAACTGAAATTTCACTGTCACATTCTAATATAGTTGAATCATTTGTTATTGAACCAAATGGAAAAACTATTAATTTGAATGAACGTAATAAAATTAATAGCGACATTGGCATGTCAATGTCAGATACTATTAGAGTCACTTATAAATATCGTAAAGCTAATCAGGTTGTATTGTCACATCAACCTGTTGATGAAATAGTTTCTGTTACAACTAGCGATGCAACTCAGTTAACAGAAGATACTCATTACATATTCCATAAAGCAGATGACATTTTACGCGAAGGAAATTCAATTTATGCAGTTAGAAATTTAGAAATGGTTTATGATCCGAACACGAATTTACCTCAAGGAAATTTATTTTCTTTCGAAGAACAATTGAATGTTGTTTCAACTGAAGCTAAAGATTTAAGTAAAAAAGGTATTGATATTAACACTGTTGTAGTTTTAAGTTTAGACAAATCAATAATATACACTGTAAATAACGATTATGTTTTGACTGAACCTACTACACCTTTTGGATATATGACCATTCAAAGAGCTTTAGGATCAACAATACCTGATGGTGCTACTATAAACGTTCAATATCAATACGGCGAACCTATTACTGTTGCATATAATGTTAATTCGTTAATCGAGAATGTGCAAGGTAAAATTGACAAAAAGAGACATTTGACTGCAGATGTTTTAGTTAAATCTGCAAATCAAATTGATGTCGATTTAGAATTTTCAGTAAAATTGAAAAAAGGTGCTAATAGCCCGTCAGTTAAAAATGAATTATCGACAGAATTATATGCTATTTTTAATCAAAAGCAGATGGGTGAAAGAATTAACCAGAGTGATATAATTAGAATAATTGATGAAAATGTCGGTGTTGATTATGTCATATTACCGTTAACAAAAATGGTAGTATCTGACGGCGTTCATATTGCTTATGAAAATTTACCAAAGACAACACCATGGACTGAATTTGCTACAGGAGTTTCAACCTGTTACAAAAGCCCTACAAATGTTTTAAGATATAAGACTTTAGGAAATGCCAGTGATGCATCAAAATTTTGGCGTGTTAGTCAAAGTGATGAAGAATTAGAATTGGTTAATTCAATCGCTGAAGTTTCTCAAGGATTAGGTCGAGCATTCATAAGTAATGATGGTTCAATTTATCTTTCAACACTTTCAAATGTACATCCATCAAGTTATTTGATAACTGTTGCTTATAATGTAGTAGGCGAAACAGGAGCGAATGATATCGTAATAACTGATTTGGATTACTTAAATTTGAAATCGTTAATAATTCATACAATAATTTAAGAGGGTTGAACTTTGGCACTGCCTCCAATTACTGAAAGCAATATATCAACGCAGTGGTCAACGAATTTTTCCGCTGTTATTCTTACGACCAATGAACCGTGTACAACTTATTATACTATAGACGGTTCTGATCCTACAACTTCGTTGACAAGAAAACTATATGTTGATCCTTTCATTATTAAAGATGAAGGGATAACGACTGTAAAATACTATTCTATAAGTACAATTTCAGGACTGCCTAATGCTGTACAAACTGAATTATTGAAAATAGATAGTATTCCACCAATAACAGTAATGACTCCAAATGTTGCTCCTGATGGAGATAATGGTTGGTATGTTACACTGCCGACAATAACACTTTCATCATCTGATGCAGTTTCAGGCGTAAAAAGTATTCATTATGCTTGGGATGGAAATCCATTTGAAGAATATTCAGTACCAATTACTTTACCTGGTGAAGGTATTCACTATTTGCAAATTTATGCATTAGATAATGCAAATAATAAAGAAGCAGTACAGACATTTGTTTTTAAACTTGACGTTGACCCGCCAACAACTGCAATTAAAGTACCATTAGTTGTATCAAGAGAAGTAACTACTATTTCATTTGTATCATCTGATAAAGCTTCTGGTCATTCAAAAACATATTATACTATTGACGGATCAACTCCGACAACTGATTCAAAAAGCGGTTCATCTTTTGAAATAAAAGAAACAGGTGTTTACACTGTAAAATATTTTTCAGTTGACAATGCTGGAAATGTTGAATCAGTAAAAGAATCTATTCCTTTTAGAGTTGAAATTGAATCAATACCGTTAGAAATATTATTGACGGAAAGTTTTCCAATAAATGGAGAAAATGGTTGGTATAGGTCATCTCCTTTAATTGGATTGATGAGTTCAAAACCTCATCTTATTACATCTATTCAATATAAAATTGCACCAAGTGCAAAACCAACAACTGCAACATACACTAGCGCAGTTGAAATTACTGGTGAAATAGACTTGACTGAAATTGGTTCATTTATTGCAATTGAAATAGACCAATCAGGTCAACCTCTTATTGTTAATATAAGAGGCACAAATACAGCTAAAACTACTATTTCTGATATAATAAGCAAAATTAATGATACATACGGTGAAGATATTGCTTTTGAAACTGGACCTGATGGTCTTTCAGGTTCAGGCTACATAACTGTAACGTCACCAACTGCAGGTACGGGTTTACCGACATCAGAAGTAAAATTTGTTGATCCCGGTTCAAATGATGCGACTGAAGTTGTTTTCGGTTTAGACATAGACAATTATCCTCATACTTTTACTGAAACGTATTTGTATGAAGATTATATTATGCCTTTTCTTATTCCGGGTGATGGAGTTTGGAAGGTAGATGCGAAAGCCGAGACTGAACAGAATGAAACAGCTCAGTTAACAAAAGAATATAGTATTGACGGAACTGATCCTGTTACAGAAATAACCATTACACCTGAACCAAATGATAATGGTTATTATACAACAACGCCTGATATTGTTTTAACGTCTACAGATAATGTTTCTGATATTTACAAAGTAATATATCAGTTTGACGAAGATCCTATGTTAGTGTACCATCCTGAAGATGGTGCAATTCAATTACCTGATTGGTCAAAGGTAATTAGGTTAACTTATTTTGCTGTAGATAAAGCAGGAAATATTGAATCTCCTCATTATGCATATTTTAATTATGATTTTACTGCTCCTGTAACAACTGTCGATGTTAATTCTATTAATAATGATCCATCAAATACAGTTGATATTTTATTTTCTCCTGCAAGAGTTGCGGAATATAATCCAGTTTCGCAACAATATGAATTTAATTTACTTACTCCAACTTTGCGATCAAGACTTTTAACGTTTACTGATTGGACTAACGTTATTAGTCATTTAGATACAGTTGCAAGAGATACCACACCAATTCCCTTTACTGTAAATACGTCAAGTGATGAAATATTCGTTCTTTCACATTCATTACAAACAGGTGATACAGTAAAGGTTGATACTGATGATTTATTGCCACATCCTTTTTTAAATAATAGATACTATTATGTAATTGTTGTAGCAAGCACTGTTTTAAAATTAGCTGAAACGTATGAAGATGCTGTAGCAAACATTCATATTCCCATTAATGCAGCAGGTAGTGGTAATAATGTTATTTT
>Ga0116183_1005222_pt1 | contig 12417 bp, 12 predicted proteins | sample AD_UKC078_MetaG_FD_89753 | JGI IMG/M metagenome (GOLD analysis project Ga0116183, IMG submission 89753) | Active sludge microbial communities of municipal wastewater-treating anaerobic digesters from USA - AD_UKC078_MetaG | ecosystem: Engineered > Bioreactor > Anaerobic > Digestate | place: USA... | reverse complement strand
TCCATGTGATTCTTCTTCCGAAGTTTCTTTTGAAGGCTTGAAGCCGAAACAACTCTCGATGGCGCCTGTCGGGCATTCGTGGATGCAGTCGCGACAGCGGATGCATTCGGGGCTGTTCGGCGTTTTGACGGGGTCGACGCCCATTTTACAGATGCGCGCGCATTTTCCGCAGTCGATGCATTTGTCGTTGATTTTGAATCGGTAGAAACTGACAGGCTGTAAAATCCCGTAAAAGGCGCCGAGAGGGCAGAGGTAGCGGCAGAAAACGCGGTAGAGAAAAACGGAAAGCACAAGGATTGCTATCGCCAGAGTGACTTTCCAAACAAACAGCGATCCAGCCGCCTCCCGCATGGCGGGATTGAGGACGACAAGCGGAATGCCTCCCCCGATTGTCCCGGCGGGACAGACGTATTTGCAAAAATACGGATCGCTCATGCCGAAGCTGTTGCGCGCGATGAGAGGCAACAACATGACAACGCCGATGAGCATCACGTATTTCCCGAAGGAGAGTATGCGGTTAAGTTTGGCAGGGACTTTGATTTTCGGCGTCGGAATTTTGTGTAAGAGATCCTGCAGCAGACCGAAAGGACACAGATATCCGCAGAAGAAACGACCGAGTAATATCCCGAACAAAGCGATGAGCCCGAACACGTAAAAGCTGAAATTGAACTTTGCGCTGCTTGCGATTGCTTGTAAGCTGCCGATCGGACAGGCGCCAAGAGCGCCGGGACAAGAGTAGCAATTGAGAACGGGCACGCAGATGGTTTTTAAGTTCCCCTTGTAGATGTTCCCCGAGATGAAGCCCTTGAAATTCCCGTTGAAGACGACGGCGCCGAGAGCTTGAATGAGATGGCGTCGGTTGTGCGAGATCTTCTTTTTCGTCTTTTTCTTATCCAATGCCGATGCACTCCATGCAGATATTAATCGCCTTCATCAGGAGTGTTTTTACCTCATCGCCATTCGCGCGCAAGAGGCCGATCAGGATAAAAGCGATCGCGACGGAGGAAATCAGAAGCGACCATTTGTTGAGTCGAAAGAATCGGAACAATGTTCCTTCGTAAATCTGTTTTTTATTGCGGTTACCGTTCATTACAAGACTCTTCTCTCTGACGTTAGATTGCTATGCTAAACATTATCGTTAAGCGAAAAAAAGCTGTCAATCGAATTGTGGAGCCGATTCGTACCATTTGATATGTTTCCCGCCTGCGGAATCAGTATGATTTGAGCTGATCATGTAGTCAAGGAGGATTTTTCGATGAAACGAAAATTTAGAATAATACTTGTTTTGACATTGACTCTTGTCATGCTGTTGAGCGCTTGTCAGCCTCGCGATTTGCCTTCGAACGGCGACAAAAAGACGACGTCCGCGGCGGATTCTGAGTCGGGAGATGAGCAAAATCCGTCCGTTCCTCCGAAATCTATCGGAGAAATAAAAAACTGGAAATTCAGCACGGACGATATTGATGGCAATCACGTCGACGAATCGATCTTCAGCGAAGCGAGACTGACGATGGTCAATATCTGGGCAACATGGTGCGGACCGTGCATTGCGGAGATTCCACACATCGGGGAACTCGCAAAAGATGAATTTGCCGACATGAACATTCAAGTCATGGGGATCGTGAGCGATGCCGAGTTGGGCGGCGACAATGAAATGGCGCTGGTCAATGCAAAATATATTTTAGAAGTATCCGGAGCCTCGTATCTAAACGTCCTTTTTAATTCTCCTGATATGTATGAATCGCTTCTCAAGTTTGTCGGGGGGTATCCGACGACTATTTTTATGGATAGTCAAGGGAACGTTGTCGGCTCTGAAATACTTGGTATGCGCTCGAAAGAGGTGTTTCTCGAGGAGGCACAACAGCGACTCGACATGCTAAACGACTAAACCCTAATTCCATGTTCAGCCAACTCGCGCAGCCGGTTGAGCAGTTTCGCCACGTATTCCGCTCAAGCACGGCTGTGTTATAATTCGTGGTGTCGAAACACTGACATAAGCAGGCGTTTGGGAGCGTATTTGTGCGTTGTCATCGGTGTGTTCGCCGGATTGACGCGTACCGCCCGTTTTTCGCATTTGCGTGGCTTCTTCTATCGGAAAGAAAGGTACAAACGGCTATGAGTCATGTAGCGGGTGTCAAGCTAAGAGATCTTGTCGAGCATTTTGATTATCACGTCATTCGAGATTACGGGAAGATCGACAGGACTGTGATTGCGGTTGCCGACATTACGCGACCGGGGTTGCAGTTGGCGGGTCATTTCAAGCATTTCGGCCCCGATCGAATGCAGCTTATCGGCAATATGGAAATGGCATACCTGAAGACGTTGACGCCTGAAGAGGAGTCGGAGTGTCTCAGTCGCCTTTTTGCGACGGGCATTCCCTGTCTAATTCTATCGCGGCGGCATGAGCCTAGCGAGGTCATGTTGTACTGCGCCGATAAATACGAGATTCCCATTCTGCAAAGCGATCATTCGACGTCGTCCATCTACAGCTCGCTTGTCAAACACTTGAATGTCGAGCTTGCCCCGCATATTTCGATGCATGGTGTGCTTGTTGAGGTTCTTGGGGAGGGCGTTCTCATTCTGGGCGAGAGCGGCGTCGGTAAGTCCGAGACCGCGCTTGAGCTCGTCAAACGCGGGCATCGCCTGATCGCCGATGATTTGATAGAAATCAGACGCGTATCCGATACGACGCTCCTCGGGCGCGCGCCCGAGAATATCCGACATATGATTGAAATTCGCGGCTTGGGCATCCTCAACGTCAAAGAGCTTTACGGTGTTTCATCCGTTAAGGTGCAGGACAACATCAACTTTATCATCAACATGGAGTTTTGGGATGAGAATAAAGTCTATAATCGGCTCGGCATCGAAGATGAGGAAACAACAATTCTCGGCGTTTCCATCCCATCCGTGACAATTCCCGTGCGCCCTGGGCGGAATCTGGCCATTATCGTTGAATTCGCCGCCATCAATTTTCGTCATAAGAAGATGGGGCACAATGCGGCGAGAGAGCTTGAAGAACTGGTTTTTAACTCTAATCATTGACTTGTAGGCACTCGCGATCTTTTGAGGAAATTGATGATGACACGCAAAGGAGAGAACAAGTGAGCAAAGATGGGATGGATGCCTATGCCGTTGGCGATGCCGTATCCGTTCTCCGTAGCATAAAAAACTTATCAGTTACGTGCGACGTGCCCATGGCGGAACTCACGCGCTTTCGCGCGGGCGGGTGTGCCGACATCCTTGTTCAGCCGCATACTGTTGAGAGCGCGATAGAGCTGATTAGGGTTGTGCGAACAAGCGGTTTGCCTTTGACGGTCATCGGATGCGCTTCAAATATTCTTGTTTCCGATCGCGGTATTCGCGGCGTGACGTGCCGGTTGTATCCTTCGCTGAATGCCATACGTCAAGACGGTAACAGTCTGTTCTGTCAAGCTGGCGCTCTGCTTTGCGACGTCGCGGCTTATGCGGCGAGACGTTCGCTCGGCGGAGTCGAATTTGCAGCGGGGATTCCCGGTACGGTCGGCGGCGCCGTCTTCATGAATGCAGGTGCGTTCGACGGGAGTATGTCGGCTGTTGTGTGGAAAACGACGTTCATTGATGGTTTCGGCAACATCGGGGAGATTGCCGGCAACGAACACGATTTTGGATATCGGCACAGTTATTATATCTGTTCGCCGGACGCCGTGATTCTTGAGACGGAGCTTCGTTTAGAGCACAGGGATCTTTCACTTATCTATGAAAAAATGTCGGAGAATGCACATAGGCGTTACAATACCCAGCCGCTCGACGCGTACTCCGCGGGCAGCGCTTTCAGAAGACCGGAGGGATATTATGCCGGCAAACTGATTTCCGATGCCGGCATGAAAGGATACAGGCGAAAAAATGCCGGCGTGTCGGCCAAGCACGCGGGGTTCATTGTCAATCACGGCGAGGCAACGGCGGAGGAGATCGCTCAAGTCTTCAGAGATGTCCGCAAGGCCGTTTATGATATGAAAGGCGTGATTCTCACGCCCGAAGTGAGACCGGTCGGCGAATGGGACGACGATCCTTTTGCTTTCGAGCGCTGAGAACACGGATTGCCCTTATTTCGTGTTATCACGCTTTCCCATTGAAACCTTACACACCTACGAACGTATGGCGGAAAATGAAAGGGATGTTGGATGGATATTACGATTGTCACCGGTTTATCGGGGAGCGGAAAAAGCTTAACAGCAAGCTTGTTGGAGGATATGGGGTTCTTCTGCATCGATAACATGCCGCCACAGCTCGTTGCCGAATTGACGCGCGTTTTATCGGACTGGCAAGTGACTGCAGAGCTACCTACCTCCGATATGCGCCTCGCGCTCGTCATGGATACGCGAACGCCCGGTTTTGTCAAGCATCTGCAACCCGTTCTCGATTATTTGAGAGACAGCGATGTTCCTGTTCGCATTCTTTTTCTCGAGACATCCGATATGGCGCTGATTAGCCGCTACAATCAGACTAGGCGAGATCACCCGTTGTCGTATGGACGATCTCTTGTAGAGGCGATTGCTTCGGAGCGCGATATGTTGGCGCCGGTTAAAGCGCTCGCCACGGACATCATAGACACGACAGGTCTGTCGAGCCGCGATCTGAGACAAAGACTCCAACAACTTTTCAGTCATGCCGGATTGCACGATGAAATCACGATTTTCGTTCAATCATTCGGATTTAAGTACGGTATACCGCCCGATGCGGACATTGTATGCGATGTTCGCTTCCTGCCGAATCCGCATTACATTGATCACTTGAGACCGTTGTCGGGGCTTGATCAACCCGTCATCGATTATTTGGGGCAGTACCCCGAAGCAGATGAATATCTCGATCGACAGTGTGAGCTTTTTTGTTACACAATCCCGTTCTACATCCGCGAAGGAAAACAGCGGCTGAATATCGGCATCGGCTGCACTGGGGGACGTCATCGCAGTGTTATGTCCGCGGAGAGGATTGTCGAGCATTTGAAAAGAGCCGGTTTCAACGCCATCGCGTTACATCGTGATTTGCATCGAGATGTGAGACAGCGGCGCATCGATGAGATGGAATCAGCTGAATCGTTTTCATGACTTTTTCCGCAGGTATTCGCAGAGAATTAGTCGATCGTTTTTCGGCGAGAGAAAAATCGCAAGAGTGGGCGCTCGCGTCGTTTGCCGTGTTTTCCGCTCTGTCCGGTTCCATCGACCAAAACGAGGAAGGATGGCGTGTTACCATTCGTGTTACGGGCTCTCACATCGCTTCGATGCTTGAGGATATCGCCAAGTCGCTCTCCCTTCCGATTTGTGAGAAAAAGACGGGAAGACGCGATATAAGCCTGACATTTGTTGTTTCAGTTGAAAGACGTGCGCTCCTATTTTTCGATTTTGATCGATGGTGGGAATGGACGGGCGAACAAGGTCTCGAGGTGATTTTTTCATCCTTTTTTCTCGCATGCGGCGTGATGTCGGATCCGACGACAGGACGTTATCGTCTGGCCTTTTCACCCTATTCAGCGGGTTCGATTTCCCTCATGAAGCATCTGTTCAGCTGCGCCGATCTGAATCCGAGAGAATCACGACATCAGGGTAAACAGTTGTTATTTTTCTCAAAGGGGGAAGACATTGCGCAATTTCTATTGTTGTGCGGCGCGCACCTCACCTTGTTGAGATTCGAGGAACTGCGGAGCGAGAGGGAATTGCTCGGACAAGTGAACCGTCTTGTCAATTTTGACGAGGCGAATGCGAGTCGCCGCGCTCAATCGATTTCGGAACAGCTTAGCGCCATCGACACAATTGAACGCATACGCGGTCTCGACTCACTTGCTCCGGCTCTTGCAGAGGCCGCCAAAGCGAGATTGGAGAATAGGGGCGCTTCGCTTGAGGAACTGGGTGCCGGCATGGTGCCTCCCGTGAGCAAGTCGGGTATGAGTCACCGCTTTGCAAAAATCCGTTCTCTCGCTCATGTTCTTGAAAGCAAGGAGCGACGTGAACAATCGGAGCGGTAGAGAGTGGTATACTTAAAGGCGATCAACCCACCGACGCTTTCCGTCAAATGGTGATCGATTGATGCGTAGTGAAGATGCATCAGTCGCAGCGACGGCGGCGATCGGCTCGTAATGCTTTTACACAAGGCGATGGCGGTGTGGTAAGGATATGATGGACTACTTAGAAGGCTTTCTAATAGGATCGATATGGAGTGACACGGATTACCGAACGCGTCGACACTATCATGCGCATGTTTTTCTCGCCACTTTGATGGCCGCCGCTTTCGCGTTTTTTCTCTTTTTCCCGGATAGGATGTCAAAGTGGGTTGTCGTTTCGCAACCGCTCTCCCTTGTTTTCCTTATTTTTCTGATGTTGGCTACGCCGATTATTTCGAGTATTTATTATCGCGTGCCTTTTTATGTCAGACCTGTTCTTTTGCTTTTGTACATCATGAAGTACGTGTTGCTCTTCTATACGCTCGTCCATTTTTTCTTTCCGCTTGTTACGGTCGATCGGGCAAAAATATCCGATCTCTTGTTCGCGCGCATCGATGACCACATGACTCGTTCGCTCGATCGATTCAGTGATTCCGGCAGAGTTCTTACGACTGTCGCGGGTGTGATTATCGGAGCTTTTTGGATTATTGCCGAAGGACTTCTCGTCGTGCTTATTCTGATTGCCGTACCGCTTGCCGCCATTTGTCTTCTGAAAGGCATACGCTATGTAATTGACATTGTCCTATACGAGCTGATCGATCGTTTCATTCTCAAGGACGGCCCTGCAATGGCCGACGAGGCCCCATGGCTTGGAAACGTTGTTGATGATGAAGAGAGCTTGACCGTAAGCGCACCGATATTGTTTTCCGGATCGGAAAAGCGACAGAAAGAAACTGTCGTTACTAAAAAGAAACGGGATGTTGCATACGATGGCGGTATGATCAACAGGTTCCGCCTGATCCTGAAGGATAGATTTCGATCTATCCAACGCGGACTACGCAACACTTCTCCACGCGGGAAGAAACGGGATGACCGCATCCGAGTAAAGAGAGTGGCAAGAACGAAAACGGAAGAATAAATGATCGGAGGTTTTCGCACTGTAATTTCTCGTCGACAAAACGAGTTTGTGCGGCAAAATTCTCATGAACAACGAATACAATCCACATCGACACAATTCCTCAAATCAGAACGAGGAGGAGCATAGCCGTTCAGACCGGCACTCTCCCTATACTCAAGGAGATCGCTCGAACTACGGAGAGGCGTCACCACCTAAAAAGGGCACGAGCGGTCTTGCGCTCGGGGTCATAATCTTCGGGTTGGTGGCCGTTTTGCTGTTTTCCGCCGTCGCGGGATTTCTCTTTTTTCTCTATAAAGGTTATGACAGACTACACCGGATTCAAGAGCCCGCGGAGGTGACCGAAAGCTTATTGCCCGATAAGCCAATGCCCTCGGAGTCTCTATTAGATGATGATCCGCTGCCATCCGGCAGTGAAGGCGTCGATCCGCACTTCAGTTTAGAGGATTTCGCGCGCCCCGCGCCGCAAGAGGGCAAAGAGATTCTCTCAATCCCCGAGATTGTCGAGAAGGCGAAACCAGCCGTCGTCGCGATCTACACGAACGTAGTGGTTGACCGCGGCGCATATTTCGGACTGGTCGAAAATACGGTTGCCGGGTCAGGTTTTATCATCACGGAGAACGGTTACGTCGTAACCAATGCGCACGTTGTCGAAGATGCCCGAAGCGTTATCGTGTACCTGGAGGACGAGCGCACGTATGAGGCGAAGGTCATCGGTTCGGATGCCTATGCGGATATTGCTGTCTTGAAAGTTGATGCGAAAGGTCTTCCGACGGTAGAACTCGGCGATTCGGATAAATTACTCGTCGGCGAAATGGCGATCGCCATAGGAAACCCGACGGGGAATTTGAGGGGGACAGTGACGTCAGGCATCGTCTCGGCAGTTGATCGCGAGATGCAGGAGTCTCCGATTCCTCTCATTCAGACGGATGCCGCACTCAATTCCGGCAATTCGGGCGGCGCGTTGCTCAACGCATACGGCGAGGTGATCGGGATTAACCAACTGAAAATTGTGTACGCAGATTCGGGGAGAAATGAGCCGATCATCGGGATCAGTTTCGCCATCCCGTCCAATGCGGCGAAACCCATCATCGAGAGTCTCATCCGTACCGGTAAATATGAATGGCCGATGATGGGCATTACCGTGTCAACGGTACAGCAGGAGTTAGCTGAGCAACAAGATATGCATTTCCCCGGCGTTGTGATCGTCTCCGTTGAGAAAAACGGACCGGGTGATAAAGCCGGGCTGAAAGCGGGCGACGTGATTACGAAAATAAACAATAAGAGAGTGACGACGACACGGGAATTGTCAAACGCCAAGAACGAATATAGGGTAGGAGAGACGGTCACGCTCGAAGTATATCGAGCTAAACGCGTGATTGAAATCTCTTTAACGTTCGGCTCGTCTCGGTAATATCGACTGCAAGGAGTGTCAATGCGAGGTCGCGGTTGGGCACGTGACATTATTTCTCACTTTTTAATCGTATCTCTTTTAGGGGTAGGACTTCTTTTGTTGCACAAAAAAGCGATGAATACGCCCGAGTTGAAGGATGAAAGCTGGATTTCAACTGTTTTTACCATTGCTTTCATCCTTTTGATTCTGATGGTTATCGTTTTTATCGGACAGGTCTTTACGCGCGTGAGATTGGAACGTTTTCGTCCCGGGAACGCTGAAAGCCTAGCTCGTCTTGACCGTATGCGGCGCTTTCATTTGCCTGAACGATACCGAAAACTACAGGAGACATGGTATGACGCACGGCAGGATCTTTGTAGGTTTTATATGGGTAAGGGGTGGTTCCCCACCGATCAAAAGCCATTTGACATCGTTTTGCAGCGTCGTCGCAAGATCCCGTCTTTCAGGCAAGAACCTTACGTTGATCGCCTGTTTGTTTTCTACCACCCCATGCTTAACGTTCTCATCGTCGATCAGACGCTGAACCTGTGTGAACGCCTGATCAAAAAAAGCTACAAGACGGCGCCCGCCCCGAGAAACGCAATCGTGTTTCTGACCGATATGAACAACGCGGAGGAAGTCACTTCCGCCGCCGCTGGTATTGTCAACTATCTCTGTCGACTTGGGAAGAGGACGAGTCTCTATCCGCTGTTAATTGATTTCAACGGCGGGAGATTATACTACCCGATCGATACGACGCTCGTTCGCAAACCTCACCGCCTGTTTTTCTTTAAAGCGCGCCTTGAACTGACGCGCTTCGTCCGTCGGCAAGTTTCGAAAGAAACGCCTCGAACGAATCCACGGACAGAGCATGAGACGAATTATCGTCACTCGCCGAGGAAATAATTCGCTAAATTCGCGTTCGGGTCGTGTCTGCCGACGAGCAAATCACCTTCTGAACAACTGAGTAGCGCCGTGACACCGGGACCGTGTCCGGAAACGATGCAGTTCGAGTGAACGATGACACCGAGTGTGCATGCCCCCTTTTTGTACTGGCGGCCGAACCTGTTGTCGCAGTCTTTCAACAACACGAGATCGCCGAAGCGTAAATTATCTAGGCCGTATTCCTTCAGTGCGTCAAGGTCGCCTGTCATAATATCGTAGTCGCCAGTGTAGGCAGACGCGGCACCGATGCCCGAGCCCATGAGGTAGGGCGGTACTTCAGCGACGCAGGGAACGACGAGTTTCCCGTCAACTTCCTCGGGAGCGATCTTCTCTAGAAGCTCCGGCGACAAGCTGAGACATGCGATGTCGGGATAATCCGTCAATTTTAGTCCCAGTCCTATTGCGCGAATTAGGATCTGATCTCCGATTTTCATTTTGTCGAGCGCATCGGCCGGGAAATAGCAAATCGTGTGTTCAATGCCTCCATGTTTCCCGGTGACGAATCCCTCTGCCCCCTTGGCATCTCCATCAACGACAATGGCGCGGTTGCCGATGCAGGCGATATTCATGAGGCTGTCATTTTCCGGCTTGACCTCGTTGCGCAGGCTGACGCCGGGCTCAATATGGTCGCCGGCAAGCTTCATGCAGCAGTCGCCGATCCGGTAGTTATAAACGATACCGCCAACACTCGGGAGCACGCGTGCGAACCCCCTTTGATCGATTTTATATTCTTTTTTCCATGTAGGTGCATGGATTCTCGCCTGTAAAGACATTTCGACGAGATGTTCTTTATTCGTTTTCATGGATCCCCTCCTTTACTAAACATGCATGATTTTTCCATGCGTTCTTTATCATACCATTTGCTTTTGTATTTGCTTTCGTGTGCAGTTTTTCAATTAATTTTGAAATATTGGATTTTGCTCCTTGCACCAGTGTGCAGTTTTTCAGTCAATATCGAAATTTCGGATTTTGCTCCTAGCGTCCGTGTACAGTTTTTCAATTTAAATCGGATTTCTGTATTTGAGGCTCAGAACCCGTGTGCAAGTTTTCAATTAAAACAGAAATTCTGTAATTAAGGTTCGGAACCTGTGTGCAATTTCTCATTTTTAATTGAATTTTTGGACTTTGCGCCCTCAGTTTCCTGAAAAAGGAAGGGGCTGTACTTTTTGCTATGCTGCCCTCTTCGTCAAACTGTTTTTATCACGTGTTGTTGCGACCACGGGTTCGGTTAATCTCTATAAAGAATCTTGAGATCGGATGCTCTAGAAATCCGCTCGACGGAATGGTTGCGTACGCGGCCGATGACGGCGCCGCCCGTTCCGTTCATTTCGATATCCAGCTCGTCAACCGTCAAGTGTTTTGCGTCGATGTCGCCTGAGCCGAAAACTGATATCTCAAGCCGTTCCGCTTCACCGCTCAGAATGGAGACATCACCCGATCCGGCGATCCTGACATACCCGGTTTTAGACAGTTCTCTAATCTTAACGTCGCCGGATCCCGCGATGCTGATTGACGCATCTTCGACTTCGCCGAAATCACAGTCTCCCGATCCGGCTACTTTCAACTGAAGTGATTTCACGTTCCCCAAGGTCGTGTTGCCGGATCCAGTGATCGTGACATTCGCTTCTTTCACGTCGATCGCACTTCTGATGTCGGCGGCTCCCTTGATCTTTGCGTTCAAAGACGTGAGAACCGGGTGGGCGACGGAGAGACGCATAGTACCTGAACCTTGTGAGTTCCCAAAGCCGATGCCGAAAAACTTATTGGACTTATAGCTATTGAGGCGTATGGCGAGTGTCGAGCCTTCTCTTTCTATGGAGAGATTTTTCATGAAAGACACGGGGCCGTCGGCTTTCCAGTGTGTTTTTCCGTCTTTGGATTGATCGATCATTATGTCGCATGCACCGGCGAGATCAAAATCCAAACTGTCTATACCTGTGCCTTTCTCGTTCTCATCATCGTTGTTTTGGCTGACGGTGCCTTTATCGCTTTTCCAGTCATTTGTGCCGAAATCGTCGCTTGTGCGAAGTAAGATATTGCCTTTTCCACGATTGATCACGACCATTTCTTCGAAATTGGCTTCACTGCCATCATCGAATCGAACGACCGAACCATCGATTTTCCCTTCCATATCGGCGTAGCACGCCCTATTATTTAACTCTGCAACGAGTTTGAGGTTGCCATGTTCGACAGGGAATGAAAAGTTTTCTTCCTCGACCGCTCCGATAGGTGTCATGTCATCGCAAAAAAGGTCGTTTATAGTGACGCCGAGTGCATCGGCGATCACCGGCAGTAATGCGATATCGGGACAGCCTATACCGGTCTCCCATTTAGAGACTGCTTGAGGGGAGACGCCGAGCTTCTGCGAGAGTGCATCCTGCGTCAGATTTCTCTCTTTTCTTAATTGGGCAATCCGTACGCCCAGTTTTGCCACATCGTATGCCATTTGTTATTCTCCTTATGTGTTGACAACTGTGACGTGTTCTCGTTGTTTCACGGTCGTATCTTTGTTTTACGTGAGTACGACTGTGAACTTATACGTCTGCTGTTTTTAGTAGTTGCCGTGCCTCTGCTTCAGGCAAGCGCAACATTGAAAGCGACATATGACCGGTCGCTCGACGCTTCACTTGATGGCGTGCCTCAGAGTTACGGTCACTTTCAGTATGACGCCGAAAACGATGAAATCAATCACCGATCAGTTGAATCAAGCGCTTTTTGACTCAACGTATAGTTGTTCAACGGTCAGTTGAGATCTCGCATGCAGATTATATGCCTTTTTTACGGGAAGATGGAATCATTGAACAGGAATTTTGACCGCTCTTGTGCTTGGTTCAAAACTCTACAGCTAGGCAGTTCATATGAAAATCAAAAGCCGCTGGAACGACAACGTTTCAGCGGCTTAAAACTTGGTGGGTGATATGGGACTTGAACCTATGACCCCCTGCATGTCACGCAGGTACTCTAACCAGCTGAGCTAATCACCCGAACCGAAGACTAGGATACATGATTTTACATCGCGGTGTCAAACGG
>Ga0116183_1005218_pt1 | contig 12421 bp, 11 predicted proteins | sample AD_UKC078_MetaG_FD_89753 | JGI IMG/M metagenome (GOLD analysis project Ga0116183, IMG submission 89753) | Active sludge microbial communities of municipal wastewater-treating anaerobic digesters from USA - AD_UKC078_MetaG | ecosystem: Engineered > Bioreactor > Anaerobic > Digestate | place: USA... | reverse complement strand
GTATTTACAAGTTTGCGTTTATCCCAAACAAGAGTAACGCCATTGTGGTTAAATCTAATTCCATCAAGGAAATAAGCAAGTGTCATTACTACTTTGCTTTCGGTAATTTCTTTTTTGTGTTTTTCCCAAACAGGCTGGAAGTCGAACACATCATCAAGTTTCTTCGCTTGTTTTGCTGCTCTCATGAATTCTACTACCAACCACTCAGGTATCCCCCCTTTATCCATTTCAAGAGCCGTTGCGAGTTTGTCTTGCATCTGTTTGATAGTATTCATATCTTGTTTCATCAGAGCATTACCGCGAGGACGGACAAGGGCATAAATTCCAAACACGTTTCTTTCTTCTGAAAATAAAAAAGATATGAATGTTAATATACCTCTATCTGGGTCCATTGCATGACTAAAACGATTGATTTTAGCACCAATCATCTTTGGCTGAACAAAATATCGTAGTTTGTTCAAATTGGAATCTCTACGAGTTTTCCAAGAATCTAACAGCTCTTTCGCACCAGATGCGGCATCAACCATTTTACGGTATTTTTTATATGATGTCTGTTTCTTTAGTCCGATTAAGCTATTCTCAAACCAGTTTGCAGGTGTCTTTATAAATGCAGAAACGGCTTGTTGAATGGTATCAGTAAATATGGCTATATCTGGTGGACATGATGGATATTTTTTATTTCGTTGTAAGGTATATGAGTTTCCTTTCTCTGTTTCCCACTTTGCTATGATATATCCCTCATATCCAACCTTATCAATAAAAATCTTTGGTGTTGAATATGGATTATATGTTGCTCCTCCAAACTCTTTTTCTGATTCTTTTTCACCGGCTAATTTCAGATAGTACGCACCAGCCAAGTGAGCAGCTATTGCTCCATATGTGCGCTGTAATTCGTGGTCTTCAGTAGTTACAGCTTCTGTAAATTCTACAAGGACAAGAGGAAATTCTTTGTCGTTGCAAATACCTGTAACTAAAGCATCCGGAGTTGTCATTGTTAGCAAAGCCGCTATTGAGCCATCATTAAGTTCAGACGCTTTTTTCGGTCTGCGAACCATTACTATTTCAGTGTTTTTATCAATAACACTTTCTACTATGGGTTTGATGAAATTTGCACCCTGTTCTATACTTTCGTAATATATGCTTATCTGTTTCATACTTACTATTTTTTCAAGATTATCAAATGTTCTTTTTTGTCTTTTTGGGTAAAAGTAGGATTAAACATTCTTGAATGTTCTGATAGGCTTGAAGATATAACATTGCAAACTTCAAAACCAATTTCAGGCATAAAGTCACAAATCACCTCGTCAATTTTGATAAGTTGCTTTTTGATTACACTATCGCCAATAACAATAAATGCTAATCCATCTTTCTTTATAAGCCTAAACATTTCATGGAAGCATAGTTTAAGGTCTGTTGTCCATTGTTCTGCTGGCATTTTTAGGCTTGAATATTCACGTCGTGAACCTATTTCATTGTTTTGAGCGAACTTGACATCAATATCAAGCCATCGTTTGCGAAATTTATGATATAAATAGTAGTCGTATGTATTTGCATACGGCGGTGAAGTAATAATCATATCTATACTGCCATCCTCAAGCATATTCAAATTACGGCTATCAGCATTTATCAATTTCAAAAAGCATTCTTTGTGTGCTTTTTGAGAAAAAACAGATATACGCTCTAAATATTCTTTTGCTCTAACTAAAAACTGTCGAAAAGTAAAATTGTCTTGAATTTCTTTGTTTTTAGCAACAAATCTGGTATCGCTTTCTTGATTGGAAACTCGGACTATAATAGAAGAAACTACAATCTTCAGAAAATCACGCACATTTTCACTATTTATTTTGCTTATCAAATTTAATAAGTGTGTTAATTCTTCTGCAACATTATGTTGAAACCAATGTTCCAACCCTTCTATTTTTTTTACTTCTATTTGAGGACGATTCATTGACCATTGAAAATCTTCGTTTTCAACCAGTGAAATAAAATCTTTTATCGTTGCGATTTCTTCATCAGAGAGGGGTGTTGCTTTTACTTTGGAAAGCAATGATGACAAACCATTCACATCAATACCTATTGCATTAAAACCAAGCAAACGAGCCTCAACAAGTGTTGTTCCTGAACCACAAAATGGGTCTAAAACTATTTGACCTTTTTTTCCGAATTTTGATAAAATTATGTTTGGTAATTGAGGTGGAAACTTTGCCGGATAGGGATGTAATGAATGAGTCAGATACATTGTATCAGCACCGCCAAAATTGAAATCTATATTATAGTCGGTCATTTGGTCGGCTTTCTAAATACAACAATAAAAGAACAATTTTGGTTTGTATATAACACACTGGGATAACCAAGTAATACCAAACGACGTTGACCAGTTTGGTCCCATATAATCAAATCATGGTACTTCCACCCAACTTCTTCACCTGCACGAGCCAAATCTGAATGAAATGGCACATAAGGTATTTTGTTTTTTGTATCTCGATAATCCTTAACAACCCATGCGGAATATCCTCCGTGTTTAGTTATTTTCAGGTTGTCACTCAATATAGTCTTAATTTGTTCCAAAAATTGCGGATAAGGTAAATTACCGAAATCGTTTTCTTTCTCGCTATATTGCTTTACAGTACTATTGTTTTCATGTTGAATAACCGAAGTTTTATGTGTTGTAGCACGGTCTTTCAATGAACGTTGGATAAAATCGGCATAAGGTGGTGATGTTACAGTAACTTGTATTTTATCTTCTCTAACATGTTGTAGCATATTACGACAATCGTCATTGACAATTTTGTAATACATTTCAGAAGAGAACAACCCATTTACATCATTCAACCAGTTATTAGCAATTGTTGCAAATTTTGGATTTAGTTCAATTCCTACTGCGTGACGGCCAAGATTATGGGCGGCAATGGCAGTAGAACCAATACCCATAAAGGGGTCAAAAACAGTATCTCCCTCTTTTGAATACATTTTTATAAGACGCTCGGCTAATTTTACAGGGAACACTGCACCATGTTCTTTCTGATATTCGTTACGAGGCGAAGACAAGTCATTCCATACAGGATTGAACAAATCATCTTCTGTAATTACATTTTTTGAAAGCAACGCCCATTCAGTTGGTGTGAGGTCGTTGAAGCCAAGTTTCTTTTTCTTTTCTTCTTTCTCAACTTCTCTTGCAGGAACGTAATCCAAAACGGGTTCTGCCGCAATGGTAGCAGTTTCTTCAATTTGTTTATATGTTGTTTTCTTTGCCATATTATGACGGTTTATTTATTTGAAACAATGTTGATAGCATCTTGTGCAATTTCTTTCTCTGGTTCTGTGATTTCTTTGATTTGGTCGGCAAGCCAAAGTGTAAGTAATTCTTTTTCGTCAGTATGTAAAATACTTGCGAGGGCAATCACTTGTTCACGCTTGGCAGGACGTTCACCACGTTCAATCTTGCTGTAAAGTCCAGCATCTACATCAAGTGCAGCAGCCACCTTGCGTTGAAGTAGTCCGCTGTCTTCGCGTAACTGTTTTATTTTGTCGGCAAATAACATTGTACAATTTTTTGAATGTTACTAATATACTTGTAAAATTATCACTTGACAAATTTTGTACAAAAGTACATTTTTCTTCTGATATAGCATCTTATTGTAGCAAAAAAATTATCAACAAAAATTGATGATAAATGCGAAAGCCCCTAAAACCAAGGGCTTTCGCAACATAATAGATTATCAAGGTTTTGCATATTTGCCGTGTGATGTGTGGTTGAGTTGCCCCGACAAACACCATTGTTTCAAGTAGCGTTCGGCGGTCTTGGGTGGAATGTTGAGTTTTTGGGCGGTGGCGATGGCGGTCTGCTTGTCGAAGTCGGGCGGCAAGGCTATGAGGTACTGCTGTTTGAGTTGGTTCTTGCCGCCTTGGGGTGCTTCGGCGGCATCGGTAGGCAGAATCTGATAGACTTTTGCGGTATGCTTCAACAGTACTTGAACCATCGTTTTAGCGGTTTGGAAATCGTTGTCGGAACAAACCAACGTTGTTGAGAAATCGCCGTTATCGATGATACGAACGGCAGTGAGTATCATTGCAATTCGGAATGTTATCAGACCTAAACGGCGAACTGAAGCCACAAAATCAAGACCAAAGACCGATGAATACTCATTTTGCACCTGCTCAAACAGCGAGTGGAACTCGGCTTGTTGCCTTGCCGACAGAGCGAAGCGAATGGACGGCGAGGCTTTCAGTGTTTTGTACAAATCGAAAAACTGTGAGCCGAAACGTTCAAAGTGGCTGTCAAGCGTTTCATCACGGACGGCAAAAACATCGTTCCAAACCAAACGCACATTCAGGAAATAGAAGATGAAACGGCTGAACAAGCCGTTTTCAACATCGGGAATGAGCGAAAGAATTTGGCGGGGTGTACCAGAAAGCAAAGCCGACAGGCGAGGCTTTTCGAGTTCGACAAACTCTTTATCCTTACGGCGGTTGTAAGAGATTGTCTCGTGATGGAACGCTTTGCGGAAACCATCAGAAAAATTGCCATAATCGGATTTGAAAGTGTTGGCGAGCGTGTCACCTTCGGTTTCAAAGATGAGCCCCACGCCGTTGTTGCCGTGCAAGACCTGATATACGGCAGTAGAACTACTGTTGGCAGGTATGAGCAACGTTTTGAGTGATGGCTCTTGCGGTGGTTCGGCATCGGGGTTCTTTTTGTTTACGGCATACTCGGCTTGTTCTCGCCTATACTGTTCCATTTCAGCAGCATACTGCTCACGCAGTTGCTGGTGAATGGGGGCTACAAGATGGCGACAAAGCGAAAGTCTGCCTTTGCCAGCCGAAGCCTGTGCAGTAACGAACAGAAACAGATTCGGGAAAACCTCCCGACCATCGTAGATACCGCTGATGTTTGGCAAACAAGCGGATAAAGCAGTGAGTGACCCCAATAGAAGCAAATCGGCATCTTCGGGCGAGTTGGCAAAAGCGGAAATCTGTTTGAACAAGTCGGGAAGATTGTCTTTGACACTCACGTAGAATGAGGGCATTTGCTCATTTGAAACTTGGTCGCCCTCATCTAAAACCTCAATAACCTCATTTGAGGTTTTAGAGGTTTTGAGCGGATTACCCGATTGAAGAGTATCGACAAACGAACTGCTTGCAACACTTATTCCTGCTTGCTTGGCAAGGTGGAAAAGCGTTTTGATGGTGATACCGTGTCCGTGGGCTTTGAGGCAAGCCGAAAACTGCTTGTCAGTTTCGGCGGCTGCGTAATTGGGATAGAAACGGCTGAGGCGTTGATAATAGCCTCTGCCATTCTCGCCCAAAGCGTCAGCGAGGGCAAAGCCCAAATCACGCCAATCGACGTAGTTTGGGGCAATGTCGGTGGCTGATGCCTCAATACGGGAAACAACGTCTTCAATGTCATTCAATTGAGAATTATCACCGATGTTGTTTGACGAAATTACGGTATTAGGTGTCAACGAAGAGGCTTTCAGCCATTCATTAGGATTGAAAGTTTTCTTGCTCATACTTTTGAAATTTTTGGATTGATGAAACAATTAGGGTTGTGAGGCAGGAAACAGGCACGGGAAATGTCCTTGCCGGACTTGTCGGCCTCAACGCCGTAGGTTTGAAAAAGATAGTTGGCTACCGCTCGGAAATAGTCGGAGTGTGGGGTTTGAGAAATGTCAATTTCGATAACCCACTTCAAGCCGTCGCCCGATGGTGAGCGGAAAAGCAACTGCGTGTCAAAGTACTCGTCTTGCAAAAGTTGAGAGCGAAGCGAATCAAGGTTTTGCAGATGGTCGAAGTCGATGCACAGCAAGCCCGAATGATGGATGAGGGCTTTATCGGTACGAGAGGCGAATGTGCCGCTGAATGTGCAATAGTCGAAGTTGGCAGCCTTGAATATACGCGACTGTTTTGTGTCAGCAAACGAGCGTAGTTTTTGGGTGCGTTCTTTTGCCGTGTCTCCAATTATATAGTGGTAGGCATCAAGCAGTGTGAAGTTTTTGCTCGGCTTGGTGTTGGTGATTGGCGAGGAAAAGAACGAAAATTGTTTCAATTGAGAATTGACAGTTGAAAATTGAAAATTAGTAAACGTTTCACTTGCATTCCTATACCAACGGTCGTTTTCGCCGATGTGCAAATTCAGTTCTCGGTTGAGGGTTGCCAACAGTTCATCGCCCGATTGGTGGTAATGCAGTTCGGCAAAGGCAAACGCATCACCATCGGGAATGGAATTGTCGGTGGTGGTATGCTTGGCATACTCCGCCGACATAGCATTGGCGGGGTCAGACTTCTCGATGAAGATGTGAAGCGTAGAAGCACCCTCGGCAAAGGGGTTGCGGCACAAGCCGCAATCCCTGCCAGAGAGCCGCATCACACCCTCATCTTCGGGGAAACATTCGCGCAGAATGTGCGAATAGATTCCGATGCCATAATGTGTGCGATGCAAAACCGCCTGTTTATCTATTCTTTCCATAGCCGTTACGTAATCGGTACATTGTGTAGTTGTCGGCAAGGATTTTTTGAATGTCCTGACGGCGGTAATAGATTTTGCCCATGATACGCGAATACGGCAAAGTGCCGTTGGAGCGTAGCGTTTGCAATGTGCGGAGACTGATGTGAAGCAGTTGCATTACATCTTGATTGTCAATCCAATCGGATAATTGGGAATTGGCTATCGCCGAACTTCGTTTGACAATTGAAAGTTGAGAATTGTCGGAATCAGGTTCTAACGGTTTTACGACATTAGAGCCTTGAGTGATTCCAAAGTGCTGGCGGAAGCCAACTGCTAACGGCTCGTTGCTGTTGGCGAAGTAATCTTTCAAGATTTCACCTAATAAACGTGGCTCGCTCATAACGCACCTCCTTTTTTAGAGTTGATGTAGCGAACGGCATCGGCATGAAGTTCGGCGGCTGTTTTGCGTTTGTCCTGCTTGAGCCAGGCATCAATCTCGGACTTCAAGAATTGCAGTTTCTTGCCCTTTTTGTGGTAAGGAATTGCGTGCTGACCAATCCAGCCATAGACGGTTTGTTTGGCAGGGCGGTCGGGCAGGTACTCGCAGAGTTCTTGCAGGTTGAACCAACGGTCGGAAGGCTCGACCGCATTGTTAGAGTTGCGAAGCAAATCTTTTAGTTCTTTTACTTCGCCGATGAGCAGGGAAACCGCTTGGGGTAACTGCTCAAAAGTGATTTGTTGCAAATTATCTGTTTGCATAATTTCAATTTTTTTATGATGAAAAAATTGAGGCACCACAACCGCCCAAGTGCCTCTTTTTCGGGCGATTGCTTGATGCAAAAGTAGTTTGCAAAATGCTGTATATTTGAGGTTTAGCACTCAACGTTGAGTGTCTGTTGAGTGTTGAGTGAGCAAGTGTAATGAAACGAAACAAGGCTACCTGCGAACAGATAGCCTTGTTTTTTTTGAAAAAAATAGTACTGCGTTGAGCGTTGAGTGCCGATTATGTCATTAGATATGCAAAATGTTCGATGGCTTTCGCTGTCTTCTTTGGTGTTTGTTGCATTCTCAATTTGTCTTTTCCGAAATGATGACCGTCTTTGTCAACAAAGCAATGGTCAACAACATCCCAAATAGTGGCATTCCCATTTATCTTAAGAACCTTTTCTTTGTTTACAAGCAACTTGAACAAGTACGCCAAATCGCTCTTGTTTCCTATCCACGGAATAGGATTTGCAACTTCAACGCCAGAAAATAAATGTTTGAACTCGGTAATTTGGAAATCCGTTGGGATAGCCCCATGTTTTTTGAGTTCGGAAAAGAGCGTATTGATGTTTTCACTTTCAGATTGCAATCTGGTATAGGTGAATGATAATACAGCATCGGTTTTCACTTTCTGTTTGGAATCCTCCTGTATTGGCTGTATTTCAATTCTTTGAATCGGAACGATGCCGATATTTTCAGGTTTTCGCCATTGAAGCATTTGCACAAAAAAATCATCAACAGTCAATTGCTTGTCAGATTCAATCAGTGCGATGAAATGCTGTTGAAACTCCATATACATACGAATAAGCGATAGAATCAGGTAATGAAAAATGTATGTACACTCATTAATAAGCAATGCTTGTGAATAGTCTCGTACTGAAAATATGACACCTAAATCAAGATTGTTTTTTGCAATAATGTCTTTTATATCAGTCAAGTATGAATTAACGAGGTCGCGTAACTTTTTGCGTTTGTATAAAACGATGTCTTTTTTGCTCTCATCAGAAAGAACACCATTCAAATATTTGGTTATAGCATTATCAATGAGCCTTTTGTAATATTTGACTTTGCTTGAAAACTCAGGGGCTTCAAAGTGAATGCGATATGAAGCCTCAAATTTTTCTTCGACCTTCCCTAATTGCCTGAAAAGCGGTTCATAATAGTCATCGCCCTGATTGTTCTCTTGCAGTGGGCAAAGATCGAATCGCATTATCTTTTCTATAGTGTCGTTCATCGCTTATTCCTCCTTGATTTTGAGATTGTCAATTTTGATTACATCGGTTGCTTTTTCTTTCTTCTCATCAACCACTTTGGCGTAAACCTGTGTAGTGCGGACATTGGTATGACCTAACATTTTGCTGACGGTGTAGATGTCGGTGCCGCCTGCCAATTGCAATGTTGCGTATGTGTGGCGGAAGCAATGGAACGTGATGCGGCGTGTGATGCCGGCTGATTTAATCCAACGCTCCAGCGGTTTTGAAATCCACGATGGGTCGGGCAAATCCTCGAAAACAAGTTTTTCGGGTGCTTGCGGATCGCCACAAAGTGCGTAGGCTTGTTCGCTGATGGGCATGTACTCAACGCCTTTGGTTTTCTGTTGTGTGAAGTTGAGGCGGTAGTTCTCGCCGTCTTTCTGAACTTCGCTCCAGCGGAGCTTCTGAATATCGCAGTGGCGAAGCCCTGTGAGGGCGGAAAATAGTGCGGCACGTTTGAGAATGGGGCGGTCGCAATCGGTGGCGGCAAGGGTGTTGAGTTCCTCAACGGTCAAGTGTTCACGGCGGCTTTCCTGCTCCTGTATGCCCTTGACTTTGGCGGATAGGTCTATCGTCAGATAGCCATCGACAAAGGCTTGTTTGAGGGCGGCTTTGAAAATGCTGAAATAGGTGGCGGCGGTGTTCTGCGACACCGTACCTTTCTTGTTGCCGCCACAGGGGGCAGTAATAAGAAACTGACGGAAATCCTCAATCAGTTTGAGGTTGATTTGCGAAAACAGAATGCTATCGCCCTCGGCAAAGAGTTTGAGCAATTCGCAAACCCGATTCCAATTGACGATGATAGACTGCGAACTGCGTTTGTGTCGTTGCACTGCTGCTTTCTGAAAATACTCGATGAAATTGCATTGCGAACGCTCGTTCTGTTGGGCTTGCTCGGCTTCGGTGTCGGTATAGAGTGCGTTGTTGTCGTATTCGCGTTGGCGGATTTTGCGGATATTATCGGCATAGATACATGCTTCTTGGTCTTTCTCGCTTTTGCATTGGATAATGCCGTTTGCATCACGTTTGGGCTTGAACGTTTGGCGGGTTTCGGTGGTTCGGGCTGTGCGTGCCTTGTCCCAAATGGGGGTTGTGATGGTGCGGTTGAGGTATTCACGCACACGCTGGGCATCTTTCTTGCCAGCTTGTAACACGGGATATGCTTCAAGATAGAGATACCATTCGTTTCGTTCTTCGTTCTTGCGAAGTTTGACGGAAACTTTTGTATTTGCTATAGGTTTACGCATAGATGGGTCTATTTATAAAGGTTGTCGATTTCTGATTGCGGGGCATACACAAACTTTCCGATTTGTCGCGTTGGAATACTGTATTGGCGGATATGCTTGTAAACGCTGCTCTCGGATATGCCAAACTTCTTGGCAATCTCGCCTATGGTGTAGCAGTTTTCGGGGTCGAGATTGTAGAGTTTGACTTGGGGTTTTGGTTCATCCTGCGAGGATTGACGGACAGGGAAGACGGCTTCCAATTGTTTACGGTCGATACGCACAAGCCGTGTACCTAAATTAATGGCTGGCATCTGCCCCGTGCGGATTAGCCTGTAAAGCGTGCTACGTGCAACACCAAAGATGGCGATGGCTTCAGCCACTGAAATATATTGGCGTTCTACCGGGACGGCATCGGCAACGGCTTTCAGTTGTTCTTCTCGCTTTTGAGCGGCTTTTTTGCGTTTATACGCTTTCTCGCCACATTGCCTTGAACAATACAGCGATGTGATTGTTTTCGGTGTGAAGGTATTTCCGCATATCGGACAGGTCTTTTGTATTTTTGACGTCTCCATCTTTGTGGGTGTTTTATTGTTTATGTGTTTCTATTAGTGTTCATAAGTTCCACTTTGTAGCCAATTATGTTTCGGTACAAATTTGGTACAAATATACAATAAAAATCCCACATACAACCATAACCAACGAGAAATATTTACCAACAAAAAAGCGTGTAACACTTTGTGCTACACGCTTTTGGTTATTGTTGATAAACGGTTGTTTATCGGCGTTACTTCACCTCCTCAAAATCCACATCCGTCACATCACCATCCTGGGCACCACCGCCCTGGTCGCTGCCTGGTTGTTGGGCACCGCTGAAGTCTTGCGGACCGGCTTGCTGTGCGTTTTGAGCGTTGTACATTTCCTGACTGGCAGCCTGGAATGCAGTGTTCAGCTCGTTGGTTGCAGCATCGATGGCAGCAATGTCCTGTGCTTTGTGTGCATCCTTCAACTTGGTTAAAGCTGCTTCGATGGGTCCCTTCTTATCGGCAGGGATCTTATCGCCAATCTCATTCAGTTGCTTTTCAGTCTGGAAGATCAGGCTGTCGGCGTGGTTGAGCTTGTCAACCCTTTCTCTTTCTTTGGCATCGGCTTCTGCATTAGCAGCAGCTTCATCCTTCATGCGTTTGATTTCGGATTCGCTTAAACCTGAAGAAGCTTCAATGCGGATATGTTGTTCTTTGCCTGTCGCCTTATCTTTGGCAGATACATGCAGGATACCGTTGGCATCAATATCGAATGTTACTTCAATTTGAGGCTCACCCCTGCGGGCAGGCATGATGCCGTCTAAGTGAAAGCGTCCCAATGATTTGTTCTGATTTGCCATCGGGCGTTCACCCTGCAATACATGGATCTCAACAGAAGGCTGATTGTCGGCAGCGGTAGAGAAAGTTTCAGATTTCTTGGTAGGAATGGTTGTGTTGGCATCAATCAATTTGGTCATCACGCCACCCAAAGTTTCAATACCCAAGGACAACGGTGTTACGTCCAGTAACAATACATCCTTTACATCACCTGACAATACACCACCTTGAATAGCAGCACCGATAGCTACCACTTCATCAGGATTCACACCCTTTGAAGGAGCTTTTCCGAAGAATTTTTCAACGGCAGCCTGTATGGCAGGAATACGGGTTGAACCACCCACCAGGATGATTTCATCTATGTCCTTGGTTGATAATCCTGCGTTTTTCAAAGCAGTACGAGCCGGCTCGATGGTTCGCTGTACCAAATCGTCAGTCAACTGCTCAAATTTTGCACGTGTTAAGGTGCGTACCAGGTGGCGGGGAATTCCGTCAACCGGCATGATATACGGCAAGTTGATTTCAGAAGATGTGGTATTGGAAAGTTCGATTTTAGCTTTTTCGGCAGCTTCTTTCAGACGTTGCAATGCCATCGGGTCTTTACTTAAATCAATGTTGCTGTTTTCGTTCTTGAACTCTTGTACCAGCCATTCGATGATTCTTTGGTCGAAGTCATCGCCCCCTAAGTGCGTATCACCATCAGTTGCTTTTACTTCAAATACACCATCACCCAACTCCAATACGGAAACGTCGTGTGTACCACCACCGCAGTCGAACACCACGATTTTCATGTCTTTATTAGCCTTGTCTAAACCATAAGCCAATGCAGCAGCAGTAGGCTCGTTGATGATGCGGCGTACATTCAGACCGGCAATTTCACCGGCTTCTTTGGTAGCCTGACGTTGAGAGTCGTTGAAGTAAGCAGGAACGGTAATTACTGCGTCCGTAACTTCTCTTCCAAGATATTCTTCGGCTGTTTTCTTCATTTTCTGAAGAATGATGGCGGATATTTCCTGTGGTGTATAAAGCCTTCCGTCAATGTCAACACGTGGTACGTTATTCTCGCCTTTTACTACTTTAAAAGGTACACGTTTCACTTCTTTTGCCAACCTGTCATAGGTTTCACCCATAAAACGCTTGATGGATGATACTGTGTTAACCGGGTTGGTAATAGCCTGACGTTTTGCAGGATCACCTACTTTGCGTTCTCCTCCTTCTACAAAGCCAATAACCGAAGGGGTTGTTCTTTTTCCTTCGTTGTTTGTGATAACTATTGGTTCGTTACCTTCCATCACGGAAACACAAGAGTTTGTGGTTCCTAAGTCAATTCCAATTATTTTTCCCATGTCGTTGTTTAATATAATTTGTTAGTTT
>Ga0116183_1005208_pt1 | contig 12435 bp, 5 predicted proteins | sample AD_UKC078_MetaG_FD_89753 | JGI IMG/M metagenome (GOLD analysis project Ga0116183, IMG submission 89753) | Active sludge microbial communities of municipal wastewater-treating anaerobic digesters from USA - AD_UKC078_MetaG | ecosystem: Engineered > Bioreactor > Anaerobic > Digestate | place: USA... | reverse complement strand
CGAGAACGGCGAGGTGGCCCTGGTGCGATTTCGGGATGCTCTGCCGGATCTGGTGTTGATGGATATCGAGATGCCGGTGATGAACGGCTTCGAGGCGGCCCAGCGGATTCGCGCCATGGAGGCGACCCAGGATTGGGCGTGGACGCCGATCATCTTCCTGACTGCTTCCGATACGCCGGAAAACCTGGTTACCGCGATTGAAGCCGGTGGTGACGATTTCATCGCCAAGTCGGTACCGGAGGCCGTTCTCCAGGCCAAGATGAAAGCCATGGCGCGCATTGCCGGGCTGCGCGCCGAGCTTGCCCACGCCAACGGCAAGCTGGAGGCGCTGGCCAGTCACGACGGGCTCACCGGCCTTTACAACCGGCGCTATATGGATTTGCGCCTCGACCATCAATGGGCGGCGGGGTGCCGCAACGGCGCGTCTTTCGGTCTGCTGATGCTCGACGTGGACAACTTCAAGAAATACAACGACCACTACGGTCACCAGGCCGGTGACGATTGCCTGCGGGCCATTGCCGCCAGACTCGCAGAGGTGATCGCCAGTGCCAATGCCGGCCCGGTTCGCGATGCCTTTGTCGCCCGTTATGGTGGCGAAGAGTTTGCAGTGCTGCTGCCAGGCTGTTCGGCCACCATCCAGGGAGAGCTGGCCGACAGGCTTGTGACTGCAGTGCATGAGCTGGGTATTTGCCACGACCAGAATGCCGAATGGGGGCGTGTCACCGTGTCCATCGGTGGCGCCCATGTGGCGCGTGCCGACGGCAAGCTGGCCCAGCTGTTCCGCCGGGCTGATGCCCGTTTGTATCTGGCCAAGCAAAAGGGGCGCAACCGGGCCGAGTTGAATTGAACCCGGTGGCCCGCTTTTAGTGGCGGCTCTGGATTTCCTCGATGTAGCCGAGCATGCCGGTGCGGATGTTGGCGGCATTGCCTTCGTCCGTATCGATGTGCATGGCCAGCCGGTAGGCCGGATTGACCCGCACCACCACGTCACCGAAGATCAGTTCCCGCTCGCCTTCAATCCGTACGCGCACGATGTACTTGTCGCGCACGCGGAAGCGCTTGGCGTCTTCCGGCGTCATGTGGATGTGACGCTGGGCGCAGATCACGCCGCGCTCGATGGTGGTGCTGCCGGCCGGGCCTTCGAGGGTGATGCCCGGTGTGTTGGCCAAGTCGCCTGATTCACGGATCGGCGGCTGGATGCCGACCTTGAACTGCTCGGTCATCGCAATCTCGACCTGGGTTTCCTTGCGGGTCGGGCCGAGTACGCGAACGTTGGCGATTCGCCCTTTGGGGCCGACCAGATGCACCTTTTCGGCACAGGCGAACTGGCCCGGCTGCGACAGCTCGTGTTCGGGCGTGAGTTGGTGGCCGGGGCCAAAGAGCATCTCCACGTCAGCCTGGCACAGGTGGATGTGGTGGGCCGAGATCTCGACCGGAATCGAGGCATCCGCCTCCTCTTCCTTCATGGCCATGGTGAGCTCGTTGCGCTCGATGGCGCGCAGGGTTTCCCATGCCACCAGGCGCTCGTCGTCGTTGGCAATGACCAGGATGGTGACCGGCGAGTCGTCTGCCGAGATGATGGCGTGGGAGCTCACCTGGCCGAGGTTGCGGTTCTTTTCCTCGTCGAGCTTGATGCCCATGTAGCCAAGGCCCTGACAGGCCAGGCTGCGTACGGTGGCACTGGTTTCACCGATATCGCCGGTGAAGGCCAGCACGTCGATGCCGCCCATCGCCGCCACGTAGGCACCGATGTTCTTGCGCACCTGGTAGCAGAACGCCTTGTGGGCGAGCAGGGCGCGGTGATGGCCGTCGCTGGCGGCGTTCTCGATGTCATGGATGTTGCTGGAAATGCCGGAGATGCCCTTCATGCCACTCTCGGTATTGATCAGGCTGGACAGGGCCTCGGGCGACATCTTGTGATGTTCGAGCAGGTGGATCATGACCGCCGGGTCGATGCTGCCGGAGCGGCTCGGCATGATCAGGCCGTCCGTGGGGGTCATGCCCATGCTGGTGTCCACCGAGCGCCCGTGGTCGATGGCGCACAGGGAGGCGCCGATGCCCAGGTGACAGGAGACGATCTCCAGTTCGCCCAGCCGGCGCTGCAGCACTTCGGCCGACTTCAGCGATACATAGCGGTGCGAGGTGCCGTGGAAGCCGTAGCGGCGGATTCCGTCCTGCTTGTAGAGATCGTAGGGCAGGCCGTACAGGTAGGCGTAGGGCGGCAGTGTCTGGTGGAAGGCGGTGTCGAAGACGGCCACGTGGGGCACGTCCGGCAGTTGTTTCATGGCCTCGCGGATGCCTTCGACGTTGACCGGGTTGTGCAGCGGCGCAAAGACCGAGAGCGCCTCGATGTCAGCAATCACCGCAGGGGTGATGACGACCGCGCTGGCGAACTTGCTCCCGCCATGGACAACCCGGTGGCCGACCGAGGAGACGTCTTCGGGGTGGAAGATGAAGCCATCGCCGAGAAGGCTGGTGGCGTCGTGGATTACTTGAAAAAGCTCGGTCAGAGGAAAAGGGTCGCGGGCCAGGGCCTTGACCTGCGTGCCGACCGCCACGCTGATGCGCGTCACGCAATCATCCGAATTGTCGATGATGCCGTGCACATCAGAGCCGAGATCCTGGGTGTCGTAGATGCCGAAATGGATCTGGCTGATGCCGACGTTGAGTACCAGCACCTTGCCCGGGGTGTCGGTGTGCAGGGACAGCGAGTACGGGTCGTCGGACTTGCTTGTGGCGCTGTTATGGCCGGCGACCAGATCTACTGACATCGTCCGCATGCGGTCAAGGAGCAGGCGTGACAGATAGCCGACGGCCTTGGGGTTGGTCAGGATGAAGGCGTTGAAGACGCTCAGCGGAATCATCAGGACAAAGCAGCGATTGCCGGCGATGACGTCGGCAGTGACGCGGTCGCCGGTGAGCGTGGACATCACGCCGAAGACGTCGCCCGGTCCGAGCTGGCTGATGACCGAGCGGGTGCCGTTGTTGTCGGTGACGGAAATCTCCGAGTGGCCGGTGATCATCACGCCGATGAACTTGCCCTCGTCACCTGTTTCCAGGATCGCCTCGTTCCCCTCGTAGGTCGCAAGGCGCCCGCGGCTGACGATTTCCTCGACCTTGTCGGCCGGAAAACTTTCGAACAGACGGACCTGTTCGAGGAAGAACCGTTTCAGATCAATTTCGCTCACGCTGATTCTCGCTTCAAAAATGGGGCCGTAGACTGGAGGATAGCCCCCTTGTTGCAATGCAGCAAATGACTATCTCTTCCTCTGGAGGCTTTGCCACCGGCGGGGCCGGGGGGCTGCAGGGAGGCAAAAACCGAATGTACTATCCGGACGTGTCGGAAATATAAAGAGCAATTTTTCCACCCCGCGGGGCGGGCGGGCCGCTTTTTCAGGACGTTTTTTATGATCGGCGGGCGTTTTTTGATCGCACTTCGCGTAAAAAGGCTGCCGTTTTGGCACAATTCCGAATGCCCGAAATTGCTCCTGCCATTGCTATCTCCCAGCTCAGTCTTCTGAGGGGCCCGAATCAGCCCGAATTGATCCGCAACGAGGTACTTGCCGACCTTTTCGAGGCAACTGCCCACCGCGTCCCCACCCACATCGCCCTCGTTTGCGGCGTTCGCACATTGACTTACGGCGAACTCGACGCCCAGGCCGACCGTGTCGCTGCCCGACTGATCGCGGCCGGTGTCGAAGCAGGCCGGATTGTCGGGCTGTGGCTGCCGCGCGGCATTGATCTGCTCGTGATGCAGCTGGGCATTGCCAAGGCTGGCGCCGCCTGGCTGCCTTTCGATGCCGACACGCCGGTGGAGCGCATCAAGGTCTGTCTTGACGATGCCAATGCGGTCGGCTTGCTCAGTTGTGCGGCCAGCGCCGATGTCCTGGCCGGTCTTGCCTGTCCGCTATGGACCGCTGAAGCACTCCTGCTGCCGCTCGACGAGCCCGGCCGGCGCCGCCAGGGAGCGCTACCGACCCATCCCGCCTACGTGATCTACACCTCGGGCTCGACCGGCAAGCCCAAGGGCATCCAGATCAATCAGGGGGAGATCTGCCATTTCCTGCGCAGCGAGAACGCCGTTCTGGGCGTCCGTCAGGCGGACCGTGTCTATCAGGGCTTCTCGGTGGCCTTCGACATGTCCTTCGAGGAAATCTGGATCAGTTATCTTGTGGGTGCCACGCTGTGGCTGGCTCCGCGGGAAGTGGCGGCCGACCCGGACGCGCTGCCGCTGGCCCTGATTGAACAGCAGATCAGCGTGCTCCACGCCGTGCCGACCCTGCTGGCGCTGTTCAGCCGCGACATCCCGAACCTGCGCCTGATCAACCTCGGCGGCGAGGCCTGCCCGGAAGCGCTGGTGGCCCGCTGGGCGCGCCCCGGTCGGCAGGTATTCAATACCTACGGTCCGACCGAAGCCACCGTGTCGGCGAGTCTGGCCGAACTGCATGTCGGCGCGCCGGTAACCATCGGCCGGCCGCTGCCCAACTACAATCTGCTGGTGATTGATCCGGCAATCGAGAACGGCCTGCGCTTGCAGCCACTCGGGGAGACTGGCGAGTTGTGTATCAGCGGCCCCGGCGTTGCGGCCGGTTACCTTGGTCGGCCGGATCTCACCGCAGAAAAGTTCATCGCCAACCCGTGGGCAAACGGACCGCAGGATGCCCGCCTGTACCGCACCGGTGATTTGGCGCGGATCGACGCCGATGGCTGTGTGCAATGTCTGGGGCGCACCGACGACCAGGTGAAAATTCGCGGTTTTCGCGTCGAACTGGGGGAGATCGAGGCTGCTCTGGCGCGCCAGCCCGGCGTGGGGACGGCGGCTGTGCTGCTGCGTCAGGATGCGGATATCGAGCGCCTGGTGGCCTACGTTGTGGCCGACTCCCAGCAAGTGCCGACGACAGCCGCCCTGCGCGGGGCGCTGGCCGAGTCGCTGCCGCCCTACATGGTGCCGGTGCTCATCGAGACGCTGCCGCTGATGCCGCGCCTGACCTCTGGCAAGATCGACCGGAAGGCACTGCGTGCTCGTCCGCTCGACATCCCTGCCGGCCAGCCAGCCGACTCCGATAGACCGGAGACGCCAGCCGAAGAGGCCCTGTTTGCCGAACTGGGCAAGCTCTTCCCGGGCCAGGCGATTCGCCGTGCGGCGGATTTTTTCGTCGACATGGGTGGCCATTCGCTGTTTGCGGCACGCCTCGCCTCGGCGCTGCGTACCCATCCGCGCTTTGCCAATTTCACGGTGCGCGACATTTACCAGCACCGCAGCATCGGGCGCATTGCCGAAGTGCTGGCCGAAACCCGTGAAAGCACGCCGCCCGCCGATCTGGACTGGGTGCCTCCGTCTACCTTCAGCCGCTGGCTGTGCGGTGCCGCCCAGGCCGCCACCGTGCCGGGTCTGGTGGCGCTGCGCATGGTGCAATGGCTGGCCCCGTTCTTCGCTTACCACTTTTTCACCGGCGACCCGGGCGATTCGATCCTGCTGGCCACAGCGGTTTCGATAGGTGTTTTCCTGCTCGCCACGCTGCTGGAATTTGCAGTTGCGGCGGTTGGCAAGTGGCTGATCCTCGGTCGCCTGAAGGCGGGTCGCTACCCCTTGTGGGGGCTGACCTATTTCCGCTGGTGGCTGGCCGACCGGTTGATCGAGGCTGCGCCGGTCTACATGCTGAGCGGTTCGTCGCTCTACCGCTGGTGGCTGCGCTCCCTCGGCGCGCGGGTGGGGGACGACGTGATCATCGGGTCGCTGACCGTGCGCGCCCATGATTTGCTGAGTATCGGTGACGGGGTGAGCATCGGCAACGCGGTCAATCTGGAGAACGTGCGGGTCGAGCATGGCCAACTGGTGGTCGGCCCCATCGATCTGGCCTGCGAGGCCTATGTGGGCTCCTACGCGGTGCTTGAGGGTAATGCCGCCATCGGCGAGAGTGGCCACCTGGACGGCCAGTCGTCTCTCGGCGATGGCATGAGCCTGCCTGCCGGACGCATCTGGAGCGGCTCTCCGGCGCGCGATGTCGGGGCTTTCGACAGGACGTCCTTGCCGCCGCGACCGCCGGTTTCCAGGGGCCGGTCAGCCTTCGAGAACCTGCTTTTCGGGTTTGGCGTGCTGGCCACGGCGAGCCTCTTCTTCGTCCCGGTCTTTCCCAGCTTCATCCTGATCGACTGGCTGGATGACAACTATGCCTGGATGGACAACGCGTCGATTGCGCTGCAGCCGCTCAAGTATTTCATCCTCGCCTTCCCGGCCACGGCGGTGCTCATCTGTTGCACCGTGTTGCTGTCGGCGGCCCTGCGCTGGACGCTGCTGCCGCGTCTGCATGAAGGGCGCTGGCCGGTGCATAGCCGCATCTATTACGGCCGCTGGCTGGTGAACCAGATCCAGGAGTCCAGCCTCAACGTGCTGCACGGCATCTATGCGACCGTTTTTGCGCCCTTCTGGTATCGCTTGCTGGGTGCCAAGGTTGGGCGGGACGCAGAGATTTCGACGGTTCAGGGTTTGATTCCCGACCTGCTGACCCTTGGCGACGAAACCTTCATCGCCGATGCGGTGATGCTGGGGGACGAGGAAATCGACGGCGGCTGGATGGCCCTGAAGCCGACGGTGATCTCGCGGCGCAGTTTTGTCGGCAACGGGGCCTACGTGCCGGACGGCACGGTGCTGCCCGAGAACGTGCTGATCGGCGTGCATACGCGGGTGCCCGACAATGCGCGCATGCGTCCGGGTGACACCTGGCTCGGCTCGCCGCCGATCAACCTGCCGGCGCGGGAGCAGACCAGCGGTTTTCCCGAAGAGCTGACCTTCCGCCCGTCGGGGCTACGCCGGCTGGGGCGTGGCCTCGTCGAGGCCTTCCGCATCATCACGCCGCATGCGCTGGTGATCGCCGTTGGCTACACGGTGGTGCTCAACGTCATGCCCCTGGCGGGGGCGGGGCGCTGGGGCGAGGTGGTCTGGTATCTGAACGTGGCCGGCCTGCTTTATGGTCTGGGCAGCTTTCTGTTCGTCGCCATCCTCAAGTGGGGCCTGATCGGTCGTTACGACAAGCGCGCCCAACCCATGTGGACGCCCTTCGTGTGGCTGTCTGAAGGCATCACCAACCTCTACGAAGGCGTGACAGTGCCCAATTTCATGCGCTACCTGCGCGGGACGCCGTGGTTGCCGGTGGCTTTCAACCTGCTTGGCAGCCGGATCGGGCGGGGGGTGTACCTCGATACCACCGACTTCACCGAGTTCGACTGTGTGCACATCGGGGACTACAGCGAGCTGAATGCACTGAACTGCCCGCAAACGCACCTCTTCGAGGATCGGGTCATGAAGGTTGACCATGTGCGCATTGGCCAGCGCGTTTCCATGGGGCCGCGATGTGCGGTGCTGTACAGCGCGGTGGTGGCCGACAACGTCAGGCTCGGGCCGCTGACCCTGGTCATGAAGGGCGAGAGCGTTCCGGCCGGCACCCGCTGGCAGGGGTGCCCCGCGGCTCCGGCGGGCTGAGTGTCGGCCGTGCAAGAAATGCAGACCCTGGTCGTGCAGCACTGGCCGGCCTGCGGCGCGGCCGTCACGCCGCAGCAGGATCTGCTGGTGCTGGCGCTGGAAACACCGCTTACGCCGCATCGCGGCCAGGCGCGCGAGCTTGTCCGGGCTGCGCTGGCGGAGGTGCTGGGCGCACATCTGGGTTGCGGCGCGGGCGGGATTCGTCTTGTTTCGGTAGCGGGACGGGCGCTGCGGCTTGATCTGAAGGGGGGCAATATCGGACTGTCGGTCAGCCACGAGCCCGGGCTTTCACTGGCCGCCATCCATTTTGGCGGTCCGGTGGGCGTCGATCTGATGCAGGTGCCGAGGGAGGCGCAGTGGCAGGATGAGGTGCCTCTGCTGGCGCGGGACTATCTCGGGCCGGACGTTGTGCGGGATCTGGCCATCTTGCCGGTCGATGAGCGGATGGCATGCTTTGCCCGGCACTGGACGGCACTTGAGGCGAGCCTGAAGTTATCGGGGCTGGGTCTGGAGGAATGGAGCGCCGTCCGGCAGCGCAGTCGTATGGCGAGTCACTGCATGCCCCTGCAACTGCCGTCGGGCTTTGTCGGCAGCCTTGCTCTTCCCGCCGCGCAAGGCGACGGGGCTCAGTTCAGGCAGTAATCCACGGGCTCGAGCAGGGGCGGGATGTTGGTGTCGGCGATAGACTCGCGCAGATTGACCTCGATGTGCCGGCACAGCGCGTCGAGGGGCAGGTCGTCCGGTCCGCTGCCGAAGGGCTTCTCGATGGCATCGCCGACCGCATCCAGGCCGAAAAAAGTGTAGGCAACAAAGGTCACCACGAACGGCGTGGTGGCGCCGAGGGTGTCCACCAGCCCGAAGGGCAGCAGGAAACAGTACAGGTAGGCCGTGCGGTGCAGCAGCAAGGCGTAGGGGAAGGGGATCGGTGTGCCCTTGATGCGCTCGCAGCCGGCCACGGCGGCGGCAAGGGACGACAGGGTCTGGTCGATGGCGCAGGCGATGTTGGCGTCGATGCGGCCGCCGTCGAGGCACAGGCGCAGGTCGGTACCCATGCGCTGCAGCAGGTAGTCGGGCGGATTGGTGCTTTTCTGCATGGCCTCCCACTCGTCCGGGGGCAGAAAGGGGCGGGTGTCGGGGCCGGGGGGAGTGCCGCGCAGGTAGTGGCGCGATGCGTGGGCCAGCGCAATGGCCCGGTAGATGAAGCGTATGCGTACGTCAGCGAGACCGTTCGATGCCAGTGCCGGGCCGGTCTCCTTCACAAGGGACAGAACCTGCCGGGACAGGCTGCGGCTGCGGTGGATGAGTTCACCCCACAGTTTGCGTGCTTCCCAGTACCGGTCGAAGGCGGCGCTGTTGCGAAAACCCAGGAAGATGGCCAGTGCCAGCCCGATCAGCGAAAAAGGGGCGGTGGTGACGACGATCTTGTGGTTGAGCAGTTCGCCATGGGCGAAGGTGACAAGGATCGCGGTAAGCGCGTTGCCGGCCAGCGGGACCAGGATGCGCTTGAGGATCGAGCCTTTGACGATGAAGAACAGGTGGGGGCCGGTGGGGCGGTCACGGATGATCATCTGGGCCTGGTACGCAGTAGCGAACAGCGAAGAAATAACCGGAGATGGACCGCCAAACGGCCGGTGCAGGGATTCGGTGGTGCCCATGGGCAGGATTGAACTGCCGACCTCTCCCTTACCAAGGGAGTGCTCTGCCACTGAGCTACATGGGCTGAATCACGCAAACGGCGGGAATGCCCACCTGCACCTGGCTCTCATGGGTGGCGAGAGCAGAAACCCGGTTTGATGAACCGGGTGGAATGCTGGAAATCTGGAGCGGCAGAAGAGTCTCGAACTCTCGACCTCAACCTTGGCAAGGTTGCGCTCTACCAACTGAGCTACTGCCGCTTCGGGCTGCAAAAAGCGAGGCCGAATAGTATCAAGGGCGCTACCCGGAGGCAAGCGCTTTGCGTGGTGTTGTGCGTTCATCGTTTCAACGCGACCTTGGCCCCCCTTGGGGCGTGCTTTGGTCAGTGTGGCGCCAGGGGCTGCTAGCCTCGACGAGCTCGGCAATCTGCTGGCTGAGCTCGTCAAACTGTGCGTCCAGAGCGGTTTCGCCGCGTTCGATGGCGGACTCCAGCTCCGCGGCGGAAGACATGATGTCGAGCGCACAGATAAAGCCGGCGTTGCTGCGCAGTGTGTGCATGCGGCGGGCGGCGGCCTCCAGTTCGCCGCGGGCCAGATTCTGGCGGCTCATTTCTGCGGCGTCGGCGTTGTCTTCGATGAACAGTTCCAGCAGACCCATGAACATGGCCCGGTCGTGACCCAGCCGCTGCGCAGCCCGTTCCCGGTCGACGCCGGCGATATCGGGGAAGGCCTCGGCGGTGGCGGGGGCGCTTGCCTCCATGGTGATCGCGGCCGTCCGTGGCTGGATCCATCTGGCGAGGATGACCGCCATCTGGTCCAGGTCCATCGGTTTGGCCAGTACGTCATTGGCGCCGGCGGCTCGCGCAACGGTTTGCTGCTCGTCACGGACGCCGGCGGTAAAGGCGATGATGGGCAGGTCGGTCAGGTCCAGTTCGCTGCGGATCAGCCGTGTCGCAGTAAGGCCATCCATGACGGGCATCTGCACGTCCATCAGCACGGCATCGAAGTCTCGGGGCCGGTTGCGGAGGATCTGCACTGCCTGCTGGCCGTCGGTGGCGAGGGTGGCGCTTGCCCCCTCGAGGGCCAGGGCCCGCTCGACAAGGTCGCGGTTCATGGCGCTGTCGTCCACGACCAGTAGATGGGCCCCGGACAGGCGCGGCCCGGTCTGTGCCCGCACGGGCACACTGGTCGGCGCGTCCGTATCACCGGTTACGCCGCGCTGGAAGGGAAGCTCGAACCAGAAGGCGCTGCCCTGGCCGAGTCGGCTTGTGGCACCTATCTCTCCGCCCATGAGCTCTACCAGGCGTTTGCAGATGGATAAGCCGAGACCGGTGCCGCCGAAGCGGCGACCAATGCCTGCATCAGCCTGTGTGAAGGGTGAGAACAGCCGGGCCATTGCCTCGGGCGCGATGCCGATGCCGCTATCGCGAACCTCGAAGCGCAGGCGCAAGCCGCTCTCGTCGCTCTCGTGGGCCTCGACGAGGAGCGTGACTTCACCTTGCTCGGTGAACTTGATGGCATTGCCGGTGAGGTTGAACAGTATCTGCTCCAGACGCAGTCTGTCGCCAAGCAGGAGTCCGGGCGGCGTAACCGGCGTCTCGATGTGCAGGGCCAGGCCCTTGGCCCGGGCGGCCTGTCCCATCAGGCTGTCGAGATTGGCCAGCAGGCGTCCCAGCTCGAAGGGACGGGGCTCAATGCGCAATTGACCGGCCTCGATCTTCGACAGGTCGAGTACATCATTGAGGATGGCAAGAAGGGACTGGCCAGCCGTCCGGATGCGCTCGACCATATCACGCTGGTTTCCGGTGAGCGCTTCGCGCTCCAGTACCTGGGCCAGGCCAAGCACCGCGTTCATCGGGGTGCGAATTTCATGGCTCATGTGGGCGAGGAACTCGCTCTTGGCCGCATTGGCGGCTTCGGCGGCATCGTAAACTTGCCGCAGTTTGTGTTCGTAAAGCTTGCGCTCGCTGATGTCGCGGGCCACACCGAGGATTTCTACAAGAGTGCCATCGGTGCTGAGCAAGGGGCTTGCGCTGACATCGGTCCACACGGTGGAGCCGTCCTTGCATCGATATTCAAGCTCGCCCCGGAAGTGCTCCAGCGGAAGCCCTGCCTCCTGGCAGGCGTGCAGTTTTGCCAGATATTCCCTGGCGATGGCGAGGGAGTCGGCGGTGAGCATTTCTTCCAGTGATTGCCGCATGGCCTCATCCGCCGTGAAGCCGCGCAGCTTTTCAACGGATGGACTGACGTAGGAGCAACGGCCCTCCAGGTCCATGGTCAGGATGACGTCAATGGCATTGTCGGCCAGCAGGCGATGCCGCTCTTCGCTGATCCGCAGCCTTTCTTCCATTTGTTTGCGCGCGGTGATGTCCTCGACAATGGCCAGGTAGCGGGGCGCCTCCTCGGTTTCAACCTGACCTGCGCGCAGGTCAGGTTGATCCACACCACGGAGCCATCTGGGCGAAGGTAGCGCTTGTTCAGGCGGTAGCCGGAAATTTCGCCGGTGTTCAGTCGGGTAATGTGTTTGAGGCTTTCCTGGACGTCGTCAGGATGGGTGATGCGCATCGGGTCCAGCCCTGCCAGCTCTTCCGGGCTGCGGCCGACGATGTGGCAGAAACGCTGGTTGGTTTCGGTAATCCGACTGCCGCGCGAGTCCAGCAGCGCCACGCCCAGTGGTGCCTGCTCGAAGATGACACGGAAGCGCGTCTCGGCCGCCCGCTGGGCTTGCAGTGCGGTCAGCTCCTGGTGCTGCCGGTCCCGGCGCCACAGCAGATAGCCGGCGGAGTAAACCAGCAGCAGACCTAGACCCATGACCAGGGCCGTGGCCCAGGCAGTCGTCCGGATGCCGGCGTAGGCCTCGTGCTCGTCGATCTCGGCAATCATCAGCCAGGGCGTGCCGGCGATCGCCGAGGCGTAAGCCAGTACGGGAATGTTGCGATAGTCACGGCCTCCGGCGAGGATTCCAAGCTCGCCCTGGGCCGCTCTGGCGGCGGGCAGGTGCGGCGTCTTCAGGGGCTGAGCCAGTGTGAGTGCAGCATTGAGCCGATGGCGCAGCGGTGTCAGAAAACGGACTTCTTCGCCATCGCGCCGGACCAGGTAGGTTTCGGCGGTCCTGGTCGGTACGGGCCACGAGCCGACCAGCGGGTACAGTGTCTGGTCCGCCTTCCAGGTCAGGTAAGCCACGCCCAGTGGTGCTGCGCCCGCCGGGCCGATCGGCGCGATGACACCGTAGTGGGTCTCGCCGCGTGCATTGCGATACAGATCGACCAGTTCGATACGCGGCCGGCGCAGGATGTCCTGGATCAGGGCTGCGTGGCCCTG
>Ga0116183_1005207_pt1 | contig 12437 bp, 6 predicted proteins | sample AD_UKC078_MetaG_FD_89753 | JGI IMG/M metagenome (GOLD analysis project Ga0116183, IMG submission 89753) | Active sludge microbial communities of municipal wastewater-treating anaerobic digesters from USA - AD_UKC078_MetaG | ecosystem: Engineered > Bioreactor > Anaerobic > Digestate | place: USA... | reverse complement strand
TTTGAGGTCGGAACCGGCGGCTCGGAGATGTTCCACGGCGTTGTCGTAGGAATCGGTAGGACTGCCGTGCCCGATCGACACGGATTCCGTTGTCCCCGTTCGTTGCAGCGCGGCCTTCGCCGCCGACGTGGTCAATGGGTCGACGACGAACACCATGCCCTCGGCGGAGTGCAGGTAACGCAGGTTCGCGCTGGAATCCCAGGAGTCAAACAACTCGCCCGCCGCATCATAGAGTTGCAGTTCCACCGCCCGGCCGTCGGTCGGTTCCGCGATAAGCCCGAACGCCTGCGGCAGTTTGGCGTCGGTTTTCGCGGTGTTCGCCCGCTGCGTGATGAGTTGTCGGGCGCTGTCCAACTGCACCTGCGCCGTAGTGGTGCTGCCACTCAGGGTGCCGCCCTGGGATCGCAGCTTCTGGTCCAGCGCCACGGTTGCGGCGAGCATGAACCGGGTCTTGCCCGATGCGGTGGTGCCGAACACGGGGATCTGGACAGTGCGGCGACTACCCGCGCCCTGGGTCAGGGCGGCGTCGCACGACGGGCACTTGGCCTGCAGTTTCGACCACGACGAACGGATCACCATGGTGGGCATCGCTGTCCCACAGCCGCAGCGGCGCACAAAGACGCCCAGCCGACCGGGCCGTACGTCGCGATGCACGTTGGCGCAGGCCGAATTCGGGCATTCGAAGCTGGGCAGCGTGGTGGGCTCGTAGCATTCCGGGCATTTCGCCGAGGAGCGCACCACCATCCGATAGGCCACGTCGATACCCCGTAGCGCAAAGATGATCGCCCACCGCAGCAGCATCGCACAGGCGAACGGTATGGCGAGTGTCACCAGTGTTAGCGTCGTCATCAAGAAGGCGCTGGCACCGAATAATCCGATGGATCCAGCGATCAGCGGGGCTGTGAGCATCCGAACGATGGTCACGCTGCTGGCAGTACGGCCAAAAGCCGACTTCCAGTACCCGCCCAACAAAGCCATCTGGGTGGCGTAGATACCCTTCACGTCCTGGGCCAGCTGATAAGGCAGGTAAGACGGCCACGCCCAGTCCCAGCCGTAGGCCTTGGTCGGGCCCGTCGGCGAGCGCCGGAAGACTTCGTTGGCTCTGACTTTCTGAGGCGAGCAGATCAGCGGCGGCGGCGCACCGCCCCCCCAGAGCACCCACACTGCGGTGACGATGGCAAACATGACCCCGGCGGCGACGGCGACTGCTAATACGATCGGAACGACGTAGATTAGGTATGAGGCCGCCTTGAGGGCTGCGACCGCGACGGTCCAGACGACGAAGCCAGTGATGCAGATGCCGATGGCTCCGGCGATCAGCCAACCAATCCACTCACCATCCACGTCGGCTACCGTTCCCTCTCACGAGCGCCGAACAGTCGTCCGACCTTCTTGAACGCAGACTCGTTCCTGCGCTCGTACTGCACCTCGATCTCGCCCCATTCAGGCCACTCACGGTCCAGTTTCCGGCCCACATTGTCGCGATGCTCATTGGTGGCCGACTCGTACCAACGCAGTGGAACGGCGCTCACCTGCTTGTGCATCGATTTGGGCAACTTGGCACGCAACAGGCAGAACGTGATCTCCAGCGTCTCCACAGGAAAAGTTTGTGCCCTGGCGTCGAGGGCCTTCACCAGCTGTTCAGTGGGGTCGACTGCTGACTTCTGCAGAAATGCAAGCAGGGTTTCAAAGTCACCGAAATCCGCCAAACTACGGATAATCTCGGTCATCCGCAGTTTGAGGATGATTGGGTCCGTGGCCACGAGCGCTGCCCCCGCAGTCGGCTCGGCACGGTGGCCGCGCATCGAACTCAGTGTGCGGGACACTTCGGCGTCCTGCCGGCCGATGCGAGCCACCTGTCGCGGCAACGCATCCGGCGAGACGGCGTACAAATCTCTGATTAGGCGCAACAGGTCGGCCCGCACCCGGCCGGACTCGATCGCAGGAACGATGGCCTTTCCCGCCGGATCAGCGAACCGGGGGTCGCTAACGTCGGCAGGTCGCGCGTCGAGCCAGAGCAGCACCTCGCTAAGACCCGGTGTCCGGTTGCGCCACAACGGCTGCCAACCACCGGGCCCGGCGCTGGTCGCAATCAAGCGGATCAGGTGCTCCTGCCGCTGTGCGTCGGCTTTGGGGATCGACCGGCCAGCGATTTCCGGTGCGAGCGGACCGCCACCGCGGATGATCCAGTCGATGTCGAGCAGCCAGTCCCATTGCCCGTTCTCGATCGCAGCTTCGACGTCGCCAGGAAGTTCCGTGACGACTTGGTGTTGCAGTCCCTGCACCATCGCATCTAGCACCTGATCGCCGTGCAGCCAGGTCCGTTGCCGTCCGGACAGTTCCGGATGGTGGATCCAGTGCTCCGCCAGTCGCTGGATGGCGTCCCGGAGTGTGGCGGGCTCGACCGGGAGCCCCAGGCGGGCGGCGAACTCGAACGCGACGGGCAGCTGATCGGATTCGAGCCTTCCCAGCGCGGCGGATACTGCCCGGGCAACAGGTGAAGAGTCGGTGGGCTGTTGGTGCCATGTCCATCGCCAGACCGAGTCAACAAAGAGCGATCGGGCGAAATCAGCCGAAGCGGAGGCGCGAACCAGCAGATTGGTCTGCACTCGATCCAGTAATGCCGATGTCTGGCCGCCGAACCGCTGAACAACCGGAAGTATCCGCAGGAAGCTGCCAGGAGCTAGGTCACCGAGATCCCTGGCGTGCTCCATGGCATCCACGACTTGTTCGGCGAACTCCTCGTATTCGTCGGCGTCGAATGTCGCCAGGACCTGGCCCACGGCGTCGACCTGCGCCCCGCCGCTCAGCGGCTCACCGAGCACGGCAACCGCCGCCACCAATCGGTTCGCATACTCCGAACCCTGCAGGCGGCCAGCGAGTTCGACAGCATCGAGGACTTCGTAGGGGTCACCGTGGAGGAACCGCCCGGCCCAAAAGGCCGCGCGTTCACTTACCTCGATCGCGCCGGTGCGGTAGGTGTCGAGGTCGATACCGGAGACCGCCGGCAAAGTGGTGACGTCCGGCGGCTTGTTCAGCGAGGGCGGATGCACGGCCACGATGCGCTGAGTCGCGAGCGCCGGATCGCTGACGAAGGCGCGAAAACTGAGTGACAATGCCTGCTCTGTGGGAATCAGCAACGTCCCCAGAGCGATCCACTGCAGGGCGGTCTGCGGCTGACTGCAGGAAACGATCGTCTTCATCCAGGTGTCACCTGCGCCGCGCTCGAATGCCGAGACCAGCTTGCCTAGGAATTGCTCCGCATCGGCAGCACAGGTCGCCAGTTTGTGCAATACCGGAAGGTCGAATTCGTCGTCGTAAAGTAATGGGGGTTCGATATCGGGAAGTTGTTTGGACGGTTGCTTCTCGCGCACCCAGAAGTCCGCACCGAAAAGTTGAGCCGGACGGGTACCTGCCAGATCGTCGCCCTCGTCAGTAAACAGGCCATGGGTGATCTGATTACCCTGCCGCCCGTCGCCGGATACCTTCCCGAGGTATATTCCGGCGGCCATTGCGTAGCCGTCGACCGAACGGAAGTAAGCGAACGATGGCGGGTACTCCGACACCGGAGCCTCGCGCGCCATCAGATCGGGCGAAGGCCGGTACATCAATTCCTGCATCATGACCATCTCGTCGGCCGGTTGAGCGGCCGGTGAGGCGGCCTGGAACTGGTATCCCGTTCCACCACGCAAGGATTCGTCAGCTCGACAGTCGGTGTACAGCAGTGCTCGGAAACTCATTTCACCCCTGCTTCGCGATGATCTTGTCGTTGGCCATCAGCCACAACAGCGGCTCAGCGACCCGATGCGGACGCAGCCCCTGGCTATCGGCGCGACCGGCCCGATAGTCGGGCTGTGCTCCTAACGCCGACGCCGCGAAGAATCGATAGTTGTCGTAGTTGGTGCGCAGCAGACTCAGCACATCCTCCCCGCCCCACTCGTCGATCAGCGCCTCGACATGGTTGTGCAGGTCTGCCGACTCGGCCTCGTCAAAAGCAGGCAGTTTCGGTGGCGACTTCCGGATGGCGTGATCGCTGGGAACATCGTCGAAGAACGCGTCGATCTTTGAAACCACCAGGGCCAGAGGACGTTTGATCCGTTTGCTGGCCTTAACCGAGTCCGCTTCCCGCAGCAACTCGGTGATTCGCGAGATGACATCAATCGCAGGCGTATCCAAGGAGTCCTCGCTGACTCCCATGCTCCGGCCGCGCTGGATATTCTCTGGGAACTGGAACGGGTCGAGCAGGACGATCAACCCGTCGGCCGCCGCAAGGTATGCCAGGCTGCTGGTGCTGTTCTGAGTCTGCAGATCCTCGCCCGCGGTGTCGTAGAACGAGAGGATCGTCGATGAGACACTCGTCCGCTTAAGGAGACCTTCTTTTTCTTGTCGCCATTCCAACACGATCGGGTATTTTTTCTCAACAGCGGCGACGGTCGTCGATCCAGGAAGTGCACCGCCGCTGTTTATCGTTTCTCGGAGCTGCTTGACTTTGCCGATCATCGGCGATTCGCCGATCGTGTGGATCGATGCCCCAAATCGCCGGCGAATCGACGTGGTCAATTCATGAATCAGCACGGTCAGATAGACCGTTTTCCCCGATCCCTTGACGCCGACCATCCCGAACATCGGGCTCTTTTCGTCACCGAATGTCGACGGCAGCACCGAATGGCACACCGAACAGACCCGGGTTCCCGTTGATCCACCGCAGTCCGGGCACACTGCGCGTTGGCCGGTTGAGTAAACCTTTGCGGTTGCGGGGAAGCTGGGGAGTGTCGGCGTCGCGTTTTGCAAATATTCGACCTGGCGAGGGTCGACTGCTTGCCCGCACGGCTGCCGTCCCGGAGCCTGCCGACCTGAGCAGCGGAACATCAGGGAAGTCAACCGCACCTTGTGGTAGCAGTACGGGCAGGCAGCTTCAGCAAGGAATTTCAACTCTCACCGCCCTCTGAGATCGTCGGTAGGGGGATCAACGATTCGGGAGCCCTCCGCACCGTCGAGAAAGCATCGCACCCAGTAGGGCTTGGCCATCTTGGGTAGCGAGACCTGATAGGTGACGGATTCACCGGCACCCAACTGCAACGAATGCCGTTGGATCTCTTCGATCCGCTTCATCGAACTCGGCATCACGCGGTCCGCTCGGTAGCCGATCACCAGATCTCCTCGGGAGACCTCGCCGTCAGCGGTGATTATGACGTCGAATCCACTCGCGCCACCGAAAAGCTTTTTACACCAGGCGATTTGGTATCTGACCGTCGCCGATGGCGCCTCGACGGTTACCGTTCTAATCGGTGACTGCCACTGTCCGTCGGCGTGATCGATGAAGGTCGCCAGCCGGATCTCCGAACGGCCGGATCCGACCCGAATACGCATGCCGCCGGCGCTCTCGTAACGCGTCTTGCTGATCGTCGCCTCGCCCGAGGTGCTCGGACCCGACCACACGGCCCGCACCGAGTAGTCCGCGGCAGGCCAGTCCCAGCTGAGCACAGCCTCCTCACCGAATCTCTCTACCCGAGGATTACCCACGGGCTCGCAGATGCCGAGTTGATCCACCTGGCCGATGATCCGGTCGTCACCGTCGATGGTCACTGCGGCGTAGTGCATCAGACCGGACGGCACCTCTGCGACCAAAGTGGACACCGCGGACTTGTCCGCCCCATGGCCTTGCAGTTGTCTCCCGTTGCCGCTTAGGGCATCCACGGAAAGCCGGGTTCCATAGGACCACACCGGAGGCTGCGGGAAGCACCATAACTGAACCTCGTGCGCGGGCTGGCGGGACCACTGTGCTTCTATGCGGCACACACTGTCCTTGGTGACCATCGGCTTCACGGTGAGGAACCGCACGGGCTGCGCTTCGGTACGCGGGATCGCATCTTTTACCGCAGGTTCCGACGCGACCGCCGCACCCGTCCGCGATCTGTAGTGTGCGGTTACCTCGTAGCGATACCGCGCCCCTTGAGTCAGGCCGTCGCTGACGAAACTGGCGGGGCTGGAGAGCGGAATCTTCGACCGCACACCATCGGGACCGGTCTGCACGACGGTGATCTCACTGGCGTTAGCCGGATTGACCCAATGCCCGGCCACGCCCGTTGGAGTGGTCGACAGTGTCAGCCGGCCAACGCCCGGCACCACGGTGTTCGACGCTGCACTAGGCAGCGAGTAGGCCTTTCCGCGCGTGGCGAAAACCGCGTAATGGGCTTCGTCGATCAAAGCCGGATGCTCGTCGACCACCGAAACGGTCGTGGTTTCGCCGATCAAGGTCCCGTCATCAACATTCTTGGGCGCCGCACCCAACTTACGCACCACTCGGTAGCGAGTGCTGTCGTCCGAGCCCAGGCCTGCCTGCCAAGACACGCGCACCTGAATGAGCGCCGGGTCGTCGGCGGGCTGCACTACCGCGGCGACATTGGTAGGCGATTCCGGTGGGAGACTGGCGAGATCGCGTGCAAGTCCTTCGTTTTCGCGGTCCAGTCGCACGGCTTCAAGCAGCTTGGCACGCGCGCCGGGAATGTCATTGTTCCCCGTCGCCACTGCCGCCGCTGCCCGGAGTTGCTCAACCTTGGTGCGCTGGTCGTTGAGAGCCGTACGTAATTGCTCGACCTCTGCCTTGGCCTCGTCGGCTGCCTTGGATTGGAATTTGACTAACGCCGTCTCGGCCTCGCGGAGAGCGCCGTCGGCGAGCAACGCCCGGACTTCGTCGGCGGTGACGACGTTTTTGGCCTCGGCAGCTGTATCCAGTGACAAGACGATGCGGGCGGCGTCGGTGCCCTCGAGGCCGATACTCAAGAGGTACTGGTAGGCGATCTGGAGCAGTCCGCCCTGAGATCTTTGTTTTGCTTCGTCGGCGAGGTGATACACCACCAGCGCATCGAGGTCGACACCCTTGGCCGCTGCGTTGGCCAGCGCGTCGAGCACCTTGCCCCGCGCTGTGACTTCAGGGCCGTAGCCCTTGTTGTTCGCATCTCGTGCTGCCGCAGTGGTGGTCGCGTCGAGTCGTCGCGCGTCTGCATCGAGCAAAAATGGCCTGCCGTCTTCGCCGCGGCCCAGAATCGAATACGACGCAGGCACGTCGTCGAAGAAGACCGCATGGACGATGGTCGGGTCGGTGGCTTCGTTGAGCTTGGCGATCAGCGCCGAATAGTTGGCGATCCCGGGATCGGTCGGGATGTCAACGGGCTCGACCACCGTCAAGCCGGCCCCCTCAGCCGCGGCAGCCAGATCGTTGCCGTCCAACGACGAAAACGCCGCGTCGTTGGCGGCCACACTGGCCAGACGGTCTGCGGTAATGCACTTCAGTCCCGCGTACGGCGACGTTTTCAGGATCTCCGCCAACTGGGTGATGACCCCCAGCTTCGCCCGCTGCTTCTGCGCGATCGACTCCGCCCACCACTTCTGGGTGGTGAAATCGGGATTACGCCCCTCCAGCAGATCGTGGAGCTGCCGAACGAATGCGGCCGCCGCCTTGCGTTTGGGATCCCGACTCTTGACAGCCTCGTTGTTCCAGCACACCTTGACGGCATTGAGCCGGGACGCGATGTCGGCGTCGGCCATCCCCGGGCCGATCTGATAGAGAAACGCCAGATCGAATGACGCCGGCCGCTTCGCCGCCGAATCCTTCATCTCCGCGAGCGCCTGCTGCAGCGCGCGGGATTGATTACGTGCCACCGGAACAATGACATCCGCCTTATACGCCACAGCATCAAAGGCAGCCATCAGATCGTCACATCCACTAGAGATTGGTCAGCTGAGTTCGACTCAACCCACCGTGATCCTGCTGATCTGTTCCCTGGCCTGCTCGACTTCCTTCTCCTGCATCTGACCAAGGCTGATGGTGAATTTGAGCTCCTTGCCGGAAGTCAGGTCCTTCGCGGCTAGGTGCGCCTCACCCTGTTTGTTGATGGCCAGCTCAATCTCGATCGGGGAACCCTTGGGTAACGGTGGGAGGTCCGTAATGACGGCCCCGCCCTCGTGGCTGAGCAGCCGGTTGTTCGCGATCAGCTCGGATTCCGTGGCACCCGTCTGTTCAAAGACTTGGATTCTGACCGCGGTCTGGCCTTCCCAACCGGTCCCGTAGATTTGCTTCTCGACGAACGGCAGCGAGTCGTTCTTGTGGATGAAGAAGTCGACCATCAACTTGTCGGACTGGGCGTCGGAATGCTCACATGCCGTCCCATCGTCATGACCACACAACACACCAATGCCGATCGCTTTGGGTATCACAGTTCGGATCTCGCGCGCGGGGCCGGCTGCTTGCTGGCCGGTGTCGCCAGGCAGGCTCTTCGACTGCTGCGCAGCACCTTCGGCGTCGGTCCCCGACAGAGAAACGGGGCTGCTGCCGTAGATGGCGGCGCCCTTGGCGACGGCCTGGTTCGGGTCGCTGAGCTTGGCGTCCCAACCGAACTTCTCTTTGAGGATGCGCGCCACCGCCGGCATGAACGACGAGCCGCCCACCAGCAACACCTCATCGATCTTGATACCCGGATCCTTGCCCTGGGCGGCCTTGAGCGTGCGTTCGACGATCGTGACAGTCTCGTTGAGCAGATCGGATGTCATATCCTCGAACTGCTCCCGCGTCACCGTCAGCTTCGCGGATTGCGAACCGAGCTTGAGCGGAACCTGCCGAGATTCCAGCTTTGACAGATTCCGCTTGAGCTCCTCGGCCTTGAGCGCCATCTCCTGCAGGAAGTTCTCGTCCTCGAGCTCCTCCTCGGGAATTCCGGTTTGTGATTGGAACTCCGAGATCAAGTACTCGATCAACTTGGCATCCCAATCGGCGCCGCCGAGCTCGTGGTTGCCGTCGATCACCACCACCTCAAGCACCTCGGGACTGATCTTGAGGATCGTGGTGCCAAACGTTCCGCCGCCAAGGTCGTAGACGAAGACGGTCTTCTCCCCCACGGACTGCTTCATGCCGTACGCCAAGGCGGCAGCGACCGGCTCAGCGATGATGTCAACGACCTCCAGACCAGCGATCTCGCCGGCCTTGCGGGTGGAATCCTTCTCCCGCACACCGAAATAGGCCGGCACGGTGATCACAACCCGATTGGTGTCGATACCGGTCTGAGCGACCGCGTCCTGCATCAACTGCTTGAGGATCAACGCCGAAATCGACTCCGGCGTGTACTCCTGACCGTAGAAGCTGAGCTTGAAATCCTCACCCATCCGCCGCTTGACCAACGTCACTACATTGTCGGCGTCGATCACCGCGGAATTCTTCGCGGTCTGACCCACCGCGACGTTGTCCTCGGTCTCGAAGTACACCGCCGACGGCGTGGTCGGCTGATCCTCAGCGTTAGGCACAATGACCGGCATACCGAACTCGTCGATACGCGCCACCGCCGAATACGTGGTACCCAGATCGATACCAAAAATCTCCGTCACGTCACTGTTCTCCTGTATCTCCGGTTGGGGCAGCCTCGGCTTTGGGTCCGTCATAGCGGTATACCGATACCCGGCTCGGCGCGAGGGGCTTTGCCTCCCCTGGCTCGATGAAGCCTTGCCGCAGCACCGCGACAACCTTGCGGTCCGAGGCTGGATCGTGTGTGTCGACCTTTTTGACCGCGTGATGCATCCGCGGCTCGAAATCGTCCCCGGCGGCGGTCTGCAGGGACGTCAGACCAAGGTTGTCGAGGATTTGCTCAACCATCAGTGAGAAATTGGTGAGCAGTCCGCCGAATTGTTCGATGGAGGTATCTGGACGCAGTGACGCAGCCGCGTCTTCCAGGTCCGAGTAGAGCGCAATCAGCTGAGTCGAGACCGGCTTCAGCAACTTCTTGGTCTCGCCGTTCTGCAGCTGCTCGATGCGTGCGTGCATCTTTGCGATGAGAGCTTCGTTAGCTGCCGCCCGTTCATGGAAATTGGCGATCTGCGCGTTGAGATTCTTCAGAACGTCTGCCAGCTCGGCCGTAGTTGGATCAATGGAAGAGTCTGAATCTGCGGCTTGCGTTGACGCACCGGAGGCACTTTCGACCTCGGCGTCGCTGCAACCGGAGTGCAACGTTTCAGGCTGCGCGAACTCAGGTTCCGCTGCAAACGTATGGCCTAACTCAGCCGGGTCGGATACGGAGAGCCTCGGTGGGTCGACGGGCTCAGGAGAATCGGGCAACGGACTGGTTTCTTCCACGAATCCCCCCGAAACGCGTCGCACACTCGCCAGATACCTGTGGCCCCTTAGGCAATTTACCTCACACCAGCGGGGTTGGTAGTTTGTTTGGCTAGCACCAGTTAGCGCGGTCTTGCCCGTGATGCCTAGTTCGGGCATGGAGATATCCGACAGGTGGCGGGTGACCGGCCAAGTTGTGGGCTTCGATGACCACGGCGGTGGCCAAAGTTAACGCGGCCCGGGTTGGGGAGGATTTCCACGAAATCAGCGCGGCCCTCAGCTCGTTCGATGGCGTATTGCGAGAACACCACCAACTTCCCGACTTGACCGAGCGTGAAACGATATAAGCACGACCAGACAGGGATGTTGACATGAGTCAGAACACAGGAGCGCGTGATGGGTGCTGTCAGTCCTTCTGAGTCGGATGCTATTCGGATTCTGATCGCCAGTCTGGTCGGCGGGGCGGTAGCGCTGGGAACGGGGGCGCATTTGGTTGCCAAATCAGTGTCTGGTCCCGATAGCCGACATCGGCTGGGATCTTCGAGCGAGTCCTTCACGGTTCGTAATGAGGGCCAAGCCGACATCCCTGACGGCGGATCTGTCGACCGACTCGCCGCAGGTGACCTGGGCCTTAACATTCCCATTAGTAGACCAGAGTGCGACGGCATGGGGATCGTCGTCTTTGTTTCACTTGTCACGCCGGGTATGTACGCGGCTGAGGTCCAGCGCGGGTTAAGTCTCCATCCCGGCTCTTCCTATCTGCGAACGGACCAAGCATGCCCGTCTCTTCGGCAGGCGACGGAAGAGGGGAACCCGATCTATGCTGTCTACCAGCCCGCGGGTTACCGTGAAGATGAGGTATGCGACGCCGTCAGATCAGCGGGTAATGGGGCTTACGGCAAATGGCTGAACACTGTTACGCCACCTGACTACGTTATCCCCTGCTGACGGCCGTGCCTGCCAAGCAGCGGCGCGGTGTCGGCAAGACCGATGCCTTCGACACCGGTCCGTGTCGACCGCTCAGCCTCGGCCGTCGGCCGGCAGCTGCGACCTGAGGGCAACTTGTGGCGCGGCGCGTTCTGACGTGATGCTTGCGGAACGCACCCGGACGATTAACGCTCTGACCGCATTGCTAGGCATAGCTTGGGAGTCCCGCGACCACCGGTGAGGTTGTCGCACTGCAGACCACCCATATCCCCGGCCTTCAACCGAACGTCTTACAGACAACCTGAATGAAAGACAAACGCAATTAGCGATGTCGCGAGCAAGGCGTTCCGCCCCGGCCGCGGCATGCCGTGCAATTGCCGAACATACCCCAGACTTTTCCCTCACCTTTGCACGTCGCGCAGCGGCCGCGGCGACAGTCCTGGCAGCGGTTGTCGTAGCCCATGACCCAATACCCTTCGCGAGACGGAGCACTTTAGTTGCAGATTACGCGTACGTGATGTCAGCCGGATGTCAATGGCCAAGCAGAGATATCCGTTTATGGCCAGGTAAAAACTGCACACCCCGTGCGGTGGTTCGCAGGTCGCAGGGAGGTCGCCGGTTCGATCCCAGCGTCGGCCAGAGGCCATTTCTGCCGTAGCCTTCGGCCCCGGGCGCAACGGAATCGACCGCGTAGCGCCGAGCGCAGGTCGCCACCGGGTGGGGTTCACCGTCGGGTTAAACCCCATTCGCGGTTGCTATTCGGCGACGACACCACCGCGGAGATTAATTGCGGCCTTGAAGGGCCTGGGAGCGCAGCGCGGCAATCGCGAGCGCGGTTACCTGATCTAACGCCGGGGTCCGGTAACCGAGACTTGCGGCGACCTCGCCTAGTGCGGCGCGGAGGCCGCCTTGCTGGTCGGTGGCCGTCAGGTGCAGCGCTTGTCTGGCCAGCCGGGCCTTGCGGGGGTCGATCTCCTGCGGGTCGACCAGGAAGTAATGCAGCAGCACTTCTCGGGCCGCATCGGCGTAGGGTGCCGGCTGTCCCTGGGCGATCTGCGCCGCCGCCAGCGCAATGTGTAGCATCGCGTCGGCCTCATCGATATCTGCCGTGTCGTCGACTGTGCCGGCGGCGTGTTCGAGCACCTCCGAGTCGAACACTTCGTGGCCATATCGGTTACGCCGTTTGGTGTAGAGATCCTTCGCGGCGCTGTCGACCGCTGCCCGTCCCCACGCGAACCCAGCGCACAGCTCGGGGTTGTTACGAAACTGAACCCCGATCTTCACCAACGCGGCCCCGATAATGTCGTCCGCATCCTGGCCGAAACGTGCGACGGCATAGTCGGTTAGGGCCGGGAGGTGACCGAGGGCGAAACGGGTCATCCGCGCGGCGGCGGCATCATCGAGCCGATTC
>Ga0116183_1005205_pt1 | contig 12440 bp, 7 predicted proteins | sample AD_UKC078_MetaG_FD_89753 | JGI IMG/M metagenome (GOLD analysis project Ga0116183, IMG submission 89753) | Active sludge microbial communities of municipal wastewater-treating anaerobic digesters from USA - AD_UKC078_MetaG | ecosystem: Engineered > Bioreactor > Anaerobic > Digestate | place: USA... | reverse complement strand
CCCGGCTGCCGTCGGGGGACATTGCCTTCGGCCGACGCAACACCATGCTGACAGGACAGCACAGCCGCCTGGCCAGCGGGATCGAGATGGCGATGGCCATCGCGCCGCCCGACACGGCCGCACGCATCGTGCTGATCAGCGAAGGCAATGAGACCGAAGGCGACCTGAAAGCCGTCGCCGGAACCGCGGGCGCCAACAGGATTCCAATCGACGTCCTGCCCCTGCGGTACCGCTACGACAGCGAGGTGCTGTTCCAGCGTCTGGTGGCGCCCGCCCGCGCCCGCAGCGAGGAGACGATCGACCTGCGTTTTCTTCTGGACAGCACCGCTTCGGTCCGAGGCAGTCTCTTGCTGACCCTGAACGATCGGCCGCTCGATCTGATGCCGGGCAGCGCCGAGGTGGCCGTCCCGGTCGAACTGAAGGCGGGGACCAACGTCAAGACGGTGGCGGTCCCCGTTGGGACGCGCGGGCTGCACCACTTTGAAGCGGTGTTCATGCCCGATGATTCGCGGCAGGACCGGATCGTCGAGAACAACCACGCTTCGGCGGTGACATACGTTGCCGGCCCCGGCTCCGTGCGGGTCTTCGACAGCGAGGACGCCGGCGCGGATATCGCCCGGGTTCTTCAGGAGGCGGGCCTCGACGCCTCACACGCCGATGCCGCCGTCGCGCCCGACCAGTTGACGCGTCTTCTGGATGCCGATGCGGTCGTGTTGGTCAACACGCCTATTCACAATTTCACGATGGCCCAGCAGGAGATGCTGTGCCGCTACGTCAACGACCTCGGGGGCGGCCTGGTCATGGTGGGCGGGCCCGAGTCGTTCGGCGCCGGCGGATGGATCGACTCGCCCGTGGCGGAGATTCTGCCGGTCGACCTCGATCCGCCCCAGAAGAAGCAGATGCCTCGCGGGGCGCTGGTGCTGGTGATCGACCGCAGCGGATCGATGGTGGGCGAGAAGGTGGAGGTCTGCAAGGTCTCGGCCGCCGCGTCGGTCAGGCTGCTCAGCCGGCTCGATTACATCGGCGTCCTTGCGTTCGATGCCGGCTTCGACTGGCTGGTGCCGATGAGGCCGGTTGGGGAGAAGGACGACATCTACGAACAGGTTCGCCAGATCGGCGCCGGCGGCGGGACGATCATGGGCCCGGCGATGCAGGCGGCCTTCGATGCGCTCAAGGAGGTTGAAGCGGCGGTCAAGCACGTGGTCCTGCTGACCGATGGGATGACCAGCGACAGCGATCTGTGCGTCGCGTTGGGCCAGGAAATGGCCAGGAGCCGCATCAGCGTCTCGACCGTGGCGGTGGGCGAGCAGGCCAACACGCAGCTTCTGTACGATATCGCGGATTGGACGCAGGGCCGGTTCTACCGCGTGACCGACCCGATGAGCATTCCCGAGATTTTTGTCAAAGAAGCCCAGGTGGTCCGCCGATCGATGATCGTCGAGCAGACTTTCTCGCCACAGGTGGTCTACTCGCTCAGTGAGACGGTCAAGGGTCTGACGCCGCCTCTTCCGGCGCTCGACGGCTACGTGCTGACCGGTCCGAAGGGTGGACTGAACCAGCTCGTGCTGACCAGCCATGAGGCCGACCCGATCCTGGCGACGTGCCAGTCGGGCCTGGGACGCTGCGTGGCGTTCACCAGCTCGGCCGACAGCCGCTGGGCGGGGCAATGGGTGCAGTGGCCTGAGTTCACACGGTTCTGGGAGCAGGTGGTCCGCTGGGCGGGCCGGCCCTCGCAGTCGGCCGACTGCGAGATCTTCGCGGATGTGCAGGGCCAAGATGTCTCCGTCCAGATCGAAGCCTTCGACGACGAGGGCAAGTTTCTGCAATTCGCAGGCATCCAGGGTCAGGTCCTGACGCCGCAGATGGGAAGGGAATCGCTTGCATTAAGCCAGAGCGGGCCGGGCCAGTACACCGGACGATTCAGGGCGCCTGAGGCCGGCAGCTATATCGTCAACTTGCAGTACCGCCGGGTTGGCGACGAAGGCGTGCGTCTGGCCAACACGATTATGACGGTCCCATTTGCCCCGGAGTTTCGCGACCTGTGCGACAATCTGCCGCTCCTGGAGGAGGTCAGCCGCATCGCGGGAGGCCGCATCTTGCCGGCTGATCCGAACGCCGCGAATCTGTACGACTACGCTGGGCTGAGTTTCCCGGAGACGAATCTGCCGCTATTGCGTCCTCTGATGCTGATCTGGCTGGGCCTGTTTCTGTTGGATGTGGCGGTGCGGCGGGTCGTGCTCGACGTGCGCGCGGGCCTGCGACATGTGCAGACCTGGTTCCTGAGGCTCAGCCGGCGCGAGCAGGACCAGACGATCTCCCGGCTCCAGGCGACGCGGCAGAAGCTTCAGGCACAATGGGCGGCGCGAACGGCCGGGACAGTAGCGTCAACACGGTATGATGGGGCCGAACGCGTCGCTCGTCCCTCGTCGCTCGTCGCGAGCGATACCGGCAGCGAGAGAGACAAGATCGAGGCGCCGAAAGAGCAAGATAAGCAACCGGAGAAAGCCGCGACGGGCGAAGAAGCGTCGCATATCGACCGGTTGCTTGCGGCCAAACGCCGGAAGACCGGACAGGACGAGCACGACCACCTGGACAATCGGTGACTTGCAGGAGAAGAACAACATGACGACGAGCGAGAAAGAAGTGGAAGCACAGTGCCGACAGTTTCGCGAGGTGTTTCTGGCGTTGCGTGGCCAGGTCGCCAAGGTGATCGTCGGGCACGAGGGCGTCGTGGACGATGTGCTGATCGCGCTGTTCGGCGGGGGCCACGTGCTGCTCGAAGGCGTCCCGGGCCTGGGCAAGACCCTGCTGGTCCGTACGCTGAGCCAGGCCTTCTCGCTGGAGTTCCGGCGGATTCAGTTCACGCCCGATCTGATGCCCGCTGATATCGTCGGGACCAACATCGTGATGGAGGACGCCGCGAGCGGGCGGCGGGAGTTCCAGTTCCAGAAAGGCCCGATCTTCGGACAGATCATCCTGGCCGATGAGATCAACCGCGCCACGCCCAAGACGCAGTCGGCCATGCTCGAAGCGATGCAGGAGCATTCGGTCACCAGCGGTGGCCAGATCCGCCCGTTGCCCTCGCCGTTCATGGTGCTGGCGACACAGAACCCGATCGAGCAGGAAGGCACGTATCCGCTGCCCGAGGCGCAACTGGACCGGTTCTTTTTCAAACTGCTCGTCGGCTACAGCGACCGTCGGCAGCTCAAGACGATCCTCGACCGGACCACCACGGGACATGAACCCCAGGTCGAGTCGGTCGCCGACGGCGAGAAGATCCTGTGGGCGCAGAAGCTGGTGCGCCGCGTCGTGATCGCCGACCACGTGCAGGACTATGCGATTCGCCTGGTGCTGGCGACGCACCCGGAGGGTGAGTTCGCGACGGAGATGGTCAATCGGTTCGTGCGGTTCGGCTCCTCGCCTCGCGGCGTGCAGGCGCTGGTGCTGGCCGCCAAGGTCCGCGCCATGCTGAACGAGCGTTACCATGTCGGGTTCGACGACATCACGCAGTCGGTGCTGCCGTCGCTGCGGCATCGCCTCCTGCTGAATTTCGAGGGCCAAGCCGAGGGGATTCGAACCGACGAGGTGCTCGGTGATATTATCAAGAATACACCAACCACGACAGATCTGAAGGTTTAGGTGCCTTAAGTCCCTTTGGTCCCTGAGGACCTACGGGACGAAAAGGACGCAAAGGACTTGTTCTGAGAGAAGAATCCTATGCCAGGCACGCGATCGACAACGCGAAAGCTGACCGAGTTGCTGGACGCCAGATTCATGGCCCGGCTCGATTCGCTCGATGTGCTCAGCCGCAAGATTCTGCAGGGCAAGATGCAGGGCGAGCGGCGGTCGAAGAAGCGGGGCCAGAGCGTGGAGTTTGCCGATCACAGGCCCTACGTCGCAGGCGACGATCTGCGTTTCGTCGATTGGAACGTTTACGGCCGGCTCGATCAGTTGTTCCTCAAGCTGTTCCTGGCGGAGCAGGACCTGACGGTCCACCTTCTGACCGACGTGAGCATGTCGATGAGCGTGGGCGATCCGTCGAAGGCGCAGTTCGTCAAGCGGTTGAGCGCGGCACTGGGCTACGTCAGTCTGGTCAACAACAACCGTGTGACGATCAGCCTGTTCGCCGACGGGGTGCGCGTGCGGTTGGCGAACATGCGCGGCCGGGCCTATCTGCCCCAGATGGCGGAGATGCTGCTGACGGCGGATTGCGGCGGGTCCTCCGATTTCGAGAAGGCCTGCCGCGATGCGGAGAGCAGGCGGATCGGCTCGGGCATCACGATCGTGTTGTCCGATTTTCTTTTCAAGCAGGGCTACGAAGCAGCGCTGCGAAGGCTGATCGGCGCCCGTTACGACCTGTACGTGATTCAGGTGCTCAGTCCGCAGGAGATCGAGCCGAAACTGGTCGGGGACCTGAAGCTGCTCGATATCGAGGACGCCGATGTGGCGGAGATCACCGTCAGTTCCGCTCTGCTGAAATACTACAGGAGGAACCTGGCGGCCTACTGCGCTGAGCTGAACGAGTTCTGCACCCGTCGCGGTGCGGTCTATGTGCGAGCGAACTCGGCCGATTCAGTTGAGTCGCTGGTCTTGAACTATCTGCGCCGCGTTCGCCTGCTGGCGTGAGCGCGGAAGGAAGAGAGCAAAGCACCTATGCAATGGCTGACACCTTTCGTCGGACTTCTTGCTGCGGCGGTGGCGGTGCCGCTGTTATTGCTGCTCTACTTCCTCAAGCTCAAGCGGCGCGAGGCGGTGGTGTCGAGCACGCTGCTCTGGAAGCGAGCCGTCCAGGATTTGCAGGTCAACGCGCCGTTCCAGCGGCTGCGTCGGAACCTCCTGCTCCTGCTCCAGTTGCTGGCGCTGACGGCCATGCTGGTGGCCCTGGCCGGACCGGTCCTGTCACTGGACCGAGGACCGGGACAGCGCTACGTCGTGCTGATCGACCGTTCGGCCAGCATGAACGCGACGGACGTGACGCCCAGCCGGCTGGCAGAGGCGAAGAAACAGGCGAAGGTCTTCGTCGAGTCACTGCGGAGCAGCTCTGCGATGGCCCTGGCGGACCGCGCCGACCATGCGATGGTCATTGCCTTCGATCGTCACGCCCGGGTGATGTGCAACTTCACCTCCGACAAGCGTCAACTCATGGTGGCCATTGACGCCATTGAGGCCGGAGACGGGGCGTCGCAACTGAGCGAAGCCGTAACGATCGCTCGGGCGTTCGCCCAGTCTCCGGGACCGGACAACGGGCCTCGCAGCGATGAAGGGCTTGCCCGGATGGTCCTGTTCAGCGACGGATGCATCGATGACCTGGATGCCATTGCGGTCGCATCGGATGAGTTGGTCTATCATCGTATCGGCGAGTCGGCCGACAACATTGCGATCACTGCCATGAAGGCACGACGCTCGTACGAGCAGCCGGAGCAGGTCGAAGTCTTCGTATCGCTGGCCAACTACGGGACGCAGACCGCTGCGCGGGATGTGCAGCTTGGCATCGACGGTGACGTTCGCGCCGTCCGCTCCGTAACGATCCCGCCTCGCCAGGAGGGCGACGAGACCCAGGAGTGGACGCCCGGCAAGGTGGCGGTCAGCTTTTCGTTGACTCACGAGGGGCAGGGGGTCGTGGAGGTTCGGCAGTTGGAACCTGATGCGCTGGCGTGTGACGATGCCGCGTGGAGCGTCCTCGATCCGCCCCCAAAACTGTCGGTACTGCTCGTCACGGAAGGCAATCCCGTGCTGGAGTCGTCGTTGCGTGCCTGCCCGATTGCACGGCTGGACCCGTGCGCGCCCGCCGCATTCGATGCGATGGAGCCGTCGGCCTTCAGCCTCAGTCCGTACGACGTGATCGTGCTGGACCGCCATGCACCGCTTCATCTGCCGCGGTCCTGCTATCTTGCGTTCGGGGCCGTGCCTGCGGAGATCGACGTCAACTCTCCGGGCGAGCTTGAGAATCAGGTGATCGTCGATTGGCGGTCGCGGCATCCGGTGCTGCAATACGCGAACCTGACGAATCTCTTCGTGGCGCAGACGCGAGCACTCCAGTTGCCGCGCGACGCCGAGGTCCTGGCCGAGTTCGGCGAGTCGCCTGCGATCGCGCTGGTGCGTCGGCACGGCAGCACCTTCCTTCTGGTTGGCTTCGACGTTCTGGCGAGCAACTGGCCCTTCGAGCCGAGCTTCGTGCTGTTTTGCTACAATGCGTTGAGCTACCTGGCGGCGCAGCAGGGTGGCGGCGGGCCGCACGAGCTGGCGGTGGCCGAACCGATCGTCATCGACGACGTTGCGGCCGGAGGCGAGGTCGCGGTGACGCTGCCCGACGCGTCCACGGTGCAGGTCGCGCCCGACCCCGGAGGGACGGCCCGTTTCCCGGGGACGTATCGTGTGGGCCTGTACGCCGTGGACGTGCCGGAGGAGCCGAGGCGGTTCTATGCGGTCAACCTGGCCGATGAGAACGAGAGTCGCATCGAGCCTGGCGATGAAATGACGTTTGAGACGATGACGGTCTCGGCGCAGCCCCAGGGCGTCCAGCGGGCCAATGTTCCATTATGGCCGGCGCTGGTGCTGACGGCGCTGGTGCTTGCGTGTGTCGAATGGCTCATCTACAATAAGAAGGCGCGGATCTGACTTTGCATCATTGCGGATAGCGGGAGTTTCCTATGAAGAAGCTGACGGCCATGGTCCTGCTGGGGCTGATCTGTGTGACGTGTGCCCACGCGGCCGACGACGATGAGTTCGACGTGTCTTTCTCCTGCGGGTGGGATGGGTACTACCGGCCGATGGAATGGACGCCCGTCGAAGTCGGCATCAGCAGCGATCTGAAAGAGCCCTTTGGAGGGACCTTCATCGTCTCAGCGCCGCAGGACGGCCTGAACACGCTGAACGTGATGCGCGCGTTTGTGCTGACTCCCGGAGTCCCGCAGACCCTCTCGCTGGTGACCAAGCTGGCGTTCGGAATGGGCCGGTGCCGTCTGGAGATTCGCGACCAGCGGGGCCGCATGCGATGGGACCAAGGCCTGGAGATGTGGGACTACTCCAGCGGCAATCGTCTGATCCGTGTGGTTCAGGAGCGAGACCTGCTCGTCGGCGTGGTCGGCACGCCGCAATTCGGACTTCTAAGGCTGCCCCGCGAGAGCCTCTGCGTCTCCAATCATGGTTCGGGCAAGGTCTGCGTCGGAAACAAGCCGCTTCGCATGGTGCCGTGGGACTGGACCGGATTTGTGAGCCTCGATTTGCTCGTGCTGTACGATCCGGACTGGACGCTGTTGCGTGACGAGCAGCTCAAAGCGATCGGCAGGTGGGTCTCCAACGGGGGCAGGCTCCTGATTGTCCTCGGGCGGCATCCTCCCGGCCAGAACAATCCGCTGATACCGTATGTCCCGTTCCAAATCGGCGAGCCCAGGCAGACCGTGCTTGCTTCTGCGGCGCTGGCTCAGTGGCAACTGGACGCAACGCAGAACCAGACGGTGACGGCGTGGCCTCTGTTTCCCAAGCCCAACGCCGCGCCGCTCGAGGGCATCAAGATGGACCAGGGCGGATACCTCTACGGCCTGGGTTATTCCGGATTCGGGCGAGTAGCAGTGCTGGGCTTCGACCCCGCCCAGTTGGGCCAGTCCCAGGCGACGCGGGCAGCCGGTTTCTGGACCACGCACATCGCCGCTTGCCTGGTCGGGCCAGGCGATGCACTCGAAGAGACGCATCTGACGCCTGATGGTGTCGCCACGAGCCTGGGTGCGGTGAGTGGTCACAGGCGTTCGATTGCGCTGGCGCCCTCGGGCGAAGACCCGTCGCAGGACGAGGCCGGTCGCAGCGGACGGTACGGCGAAGACAGCCGCTATCGGATCAGTCTCGCTCAGATCGCGGGCAATCAGGTGATGGAGTATCTGTACCAGCTCAAACAGATGCGTCCTTTGAGCATTTGGTGGGTTATTCTCACGCTGACGGCGCTGGCGCTGCTGCTGGGTCCGATCGATTACCTGGTGCTCAAACGTCTGGATCGCCTGCCGTGGACGTGGGTGACCAGCACGGCGTGGATCGTGATCTTCACGGTCGCCGCCTACTACGGCGTCCAGGCCCTTCGCGGCGGCCGGATGCAGTTGCGGGCGGTCTCCGTGCTCGACGGCGTCGGCAGCGCGGACTGCGCGTGGGCAACCTGCTATGCAGGTCTGTTCTCTCCGCGCAGCGCTGATTACCGGCTCGAAGGGTTGGCTCCCGGCCAGTGGTGGTCCGGGATCGCCCCGAGCCAGGAGGAGATGTGGGCGCACCATCGCGAGTCGGCGATGCGGCAGATTCGCTGCGTTCAGGAAGACGGCTCAAACCTTCCCGTTTCGGTGCCGATCAATATCTGGACCGTGCAGTCGCTGGTGGGCGAGACGCCGCTGGGCCGCCTGCCTTTTGACGCCAAGGTGGACAGACGCGGACAGGAACTCGCCGTCGAGATAGCGAACTTCTCCGACGAGGCCATCGTCTCCGCCGTGGTGGTGATGGACGACGCCTGCGTGGAAGTCGGGCCGGTGGCGGCGCGGGCGACCCGGTCGTTTCAGCCGAAGGCGCGACCGTTCAATCCGTGGCGCCAGACGCAGCGCATGATGGCGAATCCGACGGGCGGCAGAGGCATGGCGTCGTTCACCGTCCCGCGATATCCCGATTCGGTGCCTCTGCCGGCGGCCAATGCGTTCCTGGCGCCGGGTTGCTTCGACCGGACGCAGACGATGCATGCCCACCTTCGCCAGGGGGCGGCCATCGTGTGTGCCGTGTTTGTCGATGCCCCGCCGCCCTTCGGCATCCAGGACCGCTCTTATGATGTCGATCACATCAAAGTCGCCAGGCAGATCGTCTTTCCCAGAGGGGCGAGTAAGGAAGAGAACCATGATTGAGATCACGAAGCTGACCAAACGCTTTGGCAACCTGACGGCGGTCGACAAGCTCGACCTGCACATCGGCGCCGGCGACATTTTTGGATTCATCGGCCCCAACGGCGCGGGCAAGACGACGACGATGCGCATCCTGGTGACGCTGATGGAGCCGACGAGCGGTGGCGCGACGATCGACGGACTCGACGTTCGCAAGAAGGGCAAGGAGGTGCGCCGACGGGTGGGCTACATGCCGGACTTCATGGGGGTCTACGACGACCTGAAGGTGTTCGAGTACCTCGAATTCTTCGCGGCGGCGTTCGGCATCGAGTACCGCAAGCGCAAGGCCATCGTCGAGGGCGTTCTGGAGCTGACGGACCTGACGAGCAAACAAGCCGCAGCGGTGGACAGTCTCTCTCGCGGCATGCAGCAGCGACTGGGTCTGGCCCGCGTGCTGATCCACGATCCCAAGGTGCTGATCCTCGACGAGCCCGCCAGCGGGCTGGACCCGCGGGCGCGGATCGAGATTCGCGAACTGCTGCGAGAGCTCAAACGCATGGGCAAGACCATCATGATCTCCAGCCACATCCTCAGCGAGTTGGAGGAGATCTGTGACCGCATCGGGATCATCGAGCACGGCCAGCTCGTCTTCGGCGGCACCATGGACGAGATCCGGCCCCGGCTGGGCATCCAACGCAAGGTCCGCGTCAAAGTGCTCGGGGATGACGGCAGGGCGACGGAACTGCTGACGGCGCTGCCCCAGATCCAGCAGGTCGAGAAGGTCGGCGATTATCTGTCCGTGACGTTTCGCGAGGGCGAGCCGACCGACGGCGTCATCGCGCGGACGCTCGTCACCGGCGGAGTTGATCTGGTGTACTTGCAGCCCGAGCAGTTGAAGCTCGACGATGCGTTCCTGAAACTGACCAAGGGTATTGTGCACTGAGACGGGTTGCGATTATGCCATATCCTGGAAGACATGCGAACCGCGGTTCTGCCATTTCGAGCGCAGTCGAGAAATCTGGCCGGGATCCGAAAGCGCATACCGTCTATGGCCAGACCCCTCGACTTCACTTCGTTCCGCTCGGGGTGACAAACGCGGGGGGGATGGAGCAGATCAACATGGTGTTCTTCCCCTGCAATTGGATAGTCCTGGAGCAGTCCAAGGTGACAGACGTATTTGCACGTGAGGACTTCACCTGATCTATATGAGATGGCCAGACCACCGTCTGCCACACGCAACAGCACCTGGAAAGATTATGATGACGTCGCAGACCACCAGAATACTGGAGCAGATCAACCCGCTGCGGCTGGCCGGGCCCTTGTTCGACAAGGAGCTGCGCGTGGCCAGCCGGCGGCGACGGTTCTATGCGATGCGTTGTGTCTATATTTGTCTTTTCGGCATCGTCGTGGTCTACACATGGCTGCTCGTGGCGCGTCCCGGACACAAGTCCACGCCCCTGGTCTGGGCGTCGCGCATGTCGGAGGTGGGCAAGATCGTCACGGCCGCGATCGTCTGGTTCCAGTTCATCATGGCGCAACTCCTCACGGCGATCCTGCTCAGTGGGGCCATCGCGACGGAGATTCGCCACAGAACGCTCGATGCGCTGCTGGTGACACCGATCAGCGACGTTCAGATCGTCACGGGCAAGCTCGTCAGTGGATTGCTCCAGCTTGTTCTTCTGCTGGCCGTCAGTCTGCCTCTTCTGGCGATCGTTCGGGTCTTTGGAGGGGTCCCCTGGAGCTTCCTGGTCTGTGGCCTGTGCCTGACGTTCGCGACGGCGGTGCTCGTCGGCGCGCTGAGCCTGTGCCTCAGCGTCACGAACCGCCAGGCGCACCAGGTGGCGACCAATGCCGTCGGGGTGTGTATGCTGTTCTGGTTCTGTACCGGAATGCTGATCGCGGTACTGGTGCAGACGAGCCGACTGAGCAACTCAACGGCGACAGGCATACTGGATCTGACGAGTCCCTACGTCGTCCTGTTCCGCCAGACACGGGCGATGCTGTTGGCCTCCGGCCCGGGACCGGTGGTCTTCCCGTGGCCGGTCCATTGCCTGGTCGCGCTGGGTGCGGCGGGGGGGCTGTTGCTGCTGTCTGTCTGGCGACTGCGAAAGGCGGCCGCCGGCGCGATGGTCACTGCCTCGCCCGAGGGCCAGAGTGCCGGAGCAGAAAGACCACGTCGTTTCTCCTGGCTGGGGCGCCGGGCCATTCGCCCGGTCAAGGGCTCGCCCATCGTCTGGAAGGAGCTGTGCCGGCCTCGCGTCCCGAGAAACCGACGAGGTATTCTGAGCGTGGTCTTTCTGACGATCGCCATTGCCCTTGTCGTTGGCTGTGTCGTGGTCCTGATTGTGGTTGGCCATGCGCCGGTCGCGTCGGTATGTGCGGGTGCGGCCTCTGTCTTCACGTTGCTCTTCATCCTGGATGTGACCACTTCGGCCGCCGGCACTATTCCGCGAGAGAAGGAGGCCCGCACCTGGCCGATCCTGCTGGCCACGCCGCTGGGCAATGGCGAGATCGTCCGCGGCAAGGCGTTCGGGGCCATCCGGAGGAGCTGGCCTCTGCTGGCGGTGGTGGTCATACTGACGCTGGCGGCGATGCTCTTGGCGCCTGAGGATGGCCGTCACTCGGAATCGGTGCTGTACAGAGTGGGGATGTCCGCGGTCAGCCTGTCAGCGACCCTCGTCTTTCTGATCACTCTCGGCTTGTACGTGGGCACACGGGTCCGAACCGCGACGATGGCGGTCGTCGCCACGCTCGGAATCTACCTGGGGACGCAGATGCTGCTCGGATTTCTGTTCTTGATCCTGGCAGTGCCAGCAAGTCATTCTTCTCGATTCGTGATTGCCAATCGCCCGTTCCTCCTGTCCATCGTCAGTCAGGTTGTCCCGGCGATGCTCTATGCCGGCGCGGGGCTGCTTCTGGCGCGCGGTGCGGTGGTCCGTTTGCGACGAAACGTCTTCTCGTAGGATTCAACAGGTTGCCGATGGCTTCGAGCACAAACCATGTGCGGCGTCTCAATCTCGGATGGCTGACCGGGCCGATCTTCGAGAAGGAGCTGCGCGTCTCGAGCCGTCGTCGGCGGAACTTCGCTCTGCGGTTCTTCTACATCGCGCTGCTGACGATCTTCGTGGCGATGGTCTGGATCAGCGTCGTGCATTATCACGGCAGCGTCGGTTTCATGCAGAGCCGCATGGCGGCCGCCGGCAAGCAGATCATCGTGACGGTGGCGTTCTTCCAGTTCATCACGACCCAGATCCTGGCCGTCATCATGCTCAGTACCGCCATCAGTGACGAGGTGTACCATCGTACGCTCGGGCTGCTCATGACCACGCCCATCAACAGCCTCCAGATCGTGATGGGCAAGATGCTCAGCAAGCTGCTGCAACTGATCCTGCTGCTGGCGATCACGCTGCCGATCCTGGCGATTGTCCGCGTCTTCGGCGGCGTCTCCTGGAGTTACCTTCTGTCGAGTCTGTGCATCACGTTGACGGCTGTGTTGCTGAGCGGCTCGGTCAGCCTGGCCTTCTCCATCCGCAACCGGCGGGCCTACGCCGTCATCCTCAAGACCGCTTTCGTCCTGGGGGCCGCATACTTCGTTCT
>Ga0116183_1005204_pt1 | contig 12442 bp, 10 predicted proteins | sample AD_UKC078_MetaG_FD_89753 | JGI IMG/M metagenome (GOLD analysis project Ga0116183, IMG submission 89753) | Active sludge microbial communities of municipal wastewater-treating anaerobic digesters from USA - AD_UKC078_MetaG | ecosystem: Engineered > Bioreactor > Anaerobic > Digestate | place: USA... | reverse complement strand
TGGACGCACTGAGACTGATACTGAAAGCGTATATTGAGCTTGAGGTGATGAAAGAAGGAGATGAGATTATAGTACCTGCCAATACTTTTATTGCTTCAATCCTTGCCATAACCGACAATCGACTGGTTCCGGTATTAGTTGAACCCAGACTTGATAATTATCAAATTGATGATGAGTTGATAGAAGCAAGTATTACAGAACGAACGGAAGGAATAATGATTGTTCATCTGTATGGACACTGTGCTTTTACAGATAAGATTGCGGACATTTGTTCAAAATACAACCTGAAACTAATTGAAGACAATGCCCAGGCACATGGGTGTAAATACAAAGGCAAAAAAACAGGTTCAATAGGTGATGCTGCGGGTCATAGCTTTTATCCCGGTAAAAATTTGGGAGCTTTTGGTGATGCAGGTGCAGTTACCACAAACGATCAGGAATTGGCAGAGACAATCCGTTCTTTGGCAAATTACGGATCAGCACAGAAATATGTTTTTCAATATCAGGGATTAAATAGCAGATTGGATGAAATTCAGGCAGCTATTTTGAATGTAAAGTTGAAGCATTTAGATGAAGATACCCAAAAAAGAAAAGATATTGCCATGTATTATGTTGAAAATATTAAGCATCCGGATATAATACTCCCCATTGTTGAAGATTGGGATGCACATGTCTTTCACCTTTTCCCTATCCGGAGCAAACGCAGAGATGAGTTGCAGGAATATCTGAGAAAAAATGGAGTGCAAACGCTTATTCATTATCCGATTCCGCCGCACAAGCAGCTTTGTTATCCAAAATATAATAATCTTAATCTACCCATAACTGAAATGATTCATAGGGAAGAATTGAGTTTGCCTATGAGTCAAGTCTTAGAAGTAGATGAGATAGTTAGGATTACAGATTTGATGAATAATTTTTGAGAGCGTATAGTGAAAGTGCAAATAACACAACGGACATGAAGTACTGGTATGATGAATGCGCATGAAATAATTAACAGAAACGAACGAATAAGGTCATTGATCTTTGCTTTCCTGTTGTTTCTATTAATGCCCCCTTATTTCGTTTGGCATAAAATTCATCCATTGATATTTATCTCTCTTTGTGTTGTGTTATCATTTCAGAACATTAAACTCAACTCAGTGCCTAAAGCTGTTTTTGTGTTTTTTTTAACGATTTTTTATGTTTACCTTGGTTTTAGATCCGGACAAAATTTCTTTGGCTTTATGCCATTATTCGGCATAGTTCTATTAGTACTTGTAGAAGACAAATTTCTAATAGCAGCATTAAAGTATTTCATTCTTATCTATTCAATATCTTTAATTCCTTCTATATTATCATACTTACTTGTCAATGTTTTTAGCGTAAAATTGCCTTACGAAATCATCAAACCTATCAACCTTTTAAAAACCTATGATTATATAAAATACCCCTTTTATGTTCAAGATAATAAGCTTATCAGCTTATTTTTACCCCGATTTCACGCATATTTTGATGAGCCGGGCGTTGTCGGAACTTTTTCAGGAGTATTATTGTTACTTGATGGTTTTAATCTTAGAAAGAAAGTGAATATCCCTATAATTATTGCTGGACTTTTGTCATTTTCTTTTGCCTTCTATATAATGTTATTAGGTTATTTCCTGATGTTTGTAAAAACAAAATATAAAATCATCGGTCTAATTGTCATTATAGCATTATTCCCGGTTATTTCTAATAATGAGGTGCTAAATGGTTATATCTTAAGTCGATTTGAAATTCAGGAAGATGGTACTCTTGCCGGTGATAATAGAACTTCGGTCAAACTTGACGATTTTTATGAGCGATTTTCTAATTCTGATGATTTTTATTTCGGATTAGGGAAAGAAGCGAAATTAAAATATAATTATAGTGGAGCATCTTATAAAGATTTGATTGTAAATTATGGGATAATTCCTTTTATTGCCTTTATGTTAATATTTATTCTATATGCATTTAACAAGATTAAATTTAAAAAAGAATTTTTTATATATATCGTTATTCTGGCTTCGGTTATTTACCAACGTCCATTCATTATGAACTATATATATGTATGTTTGATTTTCGTACCAATAGTTTTATTATCTGCAAAATCTAATTATAACCATGAGTCATAGCAGTATTGACACAAAATCAGGTTATCAAACTGCTTTTAAAGCAACAGCTTTATTTGGAGGGGTTCAGGCTATCACCATAATTGTTTCAATATTGAAATCTAAAGTTGTTGCTATCTGGTTGGGCGCCACGGGTTTTGGTATAATGAGTCTATTTAATGCAACTACAAGTTTAATATTTTCTATTACCAACTTAGGACTTCAAAGTAGTGCTGTTCGTGATATCGCCAAAGAGAAAGGAGCAAAAAACTATATTGGTGTATCACAAATCATCAAAGCAATTAACAGATGGCTGTTAGCAACAGGTCTGTGTGGAGCTATTATCATGATTGTTTTATCTCCTTGGTTAAGCCAATGGCTTTTTGAAAGTAATCAATATGTTTCTGCTTTTATTTTACTATCAAGCGTGGTATTCTTGACTGGCATTTACAATGGTAATTATGCTATTTTACAAGGTATGCGTAAATTAAGTTTAATGGCTAAGGCAAATGTCGTTGGATCAATTTCAGGTTTTATTTGTTCTGTTCCACTATATTATTTCTTTCGAGAAAATGGGATTGTATGGGCAATGATTTTGACAGCATTATCCACAACAATTATAAGTTTCTTTTTTGTAAAAAAAGTAAAGTTAGTCCCGGTTAATCAAACCTGCCAGGAAAGTTTTAAGTTAGGTCTAAAGACAGTCAAGTTGGGTATAATGATGGCAATTAGCAGCATAGCAGTGCTGTTAGTTCAGTTTACAGTAAAAACTTTCATTGTTAAATTAGGGGGACTGAGTGATGTGGGTTATTATCAGGCAGGATGGGCTTTGAACGCAACATATCTTGGGATGGTTTTTACTGCTATGGGAAAAGATTATTTCCCAAGATTATCACAAACTGCTCACGATAATCGAGAAACAAGTTTGAAAATAAATGAACAAGCAGAAATTGCAATCTTAATACTTGCTCCATTTATTATTGCAATGATAGTTTTTATGCCATTTCTTATTAAACTATTATATTCTGAAAAGTTCTTGGTTATCATTCCAATGACAAAGTGGTTGTTAATAGGTTCATTGGTAAAAGCCGGATCGTGGGGTTTAAGTTTTGTCTTTCTTGCAAAGGGAGATGGAAAGACGTTTTTGTTCAATGAACTTGGGATAAAATTGATTACAATACCTGCTTACTTATTAGGTTATTATGTTTTTGGCTTAGTCGGAATTGGATATGCTTATGTTTTTGGCTATACTGTTTATTTTGTTTGGATTGCAATAATAGCCTTTAGAAAATACAAATTACATTATAAAAAAAGATTTTGGATGACTTTTTTTATTTTATTTACTTTGATAATCATCTTTCCATTAGGGGAATACTTATGGGATGCAAGTTATTATACAGGTATAATACTTATTTTGGTTATTTCAGCATTTTCTTTGTTTATTTTAAACGAGAGAGTTGGTCTTATACAATTATTTAGGAGTTTTGTCAAAAAGAAATGAAATCAATTGAACAAGTCAATAAAAAATATAATATTCAAAAAATAATGTCCATTTTTAAAGATAAAACCTTATTGATTACCGGGGGAACAGGTTCCTTTGGTAATGCTATTCTTAGACGTTTTTTAAATTCTGATATTAAGGAAATACGTATTTTTTCAAGGGATGAAAAAAAGCAAGATGATATGCGTCATCAGTTACAAAATGAAAAAGTAAAATTTTATATTGGGGATGTTAGGGATAAGAGGAGTGTTGATGGTGCGATGTATGGCGTGGATTATGTTTTTCATGCAGCAGCCCTTAAGCAGGTGCCATCTTGCGAGTTTTTCCCAATGCAGGCAGTACAAACCAATGTAATAGGTACGGAAAACGTGCTTGATTCTGCAATTCAACACGGTGTAAAAAATGTAGTAGTGCTTAGTACTGATAAAGCTGCATATCCAATTAATGCTATGGGTATTTCCAAAGCTATGATGGAAAAGGTTGCAATTGCAAAGGGACGTCAGTTGGGGAAAGAAGGTAAAACTACAATTTGTTGTACTCGTTATGGTAATGTTATGGCAAGTCGTGGTTCTGTTATTCCTCTTTGGATTGACCAAATTGAAAAAGGAGAAGAGATAACAATAACAGATCCAAATATGACGAGGTATATGATGACCTTGGATGATGCAGTGGATTTGGTTATCTACGCTTGGCAACATGGAGAAAATGGAGATCTGTTTGTTCAGAAAGCACCAGCTGCAACTTTGGATGTTTTGGCTAATTCGATTATGGAACTCTTAAAAGTTAAGACAAATATTAGAGTTATAGGAACTCGACATGGAGAGAAACTATATGAAACTTTAGTAACTCGTGAAGAGATGGCAAGAGCCGAAGATATGGGTAATTATTTCCGTATTCCTTGTGATACTCGTGATTTAAATTATGATAAATATTTTGTAAAGGGACAAGAAAAGGTTTCTATTATGGATGATTATCATTCTCATAATACTTATAGACTTAACCAAAAAGAAATGATTGAGCTATTATTAAAGCTTGATGAATTTAAAAACAGAAAATAACATGAAGAACATATTAGTATTAGGTTCTATCGGCATGGCCGGGCATTTAATTACTCTTTATTTTAAGGAGCGTGGATATAATGTTACTGCTTATTCTATGCAACCATTTCCTTATTGCAATAATATTGTTGGTAATGCTCTTGAAACCGAGAACTTCAAAAATATGCTTTTAAAGGGAGATTATGATGTCGTAATTAATTGTATTGGAATACTTAATCAAGTTGCTGATGAAAATAAATCTTTAGCTGTATATCTTAACTCTTATTTGCCACATTTGGTTGCAGATACTTTAAAAGACAAAAAAACAAAGCTAATTCATATGAGTACTGATTGTGTTTTTGCAGGGAATTCAGGGCCTTATTATGAGGATAGTTTAAGAGATGGGCTAACATTTTATGACCGTTCCAAGGCTTTGGGTGAAGTTGAAGATAATAAGAATTTGACATTTAGAAATTCTATTATTGGACCGGATATGAATGAAAACGGAATAGGACTTTTTAATTGGTTTATGAAACAAAAAGGGGAAATAAATGGTTTTACTAGAGCAATGTGGACCGGTGTTACAACTCTAACCCTAGCAAAGGCAATGGAAAAAGCTATTAAAGAAGATCTTTGTGGATTATATAACTTGGTTAATAACACAAGTATTTCAAAATACGATTTACTTTGTTTGTTTAATAAGTATTTTAGGAATAACGAATTAAAAATCAATAAAAGCGAATCCTTAAACCTTGATAAATCATTAAGAAGAAAGAGAAATGATTTTTCTTTTGTTGTACCAACTTATGAAGAAATGGTAAGTGAAATGAGTGTTTGGGTTAATAATCATAAGGAATTATATCCTATGTATTTTAAAAAATAAACTATGGGTAAGATAAAATTAATGACAATTGTGGGTACAAGACCAGAAATAATTAAATTGTCAGAAGTTATAAAGAAATCAGATAAATACTTTGAGCATATATTAGTTCATACAGGTCAAAACTACGCTTATACATTAAATGAAATCTTTTTTAAGGATTTAAGCTTAAGAGAACCTGATTATTATTTAGGTGTTGTTGGGGATGATTTAGGCGAAACAATGGGTAATATTATTACTAAATCATATCAACTAATGCAAAAAGTCCAACCGGATGCAGTTTTGATTTTAGGTGATACAAATTCAGCACTTTCTGCTATTAGTGCTAAAAGATTAAAAATCCCAATTTTCCATATGGAAGCAGGAAATCGTTGCTTTGATGAAAATCTTCCGGAAGAGATTAATAGAAGAATTGTTGATCATATTTCTGATGTAAATCTTCCATATTCAGAACATGCAAGAAGATATTTATTTTCAGAAGGAGTAAAGAAAGAACAGATTTATGTTACCGGCTCCCCAATGGCAGAGGTCTTGGATGTGAATTCAAAGAAGATTGAGGAAAGTAAGGTATTAGAAACTTTAGAACTTAAGGAAAAAGAATATATATTACTTTCAGCTCATCGAGAGGAGAATATTGATGTTGAGAAGAATTTCTTTGAGCTTATGAACTCGATAAATACAATGGCTGAAACATTTAAAGTTCCTGTTATTTATAGTGTTCATCCAAGAAGCAAGAAGTTTATTGAGCAAAGAGGGTTTAAATTTCATACATTGGTTAGAACACTTGAACCTTTTGGATTTTTTGATTATATTAATCTTCAAAAAAAATCTTTATGCGTAGTTTCCGATAGTGGAACACTTGCAGAAGAATCTGCTATATTGCATTTTCCGGCAGTTTCAATACGCACTTCAACCGAAAGACCGGAAGCATTGGATAAAGGTGGGTTTGTAATAGGTTCTATATCCGAAAAATCATTATTACAAGCAGTAGAAATGTCAATTTCAATGTTTAATAACAAAGAACTAATGATTAATGTGCCGGACTATAACGATAAAAATGTATCAATAAAAATAGTAAAACTAATCCAAAGCTACGTTGATATAATTAATCGTAAGGTTTGGGGAAAAGAACAGGTAAAGAGATTGTTGATGGAAGAGTAAGAACAAGTATTATGTTTTGCGTTAGTTTATAGAATAGAGCTGTTGACGATAAAAATCTCATTAATTTATTATTAGACTTTAAGATGAATGGTGAAATTAAGTAAAAAAGATATTATTGATGCATACGAGATAGTTAAGAATAAAGCTTTAAAAGCTTATTCTCATAAACAGTATAACCAAAGTTTAGACTATGTAAGTTATGCAGCTCGTATTGCATATGAATTTAACTGGATTTACACTGATGTTGATTTAGAAAAACTATTAAAAGATATATCATCAAGAATATTGCCTTCAAAATATGAAGGTAAAACTGTTGGTGGCAGATATGTTTTTTACGATTTTAGAGCCGTTGATAATTGTGCCTTAACACAGCAATATCTAAGAGCCTTTATGGCATGGGGTGTCGAAATATTATATATTCCGGAAGTCTTAGATGTGTCAAAAGCAGGTTCTATTATAAAAGAACTTTCTTCTTATAATAAGGTACGTATAGTACCAATTCAACGAAATAAAACATCAGTAGATCAAATAATTTCTATTTATGAAGAAATTATTGCTTTTAAACCGGAAAAAATTTTCCTGCAACTTGCACCGTGGTCAGCAAATGCTGTTGCACTATTTAATGCTTTTCCTACAATTACTAAATATTACATAGATTTAACCGATCATGCATTTAATTTAGGAACTTCATGTACAGATTATACGATTGAATTTAGAAGTCGGGGGTGTACAATTGCATTAGAAAAAAGGAATTGGTCATCAGAGAAAATATTGCTTCAACCTTACTATCCTATTATTGAAAAGAATAAATTTCTTGGATTTCCTCCTCAGGTTACTTCAGATAAGGTTGTGATATTTTCCGGAGGATCATATTATAAAATTTATGGAAAAAAAGATATATATTTTAATATTTTAAAAGAAATAGTAGAAGATAATCCATCAGCGATTGTTTTATATGCAGGTATTGGTGGTTCCGATGAGAAGTTTAGACGATTCATTGATAAAAACAAATTAAACGATAAGATTATAATACTTGGATTTCGAAAAGATATCAACGGAGTTTTTGAACATTGTGATATTTATCTAAACACCTATCCGGTTAGTGGAGGTTTGATGAGTCAATATGCATCTGTTAATGGAAAACCTGTGATTGCTTATAACACTACAGACAGAAGAGCAGACTTTGTCGAAAGTCTTATATGTGATAATACAGACATCAATATTACATTTACAAATCTAAAGGATTTGTTTGAGGAAGTAAAAAAAATGATTGATGATAAGACTTATAGAACTAATCAAGGTGAAATGCTAAAAAAATGTATTTCTACTCCCGAGCAGTTTAATAAAGATTTATATCAAATAATAACGACTAACACCAACATAAAATCTTTTAATATAGTGGATATAAATTATGATGCGGTTGTTGATAGATATTTAAATCTTGAAAATGATTATTCAAGTACATTTAAGATAATGACAATTAAAAAATTTGGTATTAAGTCATTGATTTTATTTCCAAAGCTTGTTTTATTAATGATTCCAACCACATTGAGTTTTTTGTGGAGGAAAATAGAACGAATGATTAAAAATATAGTTTCAGATTAAAAAAACTACTAATTATGTCTAATGCTTCAGAGCCTAAAATACTAATAATATCAGAATCATTTTCTGCCGGGAGTGCAATAACGGGCATTAATCTTTTTTCAAAGTGGAGTAAAGATAATTTATTATGTGCGAGTCCTACAATCAATGAATTTAGTTGCAATTTTAGCTCCTATTATTATTTAGGCAACAAAGAAAGAGATCCATTTTTTCCGTTAAACATTATTAAGAAATTTCCTGAAAGTCGTATTATTAATTGTAATGAAATAAAAATTCAAAACAAAAAAAATAATTCTGTTAGCTTCGGAAGAAAGGTATATAAAAAAATAGTTCCACTTTTGGAATATCTTGGACTATACAATTATAGAATTAGATATAGATTATCTTCACAGTTTTGTTCATGGATAAATGAAAATAAACCAAAATACATTTATTCGTCAATTGGTTCTATCGGAATGGCAAAGTTTATTCTAGATATATTAGATCAATTTTCTGATGTTAAGTTAATTACTCACGGATACGATGATTGGGTTTATCCAAGATATAGGACAATAGCTAAGAAATATCTAATTAGAAGAGCCGATAGTTTAATGCAGAAAATTGTAATTAAATCGTCAAAGCTTTTTGCTGTTTCAGAATTAATGGCGACTGAGTATGAGATGCGATATGGAAGAAAATTTTATCCATTTCCCAATCCTGTTGGTGTTGATAAAGAACCTAATTTCAATTATGTTGATTCTCCTGTAAAAAGAATAACCTATATTGGGAAAATCGCCTCTTTTAATGCAGAGGCAATTTGTGAAATGATGCAAGCTGTAGATTTAATAAATAATAGTGATAGATATAAGATTATTTTTGATATTTATACAGGTACGGATGATTTAACCAGGAATTCATATATTTCATACAAGGGAATGAATACAATATTTCATTCTGCCGTTCCAAATGAGGAAATTCCATCTATTCTAAAAAAAAGCACCATATTGTATCTGCCGGTTTCAATCTCTGATGAAATTGCATCTTTTACAAAATATTCGATATCAACAAAACTATCAGAGTATTTTGCGTCCGGTACCCCTGTAATTTATTGTGGTCCGGATAGCATAGCGATGGCAGATATAATTAGAAAATATAAATGTGCATTTAGTATAACGGAAAAAGGAGTTGATAAAATTTATTCAGCCGTTATTCAACTATTAGATGATAAAGTAATGATGGCAGAGTATTCTAAAAATGCATATAATTTGGCAGCAACTCACTTTGATAAATCGGTTGTTGCTCAAAAGTTCTACGAAGCAATTGTTGAAGAATAAGAGAATAATATTTTTATTAAGACGAATATATAACATCATTGATTGTTTAACTCATTTTGTGTAGTATAGTTAAGATATTTACTAAATAAAACTAAAAACAATATAAGAATGAATAAAATACTAACATCTCCATCGTCTTTTGGACAGATTAGTGATCAACCTTTCAATATATTACGAGAAAGTGGTTTTGAGATTATTAACAACCCATTTGGACGGAAGTTGACTGAAGAAGAGGTCATTGAATTAGCAAAAGGATGTGTTGGCATTGTTGCCGGCGTTGAGCCGTTAACAAAGAAAGTGATGGATGCTCTACCAAAATTAAAATGTATTAGCCGCGTCGGTGTTGGAATGGATAATGTTGACCTTGACTATGCAAAACAGAAGGGGATAATGGTTGTTAATACCCCGGACGGTCCGACACGTGGAGTAGCTGAGCTTACTTTAGGGATGACAATGTCATTATTAAGGAAAATACCCCAGGCTGACGCAGCATTAAAGAACAGGCAATGGAAAAAACAAATTGGAAATCTTATTTTTGAAAAACAAATAGGAATAATTGGTTTGGGAAGAATTGGAAAAACAGTTGCCGGACTGTTTCGCGGAATTGGTAATCCGGTTGTTGGATTTGATTTATACCCGGATAAAAAGTGGGCTGCCGAAAACCATGTCAGTTTAAATTCCTTTGAAAATGTCCTGAAAATGGCAGATATCACAACCCTGCACATACCTGGGAACAAAGATAAATCACCGGTGATTGGGAGCAAAGAATTAAGCATGATGAAGAAAGGAGCATTTATCATAAACATTTCCAGGGGTGGTGTTGTTGATGAAGATGCATTATATAGCGCTCTGAAAGATGGTCATCTGGCGGGAGCTGCAATTGATGTATTTATAAAAGAACCTTATAACGGGCCTTTGTGCGATCTTGACAATGTTGTGCTGACTCCACATTTAGGTTCGTATGCCAGTGAGGGAAAATTACAGATGGAAATAGATGCTGTGCTGAATTTAATCAACACTTTAAAGAAAAAATAAGATGGAAAATTACAAAGTAGGAATTATTGGTTATGGACGCATGGGCAGAACCCGTCATCGGGCCATTGATGAGGTCGGGGGTGCTGAGGTTATTGCCATATCCGAACCTTCCATAGGTGATTCGTTCAAATCTATCCCAAATTTAACTCACGATGAAATCATCCACCATCCGGATATAAACACAATTATAATTTGTACTCCAAATTATCTTAATCAGAAGCTTACCATTCAATCATTGCTTGCAGGAAAAAATGTTTTTTGTGAGAAACCACCTTGTTTTACCGCCAAGGAAATGAAAGAAGTAATTCAGACTGAGAAAAAGAGTGGTAAAAAATTAATGTATGGATTCAACCATCGGCACCATGATAGTATCATGCGAATGAAAGAGATAATTGATAATAAAGAATATGGACGTATTCTTTGGATGCGTGGGAGATACGGGAAAAGTGTTACAGCTGATTATTACAACGAGTGGAGAGCAAAAAAAGAGTTAGCCGGCGGTGGAATTTTAATCGATCAGGGTATTCATATGCTTGATTTATTTTTGTATCTTGGCGGTGATTTTGATTCAGTAAAAGCTGAAGTGTCAAACTTATACTGGAATCTTGAAGTAGAAGACAATGCATTTGTTATCTTGAAAAACAACGAAACAGGTCTGGTTGCAAATTTACATTCAACCATGACACAATGGAGACATTTATTCTCACTCGAGATATTCATGGAGAAAGGATATATGGTTTTGAACGGACTTATTACATCAACCATGTCTTATGGAGAAGAGGTATTATCAATTGCTAAAAACCGTTCAACTGCTCCCGCTGCAACATGGAAAGATGAAATAAAGACTCAATATTTCATTAATAACAGCTGGAGATACGAAATGGAACATTTTTTTAACGCGGTTAAAAATGACACAAACATTGAAATAGGGAATTCTACGGATGCACTAAAACTGATGAAAATCATTGATAAAATTTACGAACAAAAGGACTTTTAATAATTTCAATATGAATAGGACAAATACTTTAAAGCTGTTTTTTGAAGATTATCGAGCAAGACTTAACAAATTGTTAGATCAGGTCGATATAAATGAATTAGAAAAGGTTATTGATATCATGGTAAAAACCTTCAAAAGTGGAAACACATTGTACGTTTGTGGAAATGGAGGTAGTGCAGCAACTGCGTCTCATATACAAGCGGATTTCAGTTTCTTCGTGCGATATTTTACAAAATTCAGACCCAAAGTCAGAGCGTTGACAGATAATATTCCAATGATTACTGCCGTAGGGAATGACACGACTTTTGATGATATTTTTACAGAACAACTAAAAGGTCATTTTCAAAAAGGAGATGCAATTATATGTATTTCAGCCAGCGGAAACTCAGAGAATGTTGTTCGTGCTGCACAATATGCTAATGAACATGGTGGTACATCTATTGGATTTATAGGGTTCACCGGAGGTAAGTTAAAAGAAGTATGTAGTTGTTCACTATATACAGAAAATCCGAAAGGGGATTATGGTCCGATTGAAGATTTACATATGATTTATGATCATTTGATTGTAAATTACTTGTCAAAGGATGGGGAGTTCTTAAAATTGAAGTAGTACTACTATGTATGCAGATTTATTAAACAAAGCGGAGAAGGCTGCGCTACTGTCAGGAGAAATCCTAGTTAAACACGAACAGAAGAAAATCAACAGCCTTTCAGGAAAGGATATAAAATTACAAGCAGATATTGATTCTGAAAGAATATTAATAGACGCCTTAAAAGAAACTAATATAAGTATTTTAAGTGAAGAAACAGG
>Ga0116183_1005199_pt1 | contig 12451 bp, 12 predicted proteins | sample AD_UKC078_MetaG_FD_89753 | JGI IMG/M metagenome (GOLD analysis project Ga0116183, IMG submission 89753) | Active sludge microbial communities of municipal wastewater-treating anaerobic digesters from USA - AD_UKC078_MetaG | ecosystem: Engineered > Bioreactor > Anaerobic > Digestate | place: USA... | reverse complement strand
GTATCATCAAGGCGACGATCAACGGCAAGTACTATGGATATAGCGAAGATTACATCAGGGGGGTTATAGGATGAACTTGTTTACCAGACCGATGCGGCTCTTGACCGCTGTTGTGCTCGAAGAGACGGGCGATGCAGTCGTCAAGGCCCTGTTGGAGCTCGGAGTGATGGACTTCGTCCACCTCAACCGCCTCGATCCTGCCCAGATGGAAAAGCTCTCCAGCCGCCCCAGCGCCGTCAACCTCTCCCTGCTCGAGGACCTGCGCTTCCGTGTCGAGGCACTGCTCAGGCAGGGCCACATCGCCCTCCCGTCGACCGAGAGCCTCGATGTCCGGCGCTTAGAGAAGCCCGACATGGAGCAGTACCGTGCCACCCTCGATGAGTTGACCGCTAGCCTCCTCTCCATCAAGGAGGAGCAGAAGCAGTCCAACCAGATCTTGATGGGCATCGAGGAGATCCGCCGCTACATCGACGAGGAGAAGGGGGAGTACCTCGACCTCCGGGTCGGTACCATCCAGGGGGAACGGCAGGCGGACCTCGCCTCCAAGATCTCCGCCTATGGCGGGCTGCTCGAGCCCCTCGAGGAGGATGGCAAGCTCATCAGCCTCACGCTCAAGCGTGACGTGGCCCAGGTCGACCCGCTGCTCGAGAAGTTCGGCTGGACCGAGGAGAGCGACCCCACCCTGCAGAAGAAGGCGATCGCCGTCATCCGCACCCGGATCGAGGGTGAGCGGCAGAAGGCGCTGGCGGGCCGGGCCGAGAGCGAGCGCGCCGCCGATGCGATCATCGCGGCGAAGCGTGAGGAGCTCTTTGCCATCTGGGGGAACCTCCGGCTCAATGAGCTGAGTGACCAGATCAAGGGGTACTTCTCCTACACCCACAATACGACCCTCTTCTCCGGCTGGGTCCCGGCCGACCAGGCAGAGGCGGTGCGCGCCGCCATCTTCCAGGCCAGCGATGGGCAGTGCGTGATCGAGTGGACCGAGGCAGGGGAGGTGAGCCGAAGCGAGGTGCCGGTGGCCATCACCAGCCCCAAGGCGCTCAAGCCCTTCCAGAACATGGTCAACAACTACGCCACCCCCGAGTACGGCACCGTCAACCCGACGATCTTCGTCATGATCGCATACCTGGCGATGTTCGGCCTGATGTTCGGAGACCTCGGCCAGGGGCTTGTGCTCCTGCTCGCCGGTCTCCTCCTCTCCCGTTCCTACAAGAAGAATCCCCTCAAACCCGATGGGATGATCAACCGGAATGTGGCCAACCTGTTGGTCTACCTCGGCCTCTCGGCGATGTTCTTCGGCATCCTCTTCGGCTCGACCTTCGGCCTCGAGCTCTTCCCCGCCCTCTGGTTCCCCTTCGAGGCGGTGGTCGCCGGCCATGCGCCGGCGGGCTCCCTGATCACCGACGTCTACGGCATCCTGGGTCTGACCATCAAGTTCGGGATCATCGTCATCTACACCGGGCTGGTCATCAACTGGGTAAACCTTACCCGCAAGCGAGACTTCCTGACCCTGCTGCTCGACAAGAACGGCATCGTCGGGGGCACCCTCTTTGGTGTCGGCCTCTACATGGGCTTCGGCTTTGTGGGCAGTGGCTACCACGCCTTCCCCTCCCAGCCCTGGATCGTCCCGGTCATCGTCATCTGCCTCGTCGGCCTCTTTGCCCGTCCCTTCATCCACGCCTTCAAGGAGGCGAAGGTGACCGGGGTGCGGCCGGCCATCGGCGCCCTGATCATGGATGGGGTGATGGAGTGGCTCGTCGATGTCCTCGAGATCTTCACCGGCTATCTCTCCAACACCCTCTCCTTCATGCGTGTGGCGGGCCTGGGGATCGCCCACGCCAGCTTGATGGAGTCCTTCCGCCAGCTCTCGGGCCTCGCCGGTGGAGCCGGTGGGGTGGTGATCTTCATCATCGGGAACCTCTTGGTAATCGTACTGGAGGGCCTCAGCTCTGGGATCCAGTCGCTCAGGCTCAACTACTACGAGTTCTTCAGCAGATACTTTAGCGGCAAGGGGGTGGCCTACTCGCCAGTTGCGCTCACCACCTCTAGCCGAAAGCGATAGTGAAATTTTTTTAGGAGGGTCGACTATGACCAACATCGAGTTCAAGAGAAGAGTATCGATGACTCTCGTTGCAATGGCACTTGTGTTGTTTGCATCCGCCTTTGTCTTTGCTCCCCCGGCCTATGCAGCAACCACTGAGGCGGCACGCGGTGGGGTGGACTACAACCTCGCCCTGGTGTGTATCAGCGCGGCGCTGGCCTTTGCAGTCGGTGCACTTGCTGCTGGCATGGCCATCGGCAAGGTCGGAAGCGCGGCCATGGGTGCCATCAGCGAGCGGCCGGAGATTGCCAGCCAGGCGCTGATCTTCATCGCCCTTGCCGAGGGTCTGGTGGTCTTTGGATTCATCACCAGCCTCATGATTCTTGCAAAGGTCTAACGATGAAGTACTTTGTCATCGGCGACGAGGATACCGTCCTGGGTTTCTCCCTGGTCGGTGTCTTCGGTATGCAGGCGACAACGAGTGAACAAGCAATGCAGGCGTGGAACAAGGCGCTCGAGGATCCGGAGAATGGCATCATCATCATTACCGCTGATGTCGCCGCACTCATCAGGCCCCTCGTCGACCGATACCTCTTCAGTGAGTCGTTCCCGCTTGTCGTCGAGATCCCAAGCGCCCACTCAACGGATGGACCACCGGACCTGAGAGGTCTGGTCAACCAGGCGATCGGGGTCTCCCTGTAGGAGGGTCCCATGGCAACCAGTGACAACCGTCTGCTCGATGGCATCATTGAGCAGGCTGACAAGAGCGCCCAGAAGAAGATCGAGGAGGCGAAGGCCTCCGCCTCCGTGATCCTCGCTGAGGCGGCAGAGCGCATAGAGGCGCAGAACGCCCTCCTTGAACGTGAGCTTGAGCAGAAGCTGAAGCTCATCTCCCTGCGCCTCGAGACCAACAAGGCGAGCGCCCGGAGGCGTGCGATCCTGGCAGAGGTCGACGATCGCTACCAGATGGTCATGGACCGTGTGGTGGAGCTCTTCGACGCCAAGCGCGTGTCTGCCCACCTGAGCCAGTGGATTGCCGAGGCGACGCTGGGCCTTGACCTCAGGGAGGCGAAGGTCTCCTCGAGCCGCAAGGCGCCGGTGAGCGAAGCCCACCTCAAGGAAGCAGCCAGGCTCATCAAGAACGCGACGGGAGCCGAGGTAACCCTCCACCTCGATTCCAAGCAGCTGCCGGGCCTCGGGGTGGTCGTCTCTTCGCTCGATGAGACGGTATCATTCAACAACCAGGTCGATATCCGCCTGAGGCGCTTCGACCGCGTCATCAGGACTATGATTCAGGAACACGCATGAAAGAGAGAATAATCGGACGAGTCAAACGGGTGAACGGACCGGTGCTCATCATCAAGGACATCAAGGATGCCATGATGATGGAGATGGTCAAGATCGGTGAGCAGCGCCTCGTCGGCGAGGTCGTCAAGCTCTACGACGGGCTTGCCACCGTCCAGGTCTACGAGGATGCCACCGCCCTCAAGCCCGGTGACAACGTCTACGGCACCGGCATGAGCCTCTCGGTCGAGCTCGGCCCCGGACTCATCGGCACCATCTATGACGGCATCCAGCGCCCGCTTGAACACCTCATGGAGGCCAGCGGCGCCTTCATCGCCCGCGGCCTCTCCTTCGACGCCATCGACCATACCAAGCTCTGGCACTTCACCCCCACGCTGCAGGTCGGCGATGCCGTGAAGGCGGGCACCATCATCGGCAACGTCGAGGAGACGAGCATGATCGTCCACCGCATCATGATCCCTCCCCATGTCGGGGAAGGGGTGATCGTCTCCATCGCCAAGGCCGGTGGCTACACCGTCGAGCAGACGATGGCCACCATCGCGCTTCCCAGCGGCAAGCAGGTCGAGGTCTCGATGATGCAGCGGTGGCCCATCAGGGTGGGGCGGCCGGTCAAGGACCGTCGCCCGCTCGCCCAGCCGCTGATCACCGGCCTGCGGGTCATCGACACCCTCTTTCCCATCGCCAAGGGGGGGACGGTGGCGATTCCCGGCGGCTTCGGCACTGGCAAGACCATGACGCAGCACTCGATCGCACAGTGGTGCGATGCCGACCTGATCGTCTACATCGGATGCGGGGAGCGGGGTAATGAGATGACCGACGTCCTCAGGGAGTTCCCCGAGCTCATCGACCCGAGGACCGGCCACTCGCTGATGGAGCGCACCATCCTCATCGCCAATACCTCCAACATGCCCGTAAGCGCCCGTGAGGCATCGATCTATACGGGGATCACGATGGCTGAATACTATCGTGACCAGGGGTACCACGTCGCCATCATGGCCGACTCCACCAGCCGATGGGCCGAGGCCCTTCGCGAGCTCTCCGGCCGTATGGAGGAGATGCCGGCAGAGGAGGGCTTCCCCGCCTACCTGCCCACCCGCATCGCCCAGTTCTACGAACGGGCCGGCTACATGGAGAACCTCAACGGCACCAGCGGTTCGGTCTCGGTCATCGGGGCGGTGAGCCCGCCGGGCGGGGACTTCTCCGAGCCGGTGACCCAGCACACCCGTCGCTTCGTGCGCTGCTTCTGGGGTCTGGACCGCCAGCTGGCAAGCGCCCGCCACTATCCGGCGATCAGCTGGCTCGACTCCTACAGCGAGTACCTTGTCGATGTGGAGCATTGGTGGCAGGAGCACAGCGAAGGGTCGTGGCAGGAGAGCCGGCAGAAGATCATGGACCTCCTGCAGCGTGAGGTCCGCCTGCAGCAGATCGTCAAGCTCGTCGGTCCCGATGCACTGCCCGACACGCAGAACTTCATCCTCGAGGTCTGCTCCCTCTTCAAGACCGCCTTTCTGCAACAGAACGCCTTTGACGAGGTGGACCGGTACTGCCCGCCCGAAAAACAGGTGAAGATGCTCAATGCGATCCTCGCCTACTGGGAGCGGGGCAGCGATGCGATCGCCAAGGGGGTGCCGATGGTCAAGATCAGGCGCCTGAAGGCGGTGCAGGAGCTTGCCCGTATCCGTCTCTCGGTCCCCAACGACGAGCTCGAGCAGATCGATCGCATCCAGATGCGCCTTGAGCGCTCCATCGACCAGATCGGAGGAATCTATGAACACTAAGGCACACACGATCCTCGCCCAGGGCGACCGACGCCTCCTCTCCGGACGCGAATACCGCGGTGCGAGCCGGATCGATGGTCCGCTTGTCTATATGAGGAATACCCACCCCATCGGCTACGGAGAGCTGGTCGAGGTGGTGACGGCGGGGGGAGAGACCCGCTTCGGCCAGGTATTGGATACCAGCGATGAAGTGGTCGTCGTCCAGGTCTTCGAGGGTACCGACGGGCTGAGCATGCCCGATACCCGCATGCGCTTCATGGGGGAGCCCCTCTCCCTCGGCGTCAGCGAGCAGATGCTCGGTCGCGTCATGAACGGGCTCGGCCGGAGCCGTGACGGCGCCTCGGCGATTACATCAACGGTCGAGCGTGACGTCAACGGCGAGCCGATGAACCCCACGGCCCGGGAGTACCCCCGTGACTTCATCCAGACCGGCATCAGTGTCATCGATGGGATGACCACCCTCATCCAGGGCCAGAAGCTGCCGATCTTCAGCGGCAACGGCCTGGACCACAACCACCTGGCAGCCCAGATCGCCCGCCAGGCGAAGGTGTTGGGCAGCGAGAGCGAGTTCTGCATCGTCTTTGCCGCCATGGGCGTCAAGTACGACGTGGCACGCTTCTTCATCGACAGCTTCGAGGAGACGGGGGTACTGGATAACGTCGCCCTCTTCCTCTCGCTTGCCGATGACCCCTCCATCGAGCGGACCATCACCCCCAAGACGGCCCTCACCCTTGCCGAGCACCTCGCCTTCGACAAGGGCAAGCACGTCCTGGTCATCATGACCGACATGACCAACTACTGTGAGTCGCTGCGTGAGATCGCCACGATGCGGGGCGAGATCCCGTCCCGCAAGGGGTATCCGGGCTACCTCTACTCAAACCTCGCCGAGATCTACGAGCGGTCAGGGAAGATCAGCGGGAGGCCGGGCTCGATCACCCAGCTGCCGATCCTCACCATGCCCAACGACGATATCAGCCACCCGGTCCCCGACCTCACCGGCTACATCACCGAGGGCCAGATCGTCTTCGACCGGTCGATGCAGGCGCGCGGCATCTATCCGCCGATCAACTGCCTGCCGTCGCTCTCGCGCCTGATGAAGGACGGGATCGGGGAGGGGATGACGAGAAGTGATCACCCCCACCTGGCCAACCAGCTCTTCGCCTCCTACAGCCACGTCAAGGATGTACAGAACCTTGCCAGCGTCATCGGGGAGGAGGAGCTGACTGCACTGGACCAACAGTACCTGGAGTTCGGTACCTTCTTTGAGAACCGATTCGTCAAGCAGGGTTTCGATGAGGACCGATCGATCGACGAGACCCTCGACCTCGCCTGGGAAGCGCTCTCCAAGCTGCCTGCAGAGGAGCTGCAGCGCCTCACTGACGAGGAGATCGCCGAACACTACGGCAAGTAAGGAGCGCTGTGAAGACCAACCTGGCACCGACTCGGAGCAACCTGCTCAAATTGGCCGATGACCTGAAGTTCGCCGAACTGGGGCATGAGCTGCTCGACCAGAAGCGCTCGATCCTCGTCGGGGAGCTGCTCACCCTCGTCGACCAGGCGGTCGACTACGAGGGGCGGGTCGTCGCCGCGCTCGCCGAGGCACAGAGCTCGCTCAGCGACGCCATCATGCAGATGGGGAGGCTGCGGGTGGGAAACCTCGCAGGGGCCGTGAACATCGACTACTCGATCAACCTCGGCTCGCGGCGTGTCATGGGGGTCTCGGTGCCCCGCGTCGAGACGACCTTCACCGACAACAGCCCCTACTTCAGCAGCGAGGATACCTCGATCCTCGCCGAACTCTCCATCGATCGCTACCGCACGACCCTGCAGCTGATGGGCCGGCTCGCCGAATTGAAGGTCTCGATCATGCGCCTGGCGCGTGAGGTGAAGAAGACGATCCGCAAGGTCAACGCCCTCGAGAAGATTGTCATCCCCGACAACAAGGAGACGATGGCATGGATGCGCGGGCGCATCGAGGAGCAGGAGCGGGAGAACTTCATCCTGCTCAAGGTGGTCAAGGACCGCATGGATCGGGTCGAAGAAGAGAGTAGGGCTTTGAAATCTCTGCAAAGTAATGATAGAGTGCATAAGGAGGACTTCCATGGGAGTTCCGTTTAAGCAGATTGTCGTGTATGTCGATGGGTCGGAGAGTTCGATGACCGCAATGATGTATGCGATCAAGTTGGCGAAGGAACATGAGGCGTCCCTCACCGCGGTCTATGTCGTCAACACCCGCGCGCTCAGCGAGCTGGTCAAGGCAGGAATCTTCGTGGCGGTCGAACGGGATGAGTACCAACGAGACCTCGCCCTCGATGCCGATCGCTACCTCAACCACGCCTGCCGCCTCGCCGAACAGAAGGATGTCGAGATCGAGACCGTGAAGCTTGAGGGAACGGTACACGTGGTGGTGAAGGAGCTGCTCAAGGAGAAGGGCGCCGACCTCCTGGTCCTCGGAGGCATCACCGATATCCGCAGCCGCCGGGAGGAGCTTGCAAGCGAGACCGACCGGATGATGCGGACCGCCCCTTGCCCGGTATTGATCGTCAGGGACGATGATGATATCTGGTATGAGTTTGAAGCGTAAGGAGCTGTGCATGAACGTACTTGATGTATTGGATAAGGATTTGGTCAAGGTGCCGCTTCTGAGCAGCGACAAGCACGGCATCATCGTCGAATTGGTCGATACCCTGGTGGACGCCAGGGGCTATTCCCGTGCCCAGGGGGACCAGATCCTCGATGCCGTCCTTGCCCGTGAGAGCCTGGGCTCCACCGGGATCGGCAATGGCATCGCGATCCCGCACGCCAAGAGCGATGTCGTCGACCAGGTGACGATGGTCCTCGGCATCAGCCGCCTCCCCATCGACTTTGACTCCCCCGACGACGAGATGAGCCGGATCTTCTTCCTGGTCCTCGCCCCGACCAAGCAGGCCTCGGCCCACGTCGAGCTGCTTGCCTCCATCGCCCGCTCCTGTACCTCCAAGATCTTCCGCCGCCTCCTGGAGCAGGCCCGGGACAGCGAAGAGGTCGTCCACCTCTTCATGGAGTAGCCCCGTCGCCTCCAGCGATCGTGAATCCGTCCATCACCATGCCATCCTCGCCTCTTGGGCCGATGGCATGATTTTTTACCCTCAGCGCCCCAGCCATCCAGACTGGACTTTTTTGCTACGAGGCCGTATGGTTTGACCATTACACGAAATTTGAGGTCCTGCTCTGTGAACTATATCATTGCATTTACTGCAGCTGAACGAGATACCCTGGAAAAGGGACGGGCGCTCCTGTCCTCAGAGCGCCTCGACTTTGTCCAGATCATCGATACCCGCGTCGAGGACCTGAAGAGCCTTGCCGCCATCGTGGGGCGGACCTCTTCATTGACGACCGACCTCGGCTTCTCCTCCTCTCCCCGCACCCTCGATACCCTGGCAGCCAAGCTCTCCAACCAGGGCATCGAGGAGGTGGTGAACCTTCCGGTCAAGGCATCGCTGGGGCGCTCGTTCACCGTCAGCAAGCTCCACCTCTTCGGCTTTCTCATCAAGCTCGCCCAGCAGGGGTGGCTCATCACCATCTACGAGGAGATCCTTGACTGCTACCACGCCATCCTCTTCTCCCTGATGGCCGAGGACCTCTACATCTCCATCATCAGTGACTCCGATGGAAAGGAGAGCTGGACGAGGAGGGCGACACGGGACCTGGTGGTGATGTGGGAGGAGCGCACCAACGCCGAGGCGACGTCGTTCGCCCCGCTCTTGCAGCAACTCTGGGATGTGCGCCATACGCTTGTCCCGACCCTCGGCACACTGCTGGGGACGGTGGAGCTGCTCAAGCTCTCCTTCCGCCTCCCCGATGAGTGGCACTCCTTCCTTGATGAGCATGGTGGGGAAGAGGAGGTGGTCTGGGCCCTCGATGAGTTCCTCTTCTCCCTCAGCTATGAGCAGCTCTCAAACCTCCAGGAGATCATGGACTCCCAAAAGATCCAGACGGTGAGCCGCAGCGAGGCGATGGACCTGCTCAAGTTGCGGTCAGGCCAGCTGCTTGAGGGCTCCGATAGCGAGGACCTGGCGGCGATCCGCCTCTATCGCTCCTTCTTGCGCCGAAACGGCCTGGCGCGCCTCAGGCGCGACGCGGACCGGAAGGGTCCCCGCCGGACACTGGAGCAGCAGTTGCTGCTCCACCTCTGGAAACATACCACTCAGGCGTGAGCAGCGTCGGTATAGATCGCGCGGATCTCGTCGTGGCCGAGGACCATCACGTTCCCCAGGGTCCGTTTGCCGAAGAATGTCGCCTTGACTGTCATCTCCTCGATCTGCTCGGCTGTGGGGTGGATCCCGAGCTCGGCGAAGGTGGTCGGCATATCGACCTCCCTGAAGAAGTCCAGTAGCGCACCGATGGCCGCCTTGGCATCAGAGAGGACATCCCCGCTTGCCTTCAGGCCGAGGACCCGCTCCCCGAATCGGGCAAAGCGGTCGGGACGCTCCTTGTAGACAAACCGCGCCCAACTGCCCCAGATGGCGGCAAGGCCCGCCCCGTGGGCGACATCGAACATCCCGCCCATCTCGTGCTCGAGCTGGTGGGGGGCCCAGTCTCCGCGGTGCTCGTTCCCGCAGCCGGTGAGCCCGTTGTGGGAGAGGGAGCTCGCCCACATCAGGTTGGCCCGTGCATCGTAGTCGTCTCCCTTCACCTTTAGTCTCCGTGCAGCGTCCATGACGACGCGCATCAGCGCCTCGGCCATCTCGTCGGTGAGGGCCATGGTGTCCCCGGCGATGAAGTAGCGCTCGATGGTGTGCATCATGATGTCCACCGCCCCGCTCATCGTCTGGTAGTAGGGCAGGGTGTAGGTCAGGGTGGGGTTCATGACAGCGAACTTGCATCGCGAGTAGTCGGTGTTGAGCCCGCGCTTCAGGTCCCCATCCTCGTTGGTGATGACACTTGAGTTGCTCATCTCGCTGCCGGCGGCCGCGATGGTAAGCACCGCTGCCACCGGGGTGCACCCGGCAGGTGTGCGCTTTCCAACATAGAAGTCCCAGACCTCGCCCTCGTCATAGAGGCCGTAGCCGATGGCCTTGGCGCTGTCGATGACCGAGCCGCCCCCTACGGCGAGCAGGAAATCGACCCCTTCTCGCCGTCCAAGCTCGATGCCGGCGTGGACGAGGGAGAGGCGGGGGTTGGGTACCACGCCCCCCAGTTCGACCCATCCGATCCCGGCACCTTCAAGCGACGCCTTGATGCGATCGAGCAGGCCACTGCGCTTGGCGCTCTGAGACCCGTAGTGGAGCAGGACCTTCGTCCCACCGTACTTCTTGACCAAAGACCCGACATTGGACTCGGTGTCCTCTCCGAACACGACTTCTGTTGGTGCGTAGTATTGAAATGATGCGCTCATGTAGTATCTGGCTCCTTGCTGTTAGTATCCGAGGCTTTCGCCGACGATGAGGACTTTCATCCTCCCCTTGATCTGCTGACGTGAGAAGACGACATAGTTCGAACAGATGGTGTGCTCGCACCCGCCGCCGTCGAGGGCCATGAGATGGCGTCCATCGCACATCGCATTGACACACTGGCCCTCTTTTGCACAGTGGGTTTGTACCCCCAGCCTCGTTGCGTTGGCCGGGGCGACCAGGGTCTTGACGCGCAGGATGGCGCTGACCAGGTCGGGGACGATCTTGTCCCAACTGGCGACCAAGATCACCTGGCGAGGCCCCCAGAGCATCGCTGCGGTGCGGTTGCTGCGTCCATCGACGCAGTAGATCTCACCGTGCTCGGTGATGGCGTTTGCGCTGGCAAGGTAGGTGTCTGCGTCAAAGCTCTCCAAGAAGACCTTGCGCACGCCCTCTGCAGTCAACCCCTCCTCGTACCGGTCGAGGAGCTTGAAGCGCCCCCCCCTGAGCCAGTCGAGGACCCCCGCCTCCTCCAGGGAGGCCGAGCCTCCCAGCCCTACCGTGGAGCCGCTCTCCATCATCGACTCGAGGGTGGGGATGACCTCTGCGATCGTGGGGACGAAGTGCCCCTCGATGTTGTTCTTCCCCAGCTCCTCTATGGTGCGTGTGACGCGGAGTTCCTGTGTCCTCAATTTTGCGTGGTCCATGGTGTGTGCCCCTCCTTGTTGCTGGTCTAAGGATACCCAATGGCCTGTCGATGTGCAAGCAAGACCTGCACTCGGGGGCACTCCTTCGGGCCGAACGTGACCCGAGGAACTTTTTTGATAAGTTGCCAAGGCGGTTGGGAGGGCGTATCTTAATAGATGTAGGAGAGAGGCACATGCATATTACATTCTTTGGCTCGGCACAGATGGTCACCGGTAGCTGCTTCATGGTCGAGGCGGGAGAGAAGCGACTCCTTGTCGATTGCGGGCTGCCGCAGGGCAGTGATGAGAAGGAGTGCGGCACCAGTCTGGCCTTCGATGCCACCCGGGTGGATTATCTGGTGGTGACCCATGCGCACATCGACCACACCGGACGCATCCCGCTTTTGGTGAAGAACGGATTTAGGGGGCGGATCCTCGCCACCAGCGCCACCGTCGATCTCTGTGAGATCATGCTCGCCGACAGCGGCCACATCCAGGAGACGGAGGCGGAGTGGAAGAACCGCAAGGCCCGGAGGGCCGGGGAAGCGGGGGTGGAGCCGCTCTACACCGTCGAGGATGCGCAGAAGGCGATGGCGTACTTCGAGAGCTGCTCCTATGAGGAGATGTACGAGATCGACGAGCACTTCACGATCCGCTTCCAGGATGCCGGCCACCTCCTCGGCTCCGCCTCCGTCGAGGTGTGGGTGAGGGAGGGGGCAGAGGAGCGCAAGCTCGTCTTCAGCGGGGATATCGGAAACTTCGACCAGCCGTTGATCAAGGATCCCACCTACATAGAGGAAGCCGATTACGTGGTGATGGAGTCCACCTATGGCAACCGGGTCCACACCCTGCCTCCCCACGCGGTGGGCAGCAATGTGCCGACCAGGATCCGGGCCGAGGAGCTTGCCCAGATCATCGAGCGGACCTTCAAGCGCGGGGGCAACGTCATCGTCCCCGCCTTCGCCGTCGGGCGGACGCAGGAGATCCTCTACCTCCTGCGTGTCATCATCGAGGAGGGGCTCTGTCCCACGTTCAAGGAGATCCCGGTCTTCGTTGACAGTCCCCTGTCGGTGAAGGCGACACGGGTCTTTGCGGGCAACCTCTTCGGATATATGGATGACGAGACGATGGAGCTGGTGAACCGGGGCGTCAACCCGATCCTCTTCCCCTCGCTGGTGACCATCGTCGATGTGGCCGACTCGATCGCCCTCAACAGCCGCACGGAGAGCTGCGTGATCATCAGCTCAAGCGGCATGTGTGAGGCGGGGC
>Ga0116183_1005192_pt1 | contig 12461 bp, 12 predicted proteins | sample AD_UKC078_MetaG_FD_89753 | JGI IMG/M metagenome (GOLD analysis project Ga0116183, IMG submission 89753) | Active sludge microbial communities of municipal wastewater-treating anaerobic digesters from USA - AD_UKC078_MetaG | ecosystem: Engineered > Bioreactor > Anaerobic > Digestate | place: USA... | reverse complement strand
GGTGGTGATCACCTCGACCACCCGGGTGCGATCCGCACGCTGGACCACCGCGCGTACCCCGAGTCCTTCCAGGCCCAACAACAACGACGTAGGCTCGACCATGCCCCTGGCTCTCCTTCGAATTCTGAGTGCTTCGCAACATCCAGATTCCCGAAAGCCAGGGGCGCCTCACGCCAACGACACGCCGACACCCTGACCAGGCACTGCCCGGTTAAGTTTGAAGAGCCGGATTGTTGATCTTCATAGACAAGTTCATATTCCACAATGCATTTCAGTTGAATCCTCAAAAGGATTCAGAACCGATGGCTTCAAGCCATCCCGCCATGTCCGCGCCAAGATCGGCGAAATGTTCTGAGAACCGGTTCGAGCCTCCAATGCCTCAACGCTCTGCAATCGTGAAGAGATGGGCGACGCCGCACCATCACCCGCGATCCTTACGGTGTTCCGGTCACGACTGCGCCCAGAAGCCACCTCCCTGGGCTACCACGAGCTGGCCGACGACCTTGAACGCCGGGCACGAGCGATGCCTGGATTCGTGGAGTTCAAGACCTTCACCGGCGACGACGGGGAACGGGTGTCCATCGTCATCTTCGATAGCGTCGCCCACCACAACGCCTGGCGCGATGATCCCGAGCATGTCTCGGCTCAGCAGCGAGGAATCGCCGAGTTCTACGCCGAGTACCAGATCACCGTTGCGCAGGTCATCCGCCAGCACACCCACACCGGTCCCGAGTCCGGGACCTGGCCCTCCCTTGCCGACCATCGGCTCGACAGTCACCCCCAGCCACCCGAACGACTCAGGGGTGCGTTCGCAGACTCGCACGAGGCTGATCACCTGGCGCGTCGAGCGGAGCCCAGGTGATCCCCGCCTGTTTTTGCAAGAGTCCCGTCTAGCCATGTCTGCCAACCCGCTTGATAGTCTCTGACCTCGAAAGTCCGGGGAGGAACGACAATGAGCCAATCTTTGACGCCAGCCGGTTGGTACCCCGATCCCAGCGGTGCGCCTGGTGTGCGTTACTTCGACGGCACGGACTGGACGGAGCAGCGCCAGGCGGAGCCTGCCAGTCCCGTGCTGTCGGATACACAGCGGTCCGACATTTTGGATCGCGCCGTGATGATGGCAGTCAGCCGGGGCGGCCGGGTCGAGTATCGCTCAAGTTTTCAAGCGACAATCGTGTGGGGCCAGCCGGTCAACAACGTCGTGCACGTCCTGTTAATGATCTTCACCTGCTTTTTGTGGGCCATCGTCTGGCTGTTCATAGCCAGCAGCGGTGGTGAGCGCCGCGAGACGTTGAGCGTCGATCCCCAAGGCGGGCTCTGGGCGAGTGGATTCGTCCACGGCTCCAAGACTTTCTCAGGCCCGGTGAGACTGACTTAAACCTGCTTGCCCCGAGGACCGGCGGTAGTCGGAGTCGTGCCCAATCAACTCGGACCGGGTACCGATAAATCGCCCCTCGCCCGACTCGGCGATGATTCCGACGACCGGCTTTCCCAGCACGCGGGTGCTCGAAAGCTGTCCCGCTTCTCAATGTTCGGTAAGTGTTCCGTCGGCCACTTTCGGTACACCAGGTACATCGCCGCCACCACCGACGCCCCCTCGTTCACCGTGATCGTTTACGCGCGGGTCGGGTCAGCACGCTAACCCAAGCTTTGGAACAGCAGACCGAACAGTTGACTGCCTCCGGGGCGGGCCGCATCTTCCACGACGTAATGTCCGGTGCCCGCGACGACCGGACCCGGATTTGCCGCGTGCCTCAACGATTCGCGTAGTGGCGACACCCTGATCGTGTGGCGACTCGACCGACTCGGCCGCAACATGCGCTCGATCGTCAACACCCTGCACGACCTCACCGAGCGCGGGGTTACCGTGCGCTCGATCCACGACGGGGTCGACACCTCCACCAGTACCAGCCGGATGCTCGCCGGAATCTTGATGTCGATCACTGTCCCGTCCAAGTTCGGCGACATGACGCTGGGCCATGGGTCGAGTCTCGATGTTCGCCTCACGCCCGGACCTCGTCTACGGCATCGGCACGTCGTCGGCTTCGCCGCAACGGTTCCGCAGGTCGGCCAACGGCTGGCGGATCGCCTGGATCTCGGCTTTGGTCTGCGGGTTGGCGTCCAGGTACTGCTGCAGTTGCACACGAATCTCGTCGCGCGGCTGGCCCTTGAGCCCGGTCATGAACGCATTCACATCAGGGTGGGTGAACAGGTAGGCCGACGTGGCTGCCGAGACGCCGGCCGCGACCCCCGCGAGGTCTGCGGCGGTGCAGTTGGGCGGATCGGCCAGTGCCGCCGGCTCTGAGCTCAGCAACGCACCCGCGGCCAGACCTGCGCTGAGCGCAGCGGCAGCAGCGCGCCGGGCCAGACAAGCGCGCCGGGCCAAGCAAACATCGAGCGACATGGGTGCTCCTTCATCAATCGTGGTCACCATGATGGAACGCGGGCTAGCGCGGGCCGATCCCGCCGCCCGGTCGGCCGCCATCGATCCCCGGTCTGCCGACCCCGTATCCAGGATCAACCGGCCCGCCGCCAATCCCGATGCCGAGATTGGGCGGATCGAATATCACGCCTGGGTCGTAGTTGTCGTAGTAGAGGCAGAGCGGGTCGCCGTAGTCGTAGCAGGGATACGGGCTATAGGGCGCAGACGGGCTCGGGGAGTTACTGGAGCCGCCCCGCACGTCGCCGCTCGCGCACAGGGTGCTTCCGCCCGCGTAGTTGCAGTCGGCCCCCGCCGACGGTGCGACGACGACTCCCGGCGCCATCAGCGCGACCGCCACCGCTGGGAGTAGGTGAAGTCGTACCCGCACGTCGAAGTCCCTTTGCTCGTACCCCTGACGTGAAGCACACCACACTGCGAGTCCCGCGAACTAGGGCCGAACGAACTTTTCGACGGGGTTTCAGGCTGGGCAAGGAACCTCAGACTGTGAGAGATTTGGGTGCTGCCGCCCGCAAAGCTTTCCCGCTAGGAGGTCTCCTTCCCATGATCAGCACCCGTTGGGCCCGCTTGCTGGGTGTGCCTGTCGTGTCGGTCGGCCTACTCGGTGGCGCGCTGGGTGTCGCAACGACAGCCAACGCCGATGATGATGACAACGACTACTATTCGGCCTTCGACGACGACTACGACGAGTTCGACGACTACGGTCCGGCCAACGAGATCTACGCCTCACCGGACACCTACGCCGACCCCGCCCCGAACCTGATCCCGTGGAGCCAGTGGATCAGTGGCCCCATGGCGTCGGCGCCGCAGGTCGACACGACCGTCCACCAGAGCCGTTAGTCGAACTCCAGTCTGACGAGCGAGCAGTCGTCCTCGAACGCCCCGGACGGTCTGCGCCTCCCCAGTTCCGCGACGAAGTCGTCCAGCGACGATTCGGCCATCGCGGTGAACACATCCCGGAGATCCTCCAACGGCAGCTGGCTGCCGTCATCGAAGGCATCCTCATACACGCCGTCGCTGAAGAGCAGAATCCGACAGCCCGGCGGCACGATGTAAGTCCGGGTGGCGTAAGTGCTGTCGGCGAAGAGCCCGATCGGGCGGCCTTCCGCGGGCAGTACGGTCGAAGCCGAGCCGCCGACCGCGATCGCGGGAGGGGCTCCTGCACTGGCATACCGAAGCGTCCGCGACGACAGTTCATAGATCCCGCACCACATCGTCAGGTAGTTCCCGCCCTGCTGGTCCATCGGGAACCGGCGGTTGAGTTCCGATAGGACCTGGGCGGGGGCAAGCTGGGCCGTTTGGAAGACCGCGCCGGTACGCAACATGTTGTGCACCGACACCGAGAGCAACGCAGGACCGATGCCGTGTCCGGAGACGTCGATCAGATAGACGACCAGGTGGTCGTGATCCACCCACCGATAGTCGTAGATGTCGCCGGCGAGCTCCTCGGACGGCAGGTAGCGGGACGACACCCGAACCGGGCCGTGCAGATCACCCGGCAGGATCGAGGAAACGTAGGCCGCGGCACTGCGCAACCCCGCCGTGAGCAGGTCGGTCTGCGCCTGGAGCCGTTGTGCGAGTTGACGGTTCTGCTCGTCCCGCTCCGCGAGCTTGCGCCGGGATTCCACTGCCTCGGTGATGTCGATGATCTGGGAGATGAAGTTCTCCACCGCACCGCTGCGGGTCCGGATACAACTCACCGATATGTGACCCCAGATCGGATGACCGTCGGCGTGGATGAACTTCTTGTCCATCTGGTAGGCGTCCAGCCGACCGGCGAGCACCTCCGTGACGTTCTGCAGGTCGGCGTCCAAGTACTCCGGGTCGGTCAACTCCTGCCACGTCTTCTCGCGCAGCGTCGCGGCGTCGTGGCCGAAGAACTCGCTCAGCGCCGGGTTGACGGTTTCAAACCGTCCTTCGGGGGACACCAGACACATGCCGATCGCCGAATTGTCGACCAATCGGCGGTAACGCAGATCGGCTTTGTGACGCAGTTCCCGAGCTTGAGCGAGCAGGCGCGCGGCTTCGAAGCGGTCGTTGACATCACGCCAGGTCAAGGTCAGCGAGTTCGCAGAGGCCCGAGAAGCGCGCAGGTCGTACCGGCGGGTCTCGTCAAGAACGTCGTTGTGGTATTCGAAGTCGTCCATGACGACGGGCTCGCCGCTGCTCAGGCACCGCACGTAGGCGTCGAACAATCCCGCCTCGATGATGCCCGGCCAGTGCTCCAGCAATCCATGGCCGAGAATCTGCTCACGCGGCAACCCCACCGCCTCGCACGTCGCCTGGTTGATCTCCCGATAGGCAAAGTCGATCACCCGGCCGGTGGGGTCCCGCACCGCTTCCAGCAGAACATAGGGATCGAGCAGAGCTTCACTGCTGGCACGCAACCGATCGCGGGCTTCGGCGAGATCCCGCGCCATCAGGAATCGTTCGGTGACGTCGCGCCAGGTCACCACGATGGCGGTCGGGGTTGCCCGGGTGGCTCTGATGTCATAGCGGCGGGTGTCCCGAAGGACCTCGTTGGCGTAGGAGAAGTCATCGAGAACCACAGGTTGGCCGGTGTCGAGGCACCGCACGTACTTGGCGAGCAATCCCGAATCGGCGATACCTGGCCAGTTGTCCAGTAGCCTGCTGCCGCGCAGGTCCTCCCGAGACATCCCGACGTAGTCGCAGGTCGCTTGATTGACTTCCCGATAGATGAAATCAACGACGTTTCCGCGCGAGTCCCAAACAGCTTCGAAGAACACGTGCGGGTCGAGCAGTGCATCGCTGCTGGCGCGCAACAGATCGCGCGTCTCCTCCAGCGCTCGCGCCGTCTCGTACCGTTCGCTGACATCGCGCCAGGTCACAATGATGGCGGTCGGCGTGGCCCGGGTTGCGCGGATGTCATAGCGACGCGTGTCATGGCGAGGGGAGTCGGCCCGAATTGCGCCTCCGTAGAAATAGTCATCGATGACCACCGGTTCGCCGGTGTCGAGACACCGCACGCAGGCGGGGAACAGGTCCGTTTGGACGACCCCGGGTGAGATCTCCACCAAACCCCGATCGAGCAGGTCATCCCGGGACAGTCCGACATAGCTGCACATCGCCGGATTGAGTTCCCGGAAGCGGAAATCGACGACGCGCCCAGCGGAATCCCGCACCGCCTCCAGAAGCACATGGGGATCAAGAAGCGCATCCACGCTGGCCCGCAGCAACCGCAGGGCTTGATCTTCGTCGAGCTTCCCCGGCTCCTCCGGCGTCCGCTGCAGCACCAACCCGAAACTAGCAGAGTCGCGGCCGATTGCCTCGTCCCACCGCTTCGCAGCCACTTTTGGTAACAGTTTGATCACCGTTGCCGATACCGTGTTGTTATGCCCGGTAATCGTCGACGTGTCTTCCCCGTCCTCACCGCAGCGGTGGCCATCCCGGCCGCCGTGCTCATCGCGGCCGGCGCCAGCGCGCGCCCCGCCGGTCCTGCACCGACCGGCTGGCAGCCGCAGATCGTCCTCGCCGCCCCGAACGGGTCCGGCTTCGCCCATTACGTCGTCAGCCCCAGCATCGAGCTAAGCCCCAGCACGGAGCCCCAACTCGACCAGCCCGGACCGACGCTGACCACGCTCGTCGCCAGCCGATCCCGGGTTCGCACCCTGCCGCCGGGAGTCGGCATCGAACGCGGCCTCCAGGTCAGAACGATCCTGGTCGAACGGGCGATCAGCGCCCGCTTCCCGGAGGTCACCAACATCGGCGGTATGCGACAGGACAGCCTGCACTGGCACCCGCAGGGGCTGGCCATCGACGTCATGATCCCGCACTACGACACCCCGGCCGGGAAGGACCTCGGTGACCGGATCGTCGCCTTCGTGTTCCAGAACGCCGACCGGTTCGGCCTCGACAACGTGATCTGGCAGCAGACCTACTATCCGCTGTCAGGCAAGCCGCGCCTCATGGCCGACCTCGGCAACGACGACGCCAACCACTACACCCATGTGCACATCGCCACCACCGGCGGCGGCTATCCCTCCGGCGGCGAGAAGTACTACGGCTGACGCATTCCCGGCCTGAATCCAGGTCGAACGCCCCAGGTTCAGCGTCGGATCGTGCGGACCACCACCACGACGGTGACGACGCTCACCCCGGCGAGGGTGGCCACGACTGCGGGTTTCTTGACGAACCTCAGCAGGGCGGCCTTCAGGTCGTCCGCGAGCCGTTGCGGGTTGGCCCGCACGGCCAGCGAGTCGACGGTCAGCGCCAGCCGGTCGCGCGCCTGGGCGATGTCCTGCTTGATGACCTCGGGATCCCGATCCACCACTGCCGTCCTCGCTTCCGCGCTGGAGAAAGTGCCGCCTTGCCGCATTACCCTAGATCAGGACCGGGCCTGCGCAGGAGCAGGATGCACCGGAATGCCGCGACGGCGACGATGAAGGGACGAACCGTGACCGAAAATGCGCGCTTGGAGGTCGGCGATACCGCACCTGCGTTCAGCCTCACCGATGCCGACGGCAACACCGTCACGTTGTCGGATTTCACGGGCCGCAAGGTGATCGTGTACTTCTACCCGGCCGCCTCCACTCCGGGGTGCACCAAGCAGGCCTGCGCCTTTCGCGACAGCCTGGCCGAGCTGAACGATGTCGGCATCGACGTGGTGGGGATCTCCCCGGACAAGCCCGAGAAGCTGGCCAAGTTCCGCGATGCCGAGCAGCTGACCTTCCCGCTGCTGTCCGACCCGGAGAAGTCGGTGCTGACCGCGTGGGGCGCTTTCGGCGAGAAGAAGATGTACGGCAAGGTCGTCCACGGCGTGATCCGTTCGACCTTCCTGGTCGACGAAAAGGGCAAGGTCGCCGTGGCGCAGTACAACGTCAAGGCGGCCAACACCGCGTCGGCGATCCAGAAGCTGATCGCCCGCTAGCCGCCGGCAGAGGATCACCCCCGGCTAGAGCGCCTGCCGAGCGTGTCCAGCAGTAGCGCCTCGGCGATCGCCGCCCGTTCCAGTACGCCGAGGTGCAGGCTTTCGTTGACGCTGTGCGCCTGGGTGCCCGGGTCCTCGACACCGGTCACCAGGATGGTCGCGTCCGGAAAGGTCGCGGCGAACTCGGCGACGAAGGGAATCGACCCACCCATTCCCATGTCGATGGCGTCGGTTCCCCAGGCCTTCCGCAGCGCACCGCGGGCAGCGTCGTACACCGGTCCGCCGGCGTCGATGGCATAGGGCTGGCCGATGTCGCCGGGAGTGACGGTGACGGACGCGCCCCACGGCACGTTCTCTTCGAGGTGGCGGCGCAGCGCGTCGAGGTGCGCCGCCGCGTCGCCACCGGGTGCGACCCGCAGACTGACCTTCGCACTGGCCCGCGGGGTCAGGGTGTTCGACGCCTTGGCGATCGGGGTGGTGTCGATGCCGATGACGGTGATCGCCGGGGCGGCCCACAGGCGCTGCGCCACCGAGCCCGAACCGATCGCCTGCACGCCGTCGAGTAATCCCGACTCAGCACGCACCCATCCCGTGTCGCGGTCCACCGCGGCCGCGGCTCCCCGGGTCAGTCCGGCCACCGCGACGTTGCCGTCGTCATCGTGCAGGCTCGCGAGCAGGCGCACCAGGACCATGAGCGCGTCGGGCACCACCCCGCCCCACATTCCGGAGTGCAGGCCGTGGTCGAGGGTGGCAACCTCCACCACGCAGTCGGCCAGCCCGCGCAGCGACACCGTCAGCGCCGGAACATCGACGGTCCAGTTGTCTGAGTCGGCGATCACGATCACGTCGGCGGCGAGTTTGTCGCGGTGTTCGGCGAGCAGTCGGCCCAGCGAGGGCGAACCGGACTCCTCCTCGCCCTCGACGAACACCGTCACCCCGACCGGTGGCCGTCCGCCGTGTGCCCGGAAGGCCGCCAGATGGATGGCGATACCGGCCTTGTCGTCGGCGGCACCGCGGCCGTAAAGCCGGCCGTCACGTTCTTCCGGCTCGAACGGCGGCGAATCCCATTGCCCGCGTTCACCTTCGGGCTGGACGTCGTGATGGGCGTACAGCAAGACCGTGGGAGCGCCCGGCGGTGCCGGGTGCCGGGCGACGACCGCCGGGGCGCCGCCGGCCCGGACGATCTCCACGTCGGCGAAGCCGGCATCACGAAGCAGGTCGGCCACTTTCTGCGCGCTGCGCTGCACCTCGTCGCGGCGGTCCGGGTCAGCCCAGACCGACTCGATACGCACCAGGTCCTCGAGGTCACGGCGCACGTCGGGAAGCACGGCACGCGCCGATGCGATCAGGTCGTCCACCCGGCCGAGCCTACCGAGGGGGCAGGTCAGAGGGTTTCGATGATGGCGACCGCGGCGGCAGTGTCACCGTCATGGGTCAGCGACACGTGGATCACCATGTCGGCCAGGTATTCGGCGATCGACCCGGTCAACCGCACCTTGGGGCGGCCCCACATGTCGGTGACGACCTCGATGTCGCGGTGGATACCCTCGGGCAGCACCGGCCGCTGCGCGAACCGGGACCCCGACCACGCCTTGATGACCGCTTCCTTGGCCGCCCATCTGGCGGCCAGGTGCCGCGCCGCCACCGAACTGCGGTCCGCGGCGTCGCGACGCTCGCCCGGGGTGAAGGTCTCGGCGAACACCGTCCCGGGCTGATCCACCAGCTCGGCGAACGCCGGAACGGACACCAGGTCGATACCGACGCCCACCACAGCCACGGCCAGACTTTAGCCGATCGAGCCACCGTTCGAGCTACCGATCGGACCGCTCCGGTAAGCCCCGTCGGTGTCCAACCGGGCCGTCGGATCCAACAGCATGGCGGCCTCCTGCCCCTTCTCCGGCGCGTCGTGGTCGAACCGACGGTCGGCGGGACGCTCGTAGAGCGGACGGCCACCCGCCATCGCCGAGACCAGCCGGCGCTCACCGGCCAACACCCGAGCCTGCGCGCGTTCGCTGTAGGCGGCGCGCTCATCGGGGCCCAGCGACGCCAGGAACGCCTGCGGGTGCACCAGCGCCACCAGACCCGAGACGTGCCCGAAGCCGAGGCTGGTCAGCAGACCGGCCTTCAGCGGCAGCTTCCCACCGACGTGCAGGGTCTGCCGCGGCCAGACGAAGTGCGCCGAGCCGGCCAGTTCGTCATCGACACAGTCCAGACTGCGGTTGGGCGGGATCACCCCGTCCCGCAGGATCTGGCACAGCCCGATGAGCTGGAACACCGCTGCCCCGCCCTTGGCGTGCCCGGTGAGGCTCTTCTGCGAGACGGCGAACAGCGGGTTGCCCTTGGCCCGGCCCAGCGCGTCGGCCAACCGCTCGTGCAGGTCGGTCTCGTTGGGATCGTTGGCCAGCGTGGAGGTGTCGTGCTTGGAGATCACCGCGATGTCGTCCGCTCCCACCCCCAGCCTGGCCAGCGAGCGTGCCAGCGCCGACTGGCGCCCGCCGCGGCCCGCACCCAGCGCACCCAGGCCCGGGGCCGGTATGGAGGTGTGCACGCCGTCGGCGAAGCTCTGCGCGTAGGCCACCACGCCGAGGACGGGCAGGCCCATCTTCAGCGCCAGGTCACCGCGTGCCAGCAGGATCGTGCCACCGCCCTGGGCCTCCAGGAAGCCCAGCCGGCGCCGGTCGTTGGCGCGGGAGAACTTGGCGTCGTTGATGCCCTTGGCGCGCATCATCTCGGTGTCGGCGGTGGCGGCCATATCGCCGAAGCCGATCACTGCGTCCATGATGAGATCGTCGAAGCCGCCGGCCACCACCAGTTCGGCCTTGCCGAGCCTGATCTTGTCGACACCCTCCTCGATCGACACCGCCGCGGTGGCACACGCCCCGACCGGGTGCACCATCGCGCCGTAGCCGCCGACATAGGACTGCATGACATGTGCGGCAACGACATTCGGCAGCACCTCCTGCAGGATGTCGTTCGGCTTGGCGGTGCCGAGCAGGTTGCCGTGGAACATTCGCTCCATCGACGTCATACCGCCCATACCGGTGCCCTGCGTGCTGGCGACCAGGCTGGGGTGCACCCAGCGCATCAGTTCGGCCGGGGTGAAACCGGAAGACAGGAACGCATCGACGGTGGCGACGATGTTCCATAGCGCCACCCGGTCGATGGAGGTGGCCATGTCCGCGCTGAGACCCCACACCGTCGGGTCGAACCCGGTGGGGATCTGCGCACCCACCGTCCGGGACAGTTTCATCGTGCGCGGAACCCGGATCTCGGTTCCCGCCTTGCGGATGACCTGCCAGTCACCGGTGTCGCCGGTGGGAAGAATCACGGTGTGCGCGGGGTCGGCGGCGGCGAAGGCCCGGGCCTCTGCCTCTGAGGACACCACGAAGCTGAAGTCGCGGTCCAGGAAGACGCTCACCAGCAGAGGGGCGTTGCCGTCCGGGCCGATCACGCCGTCATCGACGAATTCCCTGATGCCGCAACGCTCGACGACCGCGTCGTGATACCGCTCAACCAGTTCGGCCTCGTCGACCGGTTCCCCGGTCGCGGTGTCGTACCAGCCCGGCCTGGGGTCCTTCTCCCAGGTGACCAGGCCGGTGGTCCAGGCCAGTTCGAGCACCCCGGCCGCCGACAATTCGCCGGAGACCTCCATCTCGAAGCGGGTCCGGGAGGAGCCATAGGGGCCGAGTTCGGCAGCGCCGACCACGACAACAAGTTCCGTCGGGTCGACATCGAGGTCGGCCCAGTTCGGCGCCGGCGCGCCGCGCTGGCCGCGGGGCGGCGACGGGAGCGCGGCGACGGTTTCCGAACCCCGGTCATCCGAGCCGGAATCCATTACAGCAGTGGACATCTCCTCACGGGCCTTGGCCGCCAGCTCGGCCATGTCGAGTTCCACGTCGCCCAGGCCGCCGGTCAGGTCGGCCTTGATCGGGGTGACCGCCGCCTCGGTCCGCGCCCCGGTCGTACACAGGTCCAGCAGCATCGCCGCCATCTGCGCGGTGGTGTAGGTGATCACGCCCGCCGCCTCCACCGCACCGACGATGGCGTCGTTGTGGCCCATCAGACCGGTGCCCTTGGTCCACCCGATCAGGGCGTGGGCGAAGGTGACCCGTTGCGCCCAGGACGTTTCCGCGCTCCAGCGGCTGACCACCGCGTCCAGTGCGGACTTGGCCTCACCGTAGGCACCGTCACCGCCGAACATTCCACGGTTGGGCGAACCGGGCAGCACCACGTGCAGCCGGGAGTTGATGTCGCGGTCAGCCCCGATGGCAGCGCACCCGCCGATCAACCGCTCGACGGCCCACAGCAGCACCTTCATCTCCATCTCGGAGCGCGCACCGGCCTCGGAGAGATCGCCGGCCACCCGCGGTGCGGCGAACGGGAACAGCAATGTCGGGGTTTGGGCGTCCTTGACGTGGACGGATTGCGGGCCGAGGCTCTCAGTCTGCTCCTCCCCCACCCAGGACACCAGCGCATCGATGTCGGCGTACGAGGCCATGTTGGCCGGGACCACCCACAGGGTGGCGCCGAAGCGGGCGTTCTCGCGGTAGAGCCGCTTGTAGAACTCCAGCCGGTCGTCATCCAGCCGTGAGGTGGTGGCGACGACGGTGGCGCCGCCGTCGAGCAGTTGCGCGACCACCGATGCGGCGATGGAACCCTTCGAGGCTCCGGTGACCAGCGCGACGTCGGTGCTGAACCGGCCCGGGTCCGGGTTCTCCGCACCGGTGGCGATGCGGGCGTAGAGCGTGGCGTGCACGCGCCGGCCCTCGGCCAGCGCCCGCCCGCGCCACCAGTCGGCCTGGGTGGCGACCACATGGCCGGCGCCCTCGAACCGTCCGGACAGCCGGTCCCAGTTCGCGTCGATCTCGTCTTCGTCGGTCAGCCACAGGGACACCAGGTCCTCGCGCGCGCTCGCCCAGCGGTCGTCGAGCACGACGGCCTTGCGCGCGTCGAACACCGGGGCCACCAGCCGGGGCCAGTCGGCGCCGAGTTCGGCGGTGACCAGGTCGATCAACTCGGCGTCCACGCCGGCGGCCGGGGTGTTCACCGGTTGGTCCAGACCGAGCCGGTCGAGCAGCAGTCTGGCGGTGGCGGCCAGCACCCCGTCGGGGCCGGTGACGGTGGCGGCGAACT
>Ga0116183_1005180_pt1 | contig 12480 bp, 8 predicted proteins | sample AD_UKC078_MetaG_FD_89753 | JGI IMG/M metagenome (GOLD analysis project Ga0116183, IMG submission 89753) | Active sludge microbial communities of municipal wastewater-treating anaerobic digesters from USA - AD_UKC078_MetaG | ecosystem: Engineered > Bioreactor > Anaerobic > Digestate | place: USA... | reverse complement strand
TCGTACGGGAGGAGCGTGAGGGAGAAGCAAGCCATGATGAAGGAGAATCGGGCTCGGATCGTTCCACTGCAGGTCGTTGTCAAACCTCTCCCGCTTGATGGTGACGTAGTCGTAGCCGAGGGTGTCGAGAATCTCGCGCACCGTCTCGAAGCCGAGCAGCGTCGGATTGAGCTTGACGAAGGTATTGAGCTTCTTCTCGCTGAGCATGTACGAACAGATCGCCTCGATCTCGGCGGGGGGACAGCCGTGCATCGTCGACAGTGTCGTCGACGGACACATGTTCGCACTGATCTTGGCCGTCAGGCCGGCAAGGTTCTTCTCCCGGCCCTCCCAGTCGGTCCCCTCGAAGAGACCCTCGTCGATGAGGGCATCGAGTTCTCTAAGGTATTGGGCGAAGCGTTCATCCCTGCTCGCGTCGATCATCGAGTCGATGAAGGTCTGCATCTTCTCCGTCCGGATCCCCTCAAGGTTGTAGCCGACCGACATATTGAAGATGAAGGAGGGCTTCTCGAAAGGACCCTCGCCCATCACCGCCTCCAGGAGGTGGAGGATGATCCACGCCTTGGCGTACTCATCCCACGCCTTGGGGAGGGTGTACTCACTCGACCACTCGGTGTTGTACCCCTCGTCACGGGCATCGATGCACGGTTTTTCGATCTCGAGCTCATCGAGGACCTGGACGGTCTTGAGCTCGATGAAGCGGCCGCCAACCAGGTAGCTGGCGATGATATTCTGTGCCAGCTGGGTGTGCGGGCCGGCGGCGGGGCCGACGGGGGTGGAACAGCTCTGGCCAAAGACCGAGATCCTCCGCCCGGTGGTGGAATCGTGGTGGAATTGATCCTCCCCGATGCCGAAGATGGAACGGTGGTTTCGATACTCACCGACGATACGTTCAATTAGTTCCGAGAAGGGAACAGGGCGCATGATGTCTCCCATACTCACTCCTAGATAGGGTTTCCCCCGCATGCTGGGGGCCCATTGCCATTCTAATGCAGATTAGCTGGAAGTCAATCGTTTTTGCAACACCTTGCAACAAATCTGCACCTTATATCCCCTAGGGGACCCGTTGTTCATCACATGGTTGTTTCTCAAGGAAACCATGCGATACCATAAAATTATATACCTATATTTGGTCTTTACGCAAATTGTTTTCAATAAATTCAACTGAAACGAATTCTTCTTTACTTTTTTCAATGGTAGGCTATACTTTTAAAAACTAGAGCGCTATCACACAGTCATGGAGGCGTATGATGCTAATCAATTTGAGTGTCAATGAGGAAGTTCGTGCACGGAATATCCAGCGATGCAGAGAGAAGGGGATCGTGCTTCCCACCTTCGCACAGATGGCCGACCCCTCTACAATCCCTGCTGATATCAAGGAAAAACTCAAGCACACCGGATTGTGGGACGTCGACCCCCTGAATCTCTTCAGGATCACCTGGAAGAACGAGCCTACAAAGGATGGCGGCGCCTTCGGTGGAGTCAACTATATTGAGGTCCCCCGCGAGCTGACCGGCGTCAAGGCCAGGATCTTCTGCCTGGTCGGCAAATGGTTCCCCACCGGCGCACACAAGGTCGGTGCGACCTATGGCTGCCTCGCCCCTGCCCTCGTATCGGGCAACTTCGATTCGGTCAACCAGCAGGCCGTCTGGCCATCGACGGGCAACTACTGCCGTGGTGGGGCGTACAACGCCGCATTGCTCGGCTGCCAATCGATCGCCATCCTCCCTGCCGAGATGAGCAAGGAGCGCTTCGACTGGCTCAAGAAAATCGCCGGCGAGGTCATCTCCACCCCGGGTGGGGAGTCGAACGTCAAGGAGATCTTCGACAAGTGCCATGAGCTCGATGCCGAGCGGGGCCACCACATCGTCATCTTCAACCAGTTCGAGGAGTTCGGGAACTACCTCTGGCACTACAAGATCACCGGCGGCGCCATCATGGAGGTCATCGACGAGGTCGAGAAGATCGCTCCTGAACGGGTACGTGGCCTGGTCTCGGCAACCGGGAGCGGCGGCACCATCGCCGCAGGCGATTTCCTGAAGCTGCACTATCCCAACATCAAGATTGCCGCCGTCGAGGCGTTGCAGTGCCCGACCCTGCTGAGAAACGGCTTCGGGGCACACCGCATCGAGGGGATCGGCGACAAGCACGTGCCCTGGGTCCACAACGTCAAGAACACCGACATGATCATCGCGATCGATGACCAGGACTGCATGGACCTCCTGCGCCTCTTCAACGAACCGGCCGGCATCGAGTACCTGCGCAAGATCGGCATTGCAGAGGAGGACATCGCCAACTTCCCGCTCTACGGGATCAGCGGCTTGGGCAACCTCCTTGCATCCATCAAGATGGCCAAGTACTACGAGATGGACGAGGATGATGTGATCTTCACCCTCCTGACCGACAGTGAGGAGATGTACACCTCCCGCGTCACCGAGCAGGCGGAGATCCAGGGCGAGTTCGATGAGCTGGCAGCGGCCCGTGCCCTGGCAGGGTGTCTCCACCACCAGGCGATTGACGGCGTGCTGGAGCTGACCTACTATGAAAGACTGAGGGTGCATAACCTGAAGTACTATACATGGGTCGAACAGCAGGGACGAACGTACGACGAGCTCAACGCCCAATGGTACGACCGCACCTACTGGACCGAGATTCCGGCTTTGGCTGACCAGATCGATGTCCTCATCGATTCATTCAACAAGGAGGTCCTGGCCCCGTAGGCCACGCCATCTTTTGAAAGCCGGGCCAATGGTCCGGCTTTTTAATGAAGGAGCACACGAGATGAAATTTGTATACGAGTGCAGTGACTGCCATGCAATCTACGAGACGGATGAGATCTTCTACCAATGCCCCAAGTGCGCCGCCCTCAACGACGGCACCTCATTCTCCAAGGGCAACGTCATCGTCAAGCTCGATGAAGAGTACCTCAGGAGATTGAAGCGGAAGAAGAGGCTCACGGTTGGAGATTTCCTCCCCTACGAGATACCCCACCCCGCCGTCTATCCGGTGGGCAATACCCCCATTGTGGAACCACAGCGGCTCTCTGATGAGTATGGGCTGAAGAATCTGACATTCAAGCTCGATGGCGCCCTCCCCTCCGGCTCCTTCAAGGACCGGGCGAGCCAGCTGATCGCCGCCCAGGCCCTCCACCACAAGGAGAACCGCATCGCCCTCGCCTCCACCGGCAATGCCGGGGCCGCGATGAGCTGTGCCGGGGCGGCCTATGGCCTTGAGATCATCCTCTTCGTCCCCAAGAGCGCCCCGCTCAACAAGCTGATGCAGAGCGTCCTCTACGGGGCGACGGTCGTACCGGTCGACGGCAGCTACGATGACGCCTTCGCCCTCTCGATCGCCTACACCAAGGAGGCGGGCGGCATCAACCGCAACACCGCCTACAACCCGATGACCATCGAGGGGAAGAAGAGCGTCTCCATCGAGCTCTTTCTCCAGATGGGCAGAACCGTCCCCGATGTCGTCTATGTCCCGGTCGGTGACGGGTGCATCTTCGCCGGTGTCTACAAGGGCTTCTATGACCTCAAGCAGGCGGGCCTGATCGCAAAGATCCCCCACCTGGTGGCGGCCCAATCGAGAGAGAGCAACGCCATCGCCCACGCCTGGCAGACCCAAGAGTTCACCAACCTGGCCAAGGCGACGACCAGGGCTGACTCGATCAGCGTGGAGAGCCCGGCAAACGGACGGATGGCGGTGCGCTACATCTCCGAGAGCGAGGGGTGGGCAACCGAGGTAGCCGATCATGAAATCCTCGAGGCACAGCTTGAGCTGGCAAAAGAGGCCGGCGTCTTCGTCGAACCCGCCGCTGCATGCGCGTGGGCGGCCATCAAGAGCGACCGGCAGATGTTGCTCGACCGCTTTGGCGAAGAGGTCGAGGTCTGTGCGCTGCTCACCGGCACCGGGTTCAAGGATATGGCGGTCTTTGACGGACGGATCGAAATCCCTGCCGCCATCGAGAATTCGGTCGCTGCCATGAAGGCGCGGTTTTCCCTGTGATGGCTTTGACAAAAGAGAGGGGTTACAGTACCTTTTCGTTCAGATAGAGAGAGGAGCCTTGCATGAAGAACTTTGCAATAGGACTGGGCATCGGATTGGTCGTGGCCCTTATAGTCTTGATCATCATGGCCATCAAGCGCAGCGGGGATAAGAAAGCGGCTACCAAGGAGCAGGAGCGCCTGAAGATGATGCTTGCTGACCGTATGGACCTCGAGAGCGATGGCCTGTCGAAGGTCAGGGCTGAGAACGAGGAGCTGAAGAAGCAGAACGAGAACCTGCGGATCACGGTCAACACCTACTCTCAGAAGCCCGGACGCAAGGAGATCGCCCGCCTCAACGTCTATCAGACGGCCGTGGACCGGCTGACGATCAACAGCCCTGGTTTCGGCGCTGCCTGGCAATCCGCCCTCAAGGAGAGCGAGGAGGAGTTCGAGAAGACCTACGTCGGCACCCAGTCGTTCATCAAGCGCCTCATCCCGGTCAAGACCGATGCAACGATCCTGCAGATAGAAGAGGATTGACTCTTCGCCGAAATGGTGGAATAGGTAGACACAAGGGACTTAAAATCCCTTGCTCGCAAGGGCGTGCGGGTTCAATTCCCGCTTTCGGCAAACCATTACACAAGAACGCATACCCTTTTTCAGCCCCCAGTAATGGGGGTTGTCTCAACCCATGTGAATGTATGACAGATTTCTCTCAAACCAGGGATAGCCTACTATTTACGTAGCCTATTCCCTGTGGTATAGTCGAAATCAACAGGGAGGCTGGAACACAGGACACACATTCACTACACCTACGAGAAACGCATCAATGCCCAAAGAGGGTTCGGGAAGTAGGCTTGATCATAGTCCTAAAGGCTAACATCATATATTGTAAATAGTAGAGTCCATAGCAAGAAAATAGATATTCTTTTACAGGAGGATGTAGATGAGAAGAGTCGTAATCGAACGTAGAATATGTTGATTACAACCATCACTGACACTCTCTTTTTCTCACTCTGCTGGACATCCCCTTGCAGAAAGGAGAACCCTTTCTTACACCCTGGAGAGAACATAACATGAAAGCAATACAAAGAATCAGTGCCTTGATTGTAGCTGGAGTTTTATTGTTTAGCGCTGCAGTGTTCGCAGCAGATGTCACGGAAGGAACTGCTCAATTCAGTGTCACTACAAAAATAGAGCAGTTCGTTGGAGTGAAGGTGTTGAATAGTGGCACGACAATACCTGAAGATTTAAATAAAGAGTCGTATGACGATCTTGAGAGCATCACTACTAGTCCTGTCACTGTAGGAGAGAGTGGTTCGGATTTTGTTGTCGTAGCTATGGTTGCCTATTATGCAAACACACCCTTTAAATTAACAGTAGATCTGCCTCGACTTTCTGGATCAAGTGGAAATTCATATACCATAGGGTATGCTTCAAACATAATGGGTAAATCTTTTACCGCAGACCAGGGCGATGAAACTGGCATTTTCGGAGCAAGTGTTGTTATACAAACTTCATTATCAGATGGAGCTAGTGCAAATGGTGGGCCTATTGAAATGAATTTGAACTCCAGTGATTATAACTTGGCACCTGCTGATACGTATAGTGCAACCATAGTGTTTCATATTACAGCTGCAACATAAGGACAAGACAATAGGCAATCCCTTGTTCCAACAGGTTAGCGGGCTCAATTCCCGCTTCAGGCAAATCATATACATACTTGCACTCCCCAACCCCCAGCAATGGGGGTTGGCCTTGCAGTATTCGGGACCGGTTTTTTACCCTTACGCTCGATAGCGCAACTGGCATTCGCCCTAAGTGCTGCAAGAAGCGGGAGGTAGAGAAGAGGACCTGCCCTACTCCCTCAACGCTGTGATTGGGAGTACGTAAACATCGTCCGCTCACGGAGATATGCACTGGTCAGAGATGACAGCTACATCACCGAGATCAGTGACGACAGCACCTATGCAGCGTACGTCGATGAATCATCAACAGTGTGCTCGTCAAAGATGTCCTCAGCAGATACTCACTGGCAAACAGCACCCTCATAGAGCAACTGGCACGCGTTCTTACCGACTCTTCAGGGTCACTGGTTTCGGACAAGAAGATTGCCGACACCCTCACGTCTTAGGGAGAGAAAGACCACCAGCACGACGGTCGCCTCCTCCCCCATTGACTGAGGTGTTCCTCTACATCGAGCTCAAACGACGTGGCCATGATATCAAAGTCGGCACCATCAAGGGACTGGAGATCGGCTTTATAGCAGAGAAGGACGGGGTAACCGAGTACTACCAGGTTGCTAAGTCCACAGCACAGACAGAGGTGTATGAGCGAGAGATCACTCCATTCCTCCTGATCAGGGACAACTACCGCAAGCTCCTGCTGACCGAGGATCGGGGCTCCTTCGATGACCGTGGCATAGAGCAGTACACCATCATCGAATGACTGCTAGGCAGTCAAGTCTCCACTGGCTTCTGCGATTGTTCAGATGGCACACTTACGGGAGGAGCTTTTTCATCTGAGGCTGCCTCTTGTTCAGGCACAACCATCTCCGAACGTGGGCTGACAGAAGGGTTCTTGAGATGCTGAACAATTACTGCATAAAAGTTTCGTACCGCAAGTTCGTACTCAGTGATGAAAATTCTTCGTTTTGTAAGGGAATCCATTAGTTTTTGATACGTGACACGAACAGAAACAATCTGTTTTCCCACCGATTCTTCTACGAGTTGTTCCCATTCACCGTACTTGTGGTTTGGATTGAGGTGCTTCCCTTTGACAATTACCTCCAAATACAGATCCTGTTTGATTGCATCAAACGCTGTTTCATTCTTTTCCCTGCATTTATCCAGTTGCTTTTCCACATGTCGAAGTTGTCTCTTGACTCCCGCCTTTTTGGGTATCTCACTCATCGCTATCGGTGGTACCTGAAGCAATACATCACAGAAGAGTCGCCTTCGTGCTAAATCCAGTATCACTCTTAACGGGGATACGGTGTTTGGAAACTTGAATTCTGAAGAGAGGGTTGATTCCTGTATTATCCGTTGCTTCTCAACTTCAATACGCTCTTTGAATGACTTGATACCGTGAAAGCGGCAATCTATCTTACTACCCAGCTCATCACCCATTTTCACAGCAAGATCCTGTTCCTCTTCAATCCAATTTCGGACAGCAATATCAATGCATGGGTAGCCCTTTTTGGCAAAATCCTTGTCACTGCCAAGTCCTTTGACCACGTCAACCCACTCTTCACTCATTTGATCAAATGTCTTTGTTTCAACATTTGGGTCACGTAAGAATGCCATTACTTCGCTCATAATTTGGGCTTGATCAGGATCGGCAATATTATAATCGTTGTCAGTTAGCAGAATGCTACCTAGCATGATGATATATCGCCAGGAGAAGTGATAGAGTGCTACTGATTTATTGCGATTTACCTCAATCGGATAATCGGTCGGTGAGGGGACAAATTGGTTAGATATCGACACAAGACGAGGGACTCCAACCTCTTTTGCCAATTCAATATAGGCATTTATTTGTTGCGAACATACTACTTGGGATCCCATCTTGAATTCAAAGAAGGCAGCATCTCTGATTTGTTTGCCAACTACCTGCAACACTAGCCCGTCTACCCTGAGGGGGCCCTTTTGCGGAGAATTTTCCTGGTATATTTTTACTCTTGGAAATGATACTTCTGTATAAACCTTTAAGTATCCTGCGCGGCCCATTCCAATTTCCTTGAAAACACTATCTCTAAATTCTTTGACCAGTGGCAAAGATGCAAGAAATACTGAAGCCAAGCTACTCTCATCAAGCTTTTTATTTCCTGGTATCAATCGGGCGGGACGAACCAAAATACTTCGCTCTTCATCACTTTTTGAGGGATCAGGCTTCAAGCATGATTCGAATTCATCAATCGTCATTTCAAACAAAGCTTTTGTTTTTTTCGCCATTTCCAACCCCCGAATAGAGTAATTTGATATACATCGTGCCTCATGAAAAAGCACGAAACTCAATTCCTTTGTAAGGGAGCTATGAGCAAGAACTGACGAGCATATGTGGAAGCTCACCTGAATTACCAACTATCATCGTATCATGAAAAGATATGTGGTAGTGGAAAAATTTTCACCTGCATGATCCCAAGCCTTTTTATCCGTTAACAGGTCATCCAAATTGCACCCATAGGCTGCCCGAGCATCTCACCATCGTCTCTTTTCGTCATCGTGTGCTTGCTCTCTGATGACAGCTAACAATGAATTGCTGTGTAGAAAGATTCTCAGCAAGATTACAGGGTCAGTCCCTTACCCACCGAAGGAGAGGGAGACCTTCCCAAGGAGGAAGTCCTCCAGATTGTAGTGGGTGATGCCGTCACGGGAGAAGTTTAGGCGGTCCAGGGAGAGGACATAGCGCGGCCAATTGTCCTTGATCGACGCAAAGGCGGAGAACTCACGTTTCACCGTCTCCTCGCTGCTCAAGAGGTAGGCGACCTGGATATAACAGCGCCCCGAGCCATCTTTGACGATGAAATCGACTTCGCCTCTTGTTGTCTTGCCAATATACACCTCATAGCCACGGGCAACCAGCTCATTATGGACCACCGTCTCAAGAGGACGGCTTTGTAGATCATCACGGCCACCCCGGTGTAGCGTGATGAAGGCAGGGTCGATGGCATAATACTTGGAGAGCGTTGAGAGCGCCTTCTTCCCAGCTATGTCGAAGCGAGACACCTTCTGTATAAGATAGGCGCTCTCCATCTCGGCGATGTAGGAGTAGATGGTCTGTACCGTCGCGCTCTCGTCACGGCTACGTACATACCCGGCAATACTCTTCGTTGAGATGGTTGACCCCGATTCGCCCATGATGAACGAGAGCACATTGTAGAAGAGGTCACGCTGTCTGATCATCCGGGAGGGCCAGACATCCCTGGTGATGATGCTCTGCAACAGGTTCCCCAAGAATGAGCGGATTTCTGACTCATGTGTGAGGAGAAATCGTTGGGGAATGCCACCCCACTTGAGGTACTCTTCGAGGGGAAGATCGCGCCCCAATTGGGCACAGTACTGCTTCGCCTCCCCATAGGTGAACGGCATGATGGTGTAATCGAGGGTACGCCCCACGAGGTGGGTGGCCAACTCCCCGCTGAGCAGTTGGGAATTCGAACCAGTGACGAACAACGAGATAGGGAGCAGTGCTTTCAGCGATGCGATGACCCTTTGGAAATCTTCCAAGCGTTGGATTTCATCAATGAAGACATAGAAGGCCCTCTTCTCTACGATGAGATCCTTGATCTCCTGGTGGAACCGACCAGGATAGTCGAGATATTCAGCCCACCTATAGTCCTCCAGGTTCAACTGCAATATCTTCTCACCCTCTCCCTGTTCTTCCAGCTCAGCTATGATCTGGCCCATGAGGGTCGACTTGCCACTTCTACGGACCCCCGAGATAATTTTAATGAAGTCCTGAGAATCGTAATATGCCCGGATGCGCGATAGGTAGAGCTCTCGTTTCAACATGCCCTATCATACCATACAATCTCAAAATCCAAAAGTTTATCTTATATGATTATATAAATTAGCATTTTTTAAGAGTTTATCTAATTTATATCGCTATATTCTATTAATATATACTATTGGTACATATTATTTGCATTTGAATCCACTCATTCCAGCTCTTTCAGACACTATTGAACAAAGATTCCTCTCGGTCATCTGAACAAACTCGATACATGTCTATTGAAAATCTTGAATTCGTATACCGTGCACATGTGTGGGGGAGATAGCTGATGGTATTGGGTTGGGTAGATCTGAGCAGTGCGAGCATCGATCTACTACACATCTCTTTTGGAAACTTCATATGCATGGAGTTGACTCCCTCCTCAAAAGAGACACACGAGTGCACGAGGATGCATGCAATTCAACCTGGAGTTCCATACACCCATCTTTGCATAAACATGCAGTTTAATGCATAACAAATTGACAAAAGGTCCGACAACGTCTAGATTGGAGGGAACGCACCGGGGGTGGACATGAATGAGAACGATGTGAGCACAGAGATGCTCACAAAAGAAGAGATCATTGCACAACAATTGTTGGAAGAGAAAGAGGCCGACGGGAAACTGAGAAGCTACACTGGGCCGCTTGCTCACGTTATCACGGTCCTGTTCATCATCTGGTCGGTGTACCAGCTCTACGCCAACACCATCGGCATCGTCGATGCCATGACGCTGCGGACGTGGCACCTGCTCTTCCTGCTGGTCTTCACCTTCCTCCTCTTCCCCGCCCACAAGGGAGAGAAGCGTGCACGGACCATCCCCCCTCTCTTCGATATCGTGCTCCTAGCACTGACCGTCTTCGCCTTCGCCTATCTTTTGACCAACTATATCAGCGTGGCAAAGCGCGGTGGCTACCTCAACAAGCTCGACCTCTGGATCGCCGGCATCACGATGCTCCTGATCTTCGAAGCCTCCCGGCGGGCGTGCCGCAGCCTCTCGATCCTCGGTCTCATCTTCCTCCTCTACAACTTCCTCGGCAAGTTCATCCCCGGGGAGCTCGGCCACGTCGGCTTCTCGCTCAAGCGTGTCCTCTCCACGATGATCTGGGGCAGCCAGGGGATCTTCGGTGTCGGCATCGGGGTGAGCGCCACCTACATCTTCCTCTTCGTCCTCTTCGGTGCCTACCTCAAGTACAGCGGCTTCAGCCAGTTCATCAACGACATCTCCCTGACCCTGGTCGGGCAGACGGCCGGAGGGCCGGCCAAGGTGGCCGTCATCGCCAGTGCCCTTCTGGGGATGATCAACGGGTCGGCGATCGCCAACGTGGCGACCACCGGCACCATCACCATCCCGATGATGAAGAAGACCGGGTACAAGAAGGAGTTTGCCGCAGCAGTCGAGGCGGTCGCCTCCACCGGAGGGCAGTTCACCCCGCCCATCATGGGAGCCGTTGGCTTCGTGATGGCCGAGTTCCTTGGCGTCAGCTACACCAAGGTCCTCGTCGCCGCGGCCCTGCCCGCTTTCCTCTACTACCTCTCATTGATGTTCGCGGTCCACTTCGAGGCAAAGCGCCTCGGCCTCTCGGGCCTCTCCAAGGAGAATATCCCTGATGCCATGGTCGTCTTGAAGAAGCAGGGCCACCTCCTGATCCCGCTGGTGGTGCTCCTTGGCCTCCTGGCCCTTGGCTTCACCCCCCTCTACAGCGCAGTCGTCTCGATCTTTGCCACCATCGGTGCCTCCTGGATTCGCAAGGAGACGCGCATGGGCTGGCGCACCATCGTGCAGGCGACCGTCGAAGGGGCCCGTTCGGCCATCACGGTGGGGATGAGCTGCGCCATCATCGGCGTGATCATCGGCACCGTCTCCCTCACCGGCCTCGGCCTCTCCTTCGGCTATGTGATCCTCCGAGTCGTCGGGCAGGGGCAGCTCTACCTCGGTGGCCTGATGGTCATGCTCATGAGCACCGTGCTCGGCATGGGAGTGCCCGGTGTGGCGGCCTACGTCATCGTCTCCACCGTCAGTGTGCCGGTCCTCATCCAGGCCGGGGCCATCCCGATGACCGCACACATGTTCTGCCTGATCTACGCCTGTCTCTCCAACATCACACCCCCGGTGGCCATGTCCAGCTATGTGGCGAGCGGCATCGCGGACAGTGACCAGACCAAGACCAGCCTCATCGCCGTCAAGCTCGGCCTGACCGGCTTCATCCTCCCCTTCTTCTTCCTCGGCAACCCGATCCTCCTCATCGGCACCGTCGAAGGTGCATCACTGCTGCTCACCCTGCGCGCCGTGCTCACCTCATCGATCGGGGCGATCGTCCTCTCTGCGGGCCTGCAGGGGTACCTCCTCGACCGCCTCAAGATCGCAGGCAGGATTCTCCTGATCGCCGGCGGCCTCCTCTTCATCGAGCCCAAGCTCGTCACCGACCTTATGGGCCTCGCCCTCTGTCTCGTTGTAATAATTGTGCAATTGATCCAACGTTCATCACACAACAAGGAGTTAGCAGTATGAAAAAAAGTTTGGCAGTACTACTGGTATTGTTGATGCTTTCCACCTCCCTCTTCGCCGCAGGCGCACAGGAGACGAAGAAGACAGTCATCAACTTCCCGACCGCAGCAACCACCGGGGCGATCTACCCGCTTGGCTCTGCTATCGCAAACCTGTGGAACAACACCGTTCCCAACGTGCGCACCAGCGCCCAGGCGAGTGCCGGCGGCATCGAGAACCTCAACCTCGTAGCCGATGGCGAAGCACAGATGGGGGTGGCCGTCACCTCGATCATGTACGAGTCGTTCAACGGCATCGGCTCCTTCGAGGGTCGGGCAAACCCCAACCTCAGGGTCATGATCGGCCTCTACCCCAACCCCAACCAGGTGGTCGTCACCAAGGCAAGCGGTGTCAACGGCCTCACTGACCTCGCCGGCAAGCGCTTTGCCAGTGGCGCTCCCGGCTCCACCACCGAGGTCGAGACCAACATCCACCTCAACACCGCCGGCCTTC
>Ga0116183_1005179_pt1 | contig 12482 bp, 8 predicted proteins | sample AD_UKC078_MetaG_FD_89753 | JGI IMG/M metagenome (GOLD analysis project Ga0116183, IMG submission 89753) | Active sludge microbial communities of municipal wastewater-treating anaerobic digesters from USA - AD_UKC078_MetaG | ecosystem: Engineered > Bioreactor > Anaerobic > Digestate | place: USA... | reverse complement strand
TGCAAAATCCTTATTTTTTCTAGCGTAAACAAGGCCATGTGCACCTGTAGCACTTATGCACCTATTAGTTTTTTCTTTTTCTTCCAGACAGGTTTTTATTGTGCTCTTTACGGCAGAAGTTAATGTATTATCATATAATGGGATGTTTAGGATGTTTATCATAATTAAGTAAGAAGGGAGAGGTGAGAAGAGAGACGTCTCACGTCTCTTTTCCTTCATCACTTTTCTGCAGAATAGAATTATACAAATTATCACTTATCCAGAAACCCTTATAAATAAGCTCAATTAACAAAGGTTTAACTTCCTTGATAATTCCTTCTTTCTTAGCTTTTACTATTATTCCCATTGTGCCTGTAATTCTTAATTTTCGCAATTCTGCAATTTTTCTCCCCCAATAATCATCAAGTAATACAAGAAAAGCCTTTTTCTCCTCAGCAAGAGCAATTGTTTCTGCTTCTCCTCTATGAAGATGATAACTCAAATAATCTTTGAGTCTTTCATCAGAAATTGAACAAACATTTATCCAATCTATTTCTTTTATATTACTTCCCGGCCTATCCTGTCCTCTGGATAACTCATTAAAAACCTCAGAAGAAATAATAATTTCTTTATACACTTCTTTCAGAATATAGAGATAATTTATTGAAGATAAAGCTATTATTACAGTAGAATTTGAAACTACCACTTCAGGCATTCTCTATATCCTTTATAAGTTCATCTTCTGAAAGATTGAAAATAGAAATTTTATTATGACCCAGTAGTTTTATAAAATCGTATTTATCCATTTCCGCCAGCTCTGCTGCTTTCCCTGCAGATAATTTTTTTAATTCATAAAACTTAAGAGCCGCGAAAACTTTAAGCTCTTTTATGAAAGCACTTTCTTCTTCTCTTAATATAAGCAGTATATCTTCCGGATAATGTATAATACTCTGTCTTAAATTCTCCATATCTATCACCCTTTGCAATGATACTGAAATTATATTATCAGAAATTTAGAACTATTACAATAACTGTATCTTTTAAATTTCAATTTCACTAAATGGTAATGTATGATATAATATAAAAAGAAGGTCAAATCCTGTGAGAAAGATCATTGATCCACTTTTCTAAAGCAGAACAAACTCTTTCAACTTCATTGTCACTTAACTCCGGATACATAGGTAAAGATAAAATTCTCTTATATAAATTTTCAGTCCAGTATAACTCATTACTGCCACGAATTCTTCCTTTATATGCAGGTTGTTGATGTATGGCCATAGGATAATGAATAGCCGTACCTATGCCTTCTTCTTTTAAAAATCTCTGCAGTTCATCTCTTTTATCACATTCAATTACAAATAAATGCATAACATGAAGAGTATCTTTAATTTTACCAGGGCCTATTATCTTTTCTCCATCAATCACCTGGCAATAACGGTCAGCTATTCTCCTTCTTTGTTCATTATCTTCCGAAAGAGAGGTTAACTTTACTCTGAGAATAGAAGCCTGCAGTTCATCAAGTCTTGAATTCATACCGGCTACTGAACTTATATACCTTTCTTTCCATCCGTACTGCCTGAGAGATAAAAGATTATCCCTCAGGCCAGATGAATCTGTCACTACTGCTCCACCGTCACCAAGGGCTCCCAGATTTTTTGTGGGATAAAAGCTGAAAGTCCCGGCATCTCCAAAGGTTCCAACTTTTTGTCCTTTTATTTCTGCCCCGTGAGCCTGAGCACAGTCTTCTATTACTTTAAGATTATATTTTTCGGCAATAAGACATATTTCTTCCATTGGTGCAGGTTGGCCGTAAATATGAACAGGCAATATAGCTTTTGTTTTCTCAGAAATTAAAGATGGAATCTTCTCAGGGTCTATACAACGTGTTTTTTTATCAATATCTGCAAACACCGGTACGGCGCCAATCTGTTCAATTGCAACAGCTGTAGCAACTGCCGAATGAGATACGGTAATTACTTCATCACCTGTCTTAATTCCGACAGATTTAAGGGCTATTGATATAGCATCTGTCCCATTAGCGACAGTAACACAATATCTTGCTCCTGAATATTCAGCAAATTCTTTTTCAAATTTTTTTACTTCTTCTCCAAGAATGTACCATCCGCTTGAAATGGTTTTATCAATCGCTTTTTCTAATCCTTTATGATTTTTAAAATTAATCTTTTTTAAATCTATTACCTGTATGATTCGGTCATGTTTATTTTTTTCTATAAAATCAAAAAATCCCTTTGAATTAATTGTTATATTTGAATTTAATAAGAATTCTTCATTTCGTGTAATTATTTTTGCTCCTATAAGTCTGGCGCTTAAATCAATTAAATAATCTTCCATATCTATCTCAGCTAATTTATCATTAAAATTAACATATGATGGAGTCTTAATAAATTCTACAGAATTACAAAACTCAAACCATTCTTCTTTTACCTTATCCAGTGGTATAATTTTTTTTCTTTCTCTAAAAAAAATATATTTAAGATTATGAATTTGAGAAGAAGAAATATAAATTTTAAGATTATTTTTCTTAAAAAAGATATAGATATCCAAAATTTCAGGGTTTTTCTTTAATCTTAACAGAAGTAGATCTAAAATAATCGAGTTATCCCAGACAAATTTATAATCCATATTTTTCCTTTAATGCCTCATAGAGAATTTCATTATCATCTTTTTCTTCTTTATATTCATAATCAGAGAGATTGTGTTTTAACATTAAATCAATTAAGGAATCTCCTTTGTATTTTTCAAGCTCTCTCATCGTTTTACTTTTGATTACTTCCGCTTCTTTTATAGCTTCTACGAACATTTTACTGTACCTTCCAGAATAGTTCGGGTAGTCCCGGGACTACCCACTTCTTTTCACGTCTTACATCTAATAACCTCTTCCGAAGAGCATCACATAGACAGTTTCAAACATAATCTCCAGATCAAAAAAGACTGACTGATTTTCGATATAATAAAGATCAAGAAGGCACATTTCTTCAAAGGAAAGCTCATTTCTTCCTGAAATCTGCCAGAGACCTGTAATGCCGGGTAGAGCATTACCTCTTTTTTTATACCATTCACAACAGATACTGTCAGTATTTTTCAGCATTTTGTAATCCTTTACAGGAAGAGGCCGGGGGCCTACAATGGACATTTCTCCTTTAAGAACATTAATGAACTGAGGAAATTCATCAAGACTGAATTTGCGGATAATACGTCCTACAGGGGTTATTCTGGGGTCTTTTTTAATTTTAAAAAGTGCTCCATTAGACTCGTTTTCCGTAAGAAGATCACCTTTCAATTTATCTGCATCAATACACATAGAACGGAATTTCAAAAACCAGAATTCAGGCCCTCCCAGGTAAAGAGAACGTTTCTGTTTAAAAAATACAGGGCCCTTTGATGTTAATTTAATAAGAAGAGCAATAAGAATGCCCGCAGGGACAATTATAATACCTCCTGCCATAAGACAAAGAATATCAAGAATTCTTTTCATTGTCTTCTGATAATAGAGATAACGACTTCTGGTAGATTCTGTAACCAGAGGAACACCTGTAACATCTTTAATTTTTCTCTTTTTCATTAAATTTTTTATATGAGGAGATACCATTTTCAAATTAATTCCATATCTTTCACAGGCTTTACGAACAGATGTATATTTATCTAAATTCATAGAGTCACTTACTATAAAAACCTGGTGAATATTTTTTTCTCTGATTATAGTATTAATGTCATTACATGTGCCTATAATATGAGGAACTACATCAGAGGAATCAGTAACATATTTATTTTTCACAAAACCTTTTATTTGATAGAAATCACCGTAAGTATCTTTCAATTGTTCGGAAAATCTGTAAGCAGATTCATCTGATCCCATAATAAGGGTATTCTTACTTCCTATACCTTTTTTCACCATAAAAATATTCACTTTACTCAGGAGGGAATGATTGAGTTCCAATATTACATACATAGCCATTAAAAAGATAATTACTATTGCTCTTGAATATTCATCACCCTTTATCATATAAAGAAAAGCCATAGTAAGAATTCCCACATAAAAGGTCACTTTCTCAATCTGAAATTTCTGTTTTTCAAGAGAGGCTTTAAAAATACCGCGGTAAAGGCCAAAACAGATAGAAACAGGGAAAAAGATAATATTTACAAAGAGCCAGGGCTGCCAGTAATCGAAAGGATTTATATAAGTGTAATAACGAAGGTAAATAGCTATATAAAAAGATAAATTCACAAAAAGAATATCAGTGCAAAATAAAAGGAAAGTAAATATACTGTCCCAATTTTTTTTAGAGAATTGAAAGAGATTGTTTAATACTAATCTATAATAATCACCTGGAGATGTAATTTCCCTGATTTTATGCGCCTTTGATATAGTGCTTGCACTGTTCATATTACAGTTTAAATCACCTTCCTCCCTCCGGACAAAAGGTTATTATTATTATTTCTTAAAAGTTATAATAATCCTTCTAAATAAATAATATTTTATCACAGAAAAAGGTAAAAATTTTTTGTAAAAATAGCATATGAATTAGTTGAAAGAAAAAAAATAATAAGGTAAAATAAATTTATAATTTTGAGAAGTACGAAGTGATGAGTGAGAAGAAGTTTATAGTTTAAGATTGAGTGGCGAGAATTAGCCCAACCCTCAATTATAAACCACCCATCATCTGTTGCAAATAATTATGAACAATAAAGATTATTACTCTATTCTCGAAATAACTCAGGATGCCAGTCATGAGGAGATTAAAAAAGCTTATAAAAAGCTTATTTTTACATATCATCCTGATAAACTTCATAATGATCCCCTTCAGAACTTAGCAGAAGAAAAGATAAAAGAAATAAATAAAGCTTTCGAAATACTGGGAAATTCAGAAAACAGAAAAGATTATGACAGAAAACACTATAAAAGAAATAAACAGGAAAAACTTATTCTTTTTCAGAAAGCTATGGAATTATTTGAAAACAGGCAATTTGAAAAAGCAAAAGAAGGGTTTGAGGAATTTCTTACTCTTGATCCTGATAAAGGAGATGCCCATTTTTTCCTGGGACTCTGCCATTTAAATCAGAAAAATTTTGATTCTGCCAGAATTTCCCTTGAAAAAGCAGTAAAAATAAACCCCTTGAACCATGAAGCTTTAAATCTTTCAGGTATCTGTTATTTCAGAGGTAAAGATTACTCTCAGGCTCTTTACTATCACAGAAAAGCATCAGAACTGGCTCCTTCTGAAGCTCTTTATCTGGAAAATATTGCCCATGTCCTCTGGAAGCAAAAAAAGACAGAAGAAGCTCTGGATTATTTTAAAAGAGCAATGAAGGAAGATCCTGATAAATTGGAAATATATGTGTATATCTGCTATATATATAATGAAATGAAACAGTTCGAAAAAGTAAAAGAATACTTAAGGAAAGCAAAAAAACAGGATAGACACCATCCGATGGTAAAGGAACTGGAAAAAGAAATTCTATCAGAAAAAAAGAAAAATAAAGTACCTCTCATTCATCACGTCTCACGTCTCGCTCACGTCTCACATCTGAAAGTATATTCAAAAAAATTCTCAAGTTTTCTTTTTTATATCCTTTGGTATATCCTGTGGTCCGGTCCTCTCTCGATTTTTTCATATTTAATAAAGACATTAAACCGGTGCGGTTCAGTCCTTTACAGAGCATTCATTTTTTCAAGAAAACAGGTTATATGGACGTGGAATAAAACAGGGGAGTTTTCTTTAAAAGGCATAATTTTTACAGGATCTCTTCTTTATAGATATTTTATTGCTTTAAAAAAATGCATCTTATGGGCAGTTAATAAAAGTTTTATATGTGTATTAAAAGGTTTAATGTTTACAGGATATGTGATTTCAGAGTCTTTTATTTTTATTCGAGAAATTCTATTTCTTATATGGAATAAAGGAATGGTAAAGGCAGGTAATCTCCTTACAGTCTTTTTCTCTCACATAGGAGCTAAAGGAAAGACATATTCAGTAAAAATTGCCAGGTTACCGGCAAAAATTAATTCTTTCAAACCTCCTTTATCTCTTCCAAAATGGAATAGTATGAGAAAAACAGCTTTCTCTATGGCTATTTCAGGCATCTTATTATTCTCAATATTATTATTAAACAATCTCATAAAACAGAAGGAAATAAAAGGATTTATTTTAAAAGAAATACAGTTACCTTCTATAGCAGAAAAACAGAAAATAAAAAAAGCAAATAGAAAATATAAACAGAATAAGAAAGAGCAAATTATTGCAATGAGCTATTCTTTTGGAATAACCAGAAATAATTATAAAATTTCTAAAAATACTAGAGAAAATAAAAGAATCACCAGAGATAAAGATTATTCCACTCAGGCAACTCATAATAAAAAAGAAAATATGGTAGATACAATTTATAAATCCCATACAGGTAAAAATGAATCTAAAAAAATAGCACAGAATAATAAAACAGTTCAGAAAACTGATAATACTGATAATACATACAGTAAAGCAATAGCAAATACTAATTACGAAGACATTAAGCTGGATAATAAGGATGAAAAGTATGAAGATACAAGGTTGTGAATGGTGAGACCTGAGCGGGACCTATGACTTATGACGTGTGACGCATTAAGGAATGACACATATGAACTTAAACAGATTGACACTGATAATAATTTTTCTTATTATTACCCTTATAACTGCCCGGTCAGATGAAAACTGGAATGCTAAAGGACTTGAATTATATAAACAGGGGAAATATAAAGAGGCTATAGCGTGTTTTGATAAGGTATTAAAGAGTGAACCAGGGGCTTATAAGGTATGGAATAATAAAGGGAATGCCCTTTATAAGCTTATGGAGTATGAAAAGGCTCTTACCTGTTATGAAAAAGCTATGAGCATAGAACCTGATTATGAAAATGCATGGTATGGAAAAGGTTGTAGTCTAACACAGATGAAAAGGTATAAAGAAGCCCTTGAATGTTTTGAGAGGGTTTTGGAGTTGTTGCCGGGCGATAAAGATGGAGAAGCCAGAAGGGAGGAAGTAATAAAAGCCCTCTCCCTTGTAGATACAAAGAAAGTTGAAGAATTCTTTAACAGGGGAAATGCCCTCTATGTGCAGGAAAATTACAAAGAAGCATATGAATATTATAATAAAGCCCTGGAGATTGATCCTGACTATATAGATGCCTTGTATAACAAAGGGTGTGTGTTAAATCAACTGAAAGAATATGAAGAAGCTCTCAGGTGTTTTAATAAAGTAATAAAATTAAATCCAACTTACAGTAATGCCACAAATAAAAAAGAAATGTTATTAAAGACTTTAGAAAGTTCCTTTTCTCTGGAAATGGTTCGAATAAAAGGAACGACTCTGGAAAATGATAAAAAATTTATTACTATAAGAAGTTTTTATATGAGTAAATATGAAATAACAAATAAGGAATTCTGCAGATATAATGTTCAGAAAGTCAATGCTTTAGATAATATGCCAGTAGTAAATATAACCTGGCAGGAAGCGGCTCACTACTGTAACTGGCTGAGTAAAAAAGAAGGTTTAAGTCCCTGTTATGGAGAGAACAATGAAACAGGTGAAATTACTTTTCTGGGACTTGAAAGAAATGGCTATCGCCTTCCTACTGAAATGGAATGGGAATATGCCTGTCGGGGAGGGACAGCTACTGATTATTACTGGGGAAATAATATAGATGATCGCTATTTATGGTACTATGAGAATTCCAATCTTACTTTTCACTCTGTAGGAGAAAAATTGCCAAATAATCTCGGTCTTTATGATATGAGTGGTAATGTATGGGAGTGGTGTAATGACAGACATCCTTCCGGAAAATCCTTTGTTATAAGAGGTGGAAGTTTTCTGGAAAATGCAGAAAGTTGCCGTTCCGATTATAGAGGAAGCTTAAGTATTCAGCAGGCAATCGATATAGGATTCAGAGTGGTGAGGAATGTGCCGTAAGACATTTCATTTCCCTTTACCGGCCTCTTCCTTACCCTGCTTTGCCCTTATATCATCTGGCGAGTATTCCAGCACCTTATCGTAACACTTGAGGGCTTCTTCGCATTTTCCGAGATTATATAAAGCTTTACCTTTGTTATAAAGTGCATCTGTGCTGGCAGGGTCTGCTTCTAACACTTTATCGTAACACAGGAGGGATTCTTCGTATTTCTTAAGACTCGAAAGGGCTATACCTTTATTAAGAGTAGCAGAGGAATTTTTAGGGTCTATCTCAAGGATTTTATCGTAACATTTAATTGATTCTTCATAGTTTCCTGATTTATTGAGAATATCACCTTTATTAAAGAGTGCTTTTACATCCTTTGAGTCGATTTCAAGGACTTTATCATAAGATTTTATTGCTTCATCATACTTCTTTAAATTACCCTGAGACACCCCTTTATTGTATAAAGCTTCAATATTTACAGGGTCAAGGGCTAAAACCTTATCATAATATGTAATTGCTTCTTCATATTTTCCAAGTCCTGCCAGGGTTGTGCCTTTATGAAGTAATGCCTTTATATCTGAAGGGGAAGGACTTGAAGAAGGAGGAACTGTTTCTTTATTTTTCAGAACTTCTTCCCTGGCTTTCGAAGCTAAAGTATTATGAGGATCAAGGGAAAGGACTTTATCGTAGGACTTAAGTGCTTCATCGTATTTCCCTGTAGATGCCAGGGCAAATCCTCTATAGTACCAGGCTGAAACATCATTCGGAGAAAATTCTAAAACCTTATCATAACACTTCAGGGCTTCTTCATAGCTTTTCTCTTTAATAAGACAGAGACCTTTACCATTCCAGAGATCAGAATTTTTCTGAGAAAGTTCTATGGCTTTATCATAACAGGTGATGGCTTCTTTATATCTTCCAAGTTCTTTTAAGGAAAAGGCTTTTTTACACCAGCCATCTTTAGATGATGGGTTAAGTTCTAAAAGCCTGTCATAACAGGAAAGGGCTTCTTTATATCTCTCTTTTAAAAGGAGAAGTTCTCCTTTCTCTTTCAGCAGGTCAGGATTTGCCAGATCAGATTCTATGGCTTTTGTATAGGCTTTAATTGCTTCATCATAATTTTTAAGCTCTTTTAAAATAATTGCTTTTTTACTCCATATATCCTTATTAGAAGAAGGTTCTAATTCCAGAAGCTTATCATAGCACCTGAGAGATTCAGTAAAATTTTTCTGAGCAGTCAAAATTAAGGCTTTACCCTGCCAGGCATCAATATTCTCAGAGTCAAGTTCTATAGCTTTACTGTAACAGGCAAGGGCTTCTTCATAATTTTTCCGGATATATAGAACAATCCCCTTCCCCGACCAGGAGAGAGAATTTTTCGGATCTACTTCTATGGCTTTACTGTAGAATGAAAGGGCTTCTTTATAATCTTTCCGGTTATATAGAATATTTCCCTTTCCTGTGAGGGCACCTGCATTTTCAGGGTCAATGGAAAGAACTCTTTCATAGCAAGAAAGAGCTTCACTGTATTTTTTTTCAAGACATAAAACCTGTCCCTTTCCATTAAGGGCTTCTTTGTTTTCAGGGTCAATAGAAAAAACTCTTTCGTAACAGGAAAGGGCTTCTTCATAATTCTTTTCCAAAGTCAGAATAAGACCAAGTCCGATCCAGGGAGCAGGAAATTTAGAATTAAATTCTATGGCATTATCAAAATATTTAATTGCTTCATCATATTTTTTCTGTTTATAAAAGACCTGACCCTTTCCGTACCAGGCATGAGAGTTTTTCATGTTACTATTAAGAACTTTATCATAACATTCAAGAGCTTCTTTATAATTTCTTCTGATTGTCAGAATAGATCCCCTGCCATTCAGTCCATCTTCATTCAAAGGAGATATTTCCAGAGCTTTAGTGTAGCATATAAGAGATTCATCATACTTTTTCAGATAATATAAAACAAGGGCTCTTCCATTCCAGGCAGAAATATCTTTAAAATCAAGATTAAGAATACTATCATAGCATTTCATTGCTTCTTTATATCTCTTCCGAAGAATTAAAATCGAGGCTTTTCCTTTTAAAGCATCTATCGAGTAAGGATCTATCTGAATAGATGTGTTATAACACTCCAGGGCTTCGTCATATTTTTTAAGTTTCTCAAATATAAGTCCCATATTATACCAGGCACAGGTATCTTTCGGGTCAATCTCTATAGATTTACCCCATGATTTAAGAGATTCTTCATATTTCTCAGTCTTATTTAACAGAAGTGCCCTGCTGTGCCAGGCTATAATATCTTTTCCGTCTATTTCTATTGCTTCATCATAACATTTCATTGCTTCTCCTGTTTTACCAAGATTTTCCAGAGCCCATCCCCTGCTGTGCCATACTTCTTTTTTTTTCGGATCAATTTCGATAGCTCTATCCCAGCTTTTTATGGCTTCTTTATAATTTTTAAGTATTACCAGTATTAAACCTTTATTATACCAGACATTTACATCTTTCGGGTTAATCCAAGTAGCTTTATCTGCAGATTTTAAAGCTTCATCTCTTTTCCCCTGAAAAGCCAGAGCCTTTCCCCTGCCGCACCAGGATTTAATATCTTTCGGGTCAATTTCAAGAACACTGTCATAACATTTAACTGCTTCTTCGTAATTATCCAGGTTACTTAAAGCCTCACCTTTAGAGTAAAGTGATTTAATATCTTTAGAATTGATCTCTATGGCTCTGTCATAAGCTCTAACTGCTTCTTTGTAGTTTTCTGATTTACTCAGAGACTCACCTTTCCCGTACCATGCTTTACTGTCATAAGGGTCAATCTTCACTGCTTCTCCATAAGCTATTAGGGCATCTTCATAATTATTCATCTTACTCAAAGCCTCACCCTTCCCGTACCAGGCATTACTATCTCTATGATTAACCTCTATAGCCTTTTCATAACAGATAAGGGCAATAGAATACTGTCCCAGGGAATAAAGAGCTTCTCCTTTTCCGTACCATGACCTGTTATCCATAGAGTTAATCTCAAGAGCTTTATCATAACAGACAAGAGATTCCTTATATTTACCGGAATGCCTCAAAACCTCACCTTTACCGGCCAATGACTTCCAGTCTTCAGGCGAAATCCCAAGAGCTTTATCATAGAACTTCAGAGACTCCTCATATTTACCTTCTCTATAAAGCCTGTGACCCTCCTCACGCAGTTTTCCTGATCTATCACAGGAGGAGAGGGTCAGTATGAGCAGGAAGGTTAGTGTTAAGAAAATAAGTTTGTATAACATATTCTTTTCAATCTGGTTTATAAGACGTAAACTAATTCACTTTTCACTTCCCAATATAATACAATAATTTAACATACCCAGTCAATTCTCTTGACATATATATACTAGTTTTATATAATATAACGTCAGGTATATTTAGTGAGGAAAGATTACGAGCGATTAATAGGTCATCTCACAACTCACATCTCACGAAGAAGATGTTCTGCTAAAATAATCAGTTATACATGTTAACCAGTCGTGTTATACCTCAAAACCGGGAGTTGATACTCATGGCTATAGAAACATACAAACCTGTAGACCCACAGAAAACAGCACCGGCAGGGAGTTTTGTCCCTGCTACAGTTCAGACATATAAATCTTCTGAACCGGAAGAAGAAATATTAGACTGGAAAAAAGTCTTTGCCTATCTGGATATTATAAAGAGGAGGAAATTTATAATAATCCAGGTGGTAAGTATTGTTCTCCTTGTAGCCTTTATAAATACAAAGATGCAGACTCCCATGTATAAGGCATCAAGTAAGGTAATGATTCTTCCTAACCCGGTGGAAATTTACAGATATGGCCAGAATGAAACTACCATATATAAACCCCAGCTTTCTATCGATTCGCAGATTGAAATGATGAGATCTTCCCAGGTAGGGGAAAATATATCAAAACTTCTGAAAGAAAAAAATAAACTTATTGTATCTTCAGGAGAAGTAATGGCAAGTATGTCTATAACTCCCCAGAAAAGCAGTGAACAGTACGGAAGAAGTGAAATAGTTATAATAAATGTGTCAAATAAAGACCCGAAACTGGCACAACTTATAGCAGATTATGGAGCAGAACAGTTTAAAGAAAGAAGCAGAAATTTTGACTCTGCAAAGATGAGAAGTGCAAAGGAATTAATAGAAGAACAGTTATATATAGTAGAAAAAGACTTAAAAAATGCCGAAGATAGACTGCAGAACTTTCAGAAAAAGGAAGGACTTATTGATGTAGATTCTGTGGTAAAGGCAAAGGTTGAAAAAGTAATTGAACTGGAAGCGACAAAATCCCTTGCAGAAGTGGAAAAGGATGTGGCAGAGGCGAAAATGAAAGAAGTCCAGTCAGGACTCGGAGGTGCCCTGAGGATAGATGAAAAGGATCCTCTTGTGGCACAATTACAGGGACAGTTAGCCCAGTTAGAGATAGAACTGGCAGGTCTCAAGGAAAAATGGGCCGATGATTACCCTGATGTTTTAAATACAAAAGCAAAGATTGCAGAAACTAAAAAGAAACTCTCTGAAGCCATTGCTTCA
>Ga0116183_1005178_pt1 | contig 12483 bp, 9 predicted proteins | sample AD_UKC078_MetaG_FD_89753 | JGI IMG/M metagenome (GOLD analysis project Ga0116183, IMG submission 89753) | Active sludge microbial communities of municipal wastewater-treating anaerobic digesters from USA - AD_UKC078_MetaG | ecosystem: Engineered > Bioreactor > Anaerobic > Digestate | place: USA... | reverse complement strand
TTTACTGGCGATCCCACCCATGTTCATACAGGGGTTTTTTTAACATTAAAGAATTTTATACGGGCTTTTTTAATTTAATACTTAATAATTTTATGGGAACATTAACAATAATTTTAGTCGCAGCAGGTGCCTTAATAGCAGGAGGAGCGATTTCTTACTTTATGTGGGACAAGGCTTTGGGAAAAAGAAAAAACAAAGTATTTAACGATGCTATAGCAGAAGCAGAGGTTATTCGCAAAGAAAAAGAACTTCAAGCCAAAGAAAAATACTTTCAATTAAAGTCGGAACACGACAAAAGAATAAATGAAAGAAATCAAAAAATGGCTGCTGCCGAAAATAAAATCCAACAACGCGAAGCAACAATTGCTTCAAGAATAGAGGAAACTCAAAGAATGAAAAAAGAACTTGAAATCATTCGTGAAAACCTTGATAAACAACTTGATAGAGTTGACAAAAGATCAGAAGAATTAGAAAAGCTCCATCGCGAACAAGTTGAAAAATTAGAAACTATTTCAGGACTTTCTGCCGAAGATGCAAAAGCTGAGTTGATGGAATCTTTACAAGCAAATGCTCGTTCAGAAGCCATGTCATTAATAAATGAAATCATAGACGAGGCTAAAATGACAGCCAATAAAGAAGCTAAAAAAATAGTACTAGAAACTATTCAACGCGTTGCTACAGAAACAGCTATTGAAAATGCTGTTACAGTTTTTAATATTGAAAGCGACGAACTTAAAGGTAGAATTATTGGTAGAGAAGGTAGAAATATTAGAGCTTTAGAAGCTGCTACAGGTGTTGAAATAGTTGTTGACGACACTCCAGAAGCAATTTTATTATCAGCTTTTGACCCTGTACGCAGAGAAATTGCTCGTTTATCTTTACACCAATTAGTTACAGATGGACGTATTCACCCTGCACGTATAGAAGAAGTTGTAAATAAAACAAAAAAACAAATTGAAGAAGAAATAGTTGAGATTGGAAAGCGAACAACTATCGACTTAGGTATTCATGGATTACACCCCGAATTAGTTAGAATGGTTGGAAAAATGAAGTATCGTTCTTCGTATGGGCAAAATTTATTACAACATTCACGCGAGGTTGCAAACCTTAGTGCTCTTATGGCTGCTGAGCTTGGCTTAAACCCAAAAATTGCTAAACGAGCTGGTCTATTACACGACATAGGTAAAGTTGCTGACGAAGAACTAGAGTTACCACACGCAGTTTATGGAATGAAATTAGCCGAAAAATATAAAGAAAAACCTGAAATTTGTAATGCCATTGGCGCTCACCACGATGAAATTGAAATGACAAGCCTCATCTCACCTATTGTACAAGTATGTGATGCTATTTCTGGAGCAAGACCTGGAGCAAGAAGAGAAGTTATAGAATCTTATATTAAACGCCTAAAAGATTTAGAAGCATTAGCTTTATCATATCCAGGAGTTTTAAAGACTTATGCTATACAAGCAGGTAGAGAACTTAGAGTTATCGTTGGAAGCGAAAAAATTAATGACTCAGAAGCTGAACAACTAAGCTTTGAAATTGCTAAACGCGTTCAAGACGAAATGACTTATCCTGGGCAAGTAAAAATTACAGTTATTAGAGAAACTCGTTCAGTAAATTATGCAAAATAGTAAGTTTACAATAAATAATTCTAAAGTCCTTGTTACTGGCGGTGCCGGTTTTATAGGTTCTAACATTGTTGAAAAATTATTAGAGCAAAATAATTATGTAGTTTGCCTTGACAATTTTGCGACAGGAAAACATGAAAATATAAGTAAATTTGTAAAAGACAAAAACTTTAAACTTATAGATGACGATATTAGAGATTTAACTGCATGTCAAAATGCTTGCAAAGAAATAGACATTATTTTGCACCATGCCGCTCTAGGTTCGGTGCCTCGTTCTATTAACGACCCAATATCGAGCAATGAAGTAAATGTTAATGGCTTTTTAAACATGCTTGTTGCCGCAAGAGACAACAAAGTTAAAAGATTTGTTTATGCTTCAAGTTCTTCAGTCTATGGCGATAATATTGCTTCTCCTAAAATAGAAGATAAAACAGGTAATGCTCTATCGCCTTATGCTGTTACAAAGCAAGTAAACGAAATGTATGCTAAAGTTTTTTCTGATTTATACGGTTTAGAAACTATTGGCTTAAGATATTTTAATGTTTTTGGTAAAAATCAAGACCCAGAATCAGTTTACGCAGCAGTTTTTCCTAAATTTATTAAAAGTTTAATACATTTACAAGCTCCTACAATTCATGGTGATGGCAGTCAATCTCGTGATTTTACCTATATAGCAAATGTTATTCAGGCAAACGAACTTGCTGCTACTACCAACAATTCCAAAGCAATAAATACAATATATAATGTTGCTTATGGAGAAACCAATAACTTAAATGACATCACAAATTTACTTATACAATTATTAGCAAAATTCAAACCTGAAATAGCTAATATAAAACCAATTCACGGACCTGAAAGAAAAGGTGATATTAAAGATTCTTTAGCTTCAATAGAAAAAGCAAAATCTTTATTAAACTATAACCCTAAATTTGATGTAAGACAAGGATTAGAGCTGACTGTTAAGTGGTATTATGAGAATTTGAAATAAAAAGTCAGTTAAAAGTTAAAAAAGTCAGTTAAAAGTTAAAAAAGTCAGTTAAAAGTTAAAAGTTAAAAGTCGAAAGTGTTTTTATGTTTGGCTTTGGTAAAACTCATAAGCTTATTCAACATTTTATGTTTAATGATGTGCTTTTGACTATAACAGGTGTAGAAAATTTTAATATAATTGCAGATAATGAAAGAGAAAGTAAATTTGGCAGAGAAATAAGAAGACCTACTTTTAAACAAAATAAATTGATTGATAAAGTTACTTTTTTTAGATTACGAAAATATTTATAACTGGAATTTTAATATATATATGGAAAAAAACATTAAACCTTGTGAATGTGGTTGTAATGAATTTATTACACAGTTAAATCAGTATGATGTTTACCTAATTAATGAAGGTAAATTAGAACTTGTAAAAACATTAAATACAAATGAAGACGATAAGCTGTATTGTAGAGAATGCGGTAAGATAATGATATTCTGAAACCCATCTACAACTTGTTTATGATGAATTATCCGAAACAAAACGCTCACTTGAGAGTTAAGTTTTTAGATAATAACGCTTATAATGTACAAGATTATGTTTGCCGCTCGCTCTAACACTACTGATGCTCGCTTTCTACACTCTGGACGCTCGCTCGGATTTGTAATCCGAGTGTATAACAGCCCAACACTCGGATTACAAATCCGAGCGAGCAAGAGCGGTTTTATATTTGGTTTTTCTTTATAAACTTTTAACTTATAAATGAGGACACCGCATTAAAACAAAAAAGCTGTCATGTTCGACAGCTTTTTTTAAATACAACTAAAATGGTTTAAATATCTAGAATGGTAACCCATCCAAATGGGTCTTCGATATCTCCATATTGGATTCCTACTAAAGTTTCGTATAATTTTGTAGAAACTGGTCCTGCTTTTCCATCTTTGCAGTAAGTGTAGGTTTTATCTTCGTCAAGGTCTTTAATTTCTCCGATTGGTGAAATTACAGCTGCTGTACCGCAAGCTCCAACTTCTTCGAAGCTACTAAGTTCATCAAAAGCAACAGGTCTTCTTTCAACCTTATAACCAAGATGAGCAGCCAATTGTTCCAAACTTTTGTTTGTAATAGAAGGTAAAATTGATGTAGATTTTGGTGTAATGTAAGTATTGTTTTTAATAGCAAAAAAGTTTGCTGCACCAATTTCATCAATATATTTCTTTTCTTTTGCGTCTAAATACATTGGTGAACTATATCCTGCTTTTTGAGCTTTTATTGTTCCTGCTAAACTTGCTGCATAGTTACCACCAACTTTATAAGTTCCTGTTCCAAGAGGTGCAGCGCGATCCGAATCACGTACAACAGCGATTTTTACAGGTTTAAAGCCTTCTTTAAAGTAAGGTCCTACTGGAGTAACAAAGATAATAAAAGTGTACTCATCTGCTGGTTGAACTCCAACTCTTGGTCCTGTTCCAAACAATACAGGACGGATATACAAAGAAGCTCCCGTTCCGTAAGGTGGTACAAAATCTTTGTTAACTTCAACAACTTTTTTCAACATTTTGAAGTAAAGATCTTCAGGTACTTCTGCCATTTGAATTCCGCGAGCAGAATGTTGCAACCTTTTTGCATTTTCGTCCCATCTAAAAAGACGAATTTTACCATCTTTTCCACAATATGCTTTCATTCCCTCGAAAGCTGCTTGTCCATAATGCAAAACAGTTGCTGCCATGTGAATATTAAGATACTCTGAGTCAGTTACTTCCATTTCGCCCCATTTGCCGTTTTTAAAAACTGAACGGACATTATAATGGGTTTTTACATAACCAAAAGGTAATTTTGTCCAATTTAAATCTTGCATATTATTAAGTTTTTTGTTCGCTCAAAGTTAAATATTAAAATCTAAAATTCCTAAAAAATTATTATGTTTTAAAATATATTTGAGAATTTATACCTTCTAATCAAGTAAATAGAAGTCTCATATTTATTTTTTTTGCCATTCAACAAGTTCTAAGAGCATTTTTTTAATTTCCGTATTATCAATAGCTCCTCCAAATCTTTCTGCTCCTACTCCAACTGCAAACACAGGCACCGCAGCTGCTGTATGTGCCCAAGTTGTAAATCCCACACCTGCTTTTGTACAAATAATATTTCCAAAAATTGAAGCAATTGGATTTTCTGCACCATATAATATTATAGGCTCTAAACTTGTTGCTGGTGATTTTTCGTAAAAATAATAATTAAAAGCTTCTAAAACTCTTGTTGAGTCAGATGCTGTATAAATAGGAGTTTCTGTAAAAAAATACTCATCTGCTAATTTCCAAATATCATCAATAGAATATTTTTGATTATTTTCCTTATAATCTTTTATTTTTTCTGAAAAATTAGTAATAGATATTTTTTGATTATCTAACAACATAAAATTGCTTTCATAAGCCATTTGTGCATTTCCTAATGACAAGCCACCTGTTTCGTGATCGGCAGTTATAAGAATTAGAGTTTCATCAGGATATTTTTCATAAAACTCGTAAGCTTCACGAATTGCCAAATCCATATCATAAATTTCTTTTATAATTGTTGCACCATCGTTAGAATGAGCTGCCCAATCAATTTTTCCACCTTCAACCATCATAAAAAAGCCATTTGGATTTTCCAAAACTTTTATTCCAGTCTTAACAAATTGAGCTAAGCTGTATCCGTCATCACTTTTTCTATCAATTTTATATGGCACATCGCTTTCCAAACCAAGTTTTGGATTGACAAACATATATTTTGTATTTTTTTTATCTAAATTTTCAAAATCTTTTATGTTTGAGCTTACTATATAATTATTTGACTTTGCTTTTTCATATAAATCTGGCTGGTTGTTATCGCTTCCTTTTACATGTTTTAATCCTCCTCCACCAAAAAATTCAAACCCAGATTCTGGAAGCTGACTTCCTATTTCATAATATAAATTACGACTTGTAGATTGTGCATAAAAAGCCGCAGGAGTTGCATGATTTAGTGATACAGTAGTAATTATTCCAACTTTCATTCTGTTTTCGTGAGCTATTTTAGCAAATGACAAAGGAAGCGAATCCTTTGAAAACCAAGGATAATACGAAATGCTTCCAAAATTAGCTTTTTCTCCACAAGCAATAGCCGACCCAGCAGCTCCCGAATCTGTAATTACACTATTTTTACTTGTTGTTGTACAAACTCCAAAGTATGGAAAATTTGTAAAGCTAATATCATCGCCTTTTTCTTTATAAAAATATTTTGCCAAGCTCGCATGATTTATTCCCATACCATCGCCAACAAACAAGAAAATATATTTTGCTTTTTTATTATTGGCTCCAACATTTTCCTTATTATTCAATGTTTTACACGAAAAACTTAGTAAACTCAACACTAAGACAAGACTAATAACAAATACAAATTTAAAACTTTTCATTTTTCAATTTTTAAGACTACAATTTTACTTATTTTTTCTTAAAATAAAAAAACAAATTTAATATTACAATGTTGTTAAAAACAAACATTATTTTTCAACATATGTTTTTTCAAAATAATTTATTATTTTTGGACTTAATTTTTATGTTTAATAATTCTTATGCAAGAAAATTTATTTTTATACAATTCGCTTAGTCGTAAAAAAGAAAAATTCATAGCTATAAAGCCTCCATTTGTTGGCATGTATGTATGCGGACCTACTGTTTATGGAGATGCTCATTTGGGACATGCACGTCCTGCGATTACTTTTGATTTACTTTTTAGATATTTTCAACACATTGGTTACAAAGTACGATATGTACGCAATATTACCGATGTTGGACATTTGGAAAATGATGCCGACCAAGGCGAAGATAAAATTGGTAAAAAAGCTAAATTAGAACAAGTTGAGCCTATGGAAATTGCTCAATTTTATAGCGACAGATACCATAGAGATATGGACAAGCTAAATGTTTTGAGACCGAGTATAGAACCACGCGCTTCTGGACATATAATTGAACAAATTGAACTTACTCAAAAAATTTTAGATGCTGGATATGCATATGTTAGCAATGGTTCTGTTTATTTTGATGTTGAAAAATACAATCAAAAATATAATTACGGCAAACTTTCGGGCAGAGTTTTAGAAGACTTATACTCAAATACTCGCCAATTAGACGGACAAGATGAAAAACGCAATAGTTTTGACTTTGCTTTGTGGAAAAATGCTAGTCCCGAACATATTATGCGTTGGAATTCACCATGGGGACAAGGTTTTCCGGGCTGGCATGCAGAATGTTCGGCAATGGGACATAAATATTTAGGCGAAAAATTTGATATACATGGTGGAGGAATGGACTTGCTTTTCCCTCATCACGAATGTGAAATTGCTCAAAATACAATAGCTACCGGCGAAAACTCCATTAATTATTGGATTCATAATAATATGATTACAATAAATGGTCAAAAAATGGGAAAATCCTTAGGCAATTTTATTACTTTAGATGAACTTTTTACTGGTGCAAACAAAGTTTTAGAAAAAGCCTACTCACCAATGACAATCAGATTTTTCATTTTGCAAGCACACTATAGAAGCACTTTGGATTTTTCAAACGAAGCTTTACAAGCTGCAGAAAAAGGATATGCGAGATTACTAAAAGGTGTAGAAACACTACAAAGTTTAAAACCAAGTAAAGAAAATAATTTTAACGCAGAAAAATTCCGCCAAGATTGCTATGATGCAATGAATGATGATTTAAACTCGCCTATTTTAATTTCTAATTTATTTGAAGGATTAAAAACTATCAATTCAGTTGCTACAGGTAGCGAAAAAATTGATGAAAATAATTTAAATATCTTAAAAGAAACTTATAACACATTTTTATTCAACATCTTAGGATTAAAATTAGAAAATGAAGATGCTGGCAATAACGAAATGTTAGAAGATGTTGTAAACATGGTTTTAAACCTAAGACTCTCAGCAAAAGAGAAAAAAGATTGGGCTACTTCCGACTATATTCGCGATGAACTTACTAAAATTGGAATAAAGGTAAAAGATACAAAAGATGGGTTTGAATGGGAAATTTAGCTAATAATATCTAAAAATATTTTGATTTTAAAATAAATTTTATCATTTTTGAAAACTAAATAAATAACATGTCAACCGAAAACAAAAAACCCGATAAATTATTCTACTCCATTGGCGAGGTCGCAGAAATGTTTAATGTTAAAACATCTTTAATAAGATATTGGGAAGGCGAATTTGACATTATAAAACCTCAAAAAAACAAAAAAGGAAATAGATTATTTACAGCAAAAGATATTGATAATTTTCATTTAATTTGGCACTTAGTCAAAGAAAGAGGCATGACACTTAAAGGTGCTAAAAAGAAACTTAAAGAAAATCTTGCTGAAACAGAACATAATTTTGAGGCAGTAAAAAAACTTAATGAAATTAAAGACTTATTACTCGCTATAAAAAATGAATTATAATTTTTAATGAAGATAAAAGACATTATTAATAGTTTTGAAGAATTTGCTCCACTATCTTTACAAGAAGAATACGACAACTCTGGTTTACAAGTTGGAAATTTAGAAAACGAAATTTCAGGAATTTTAATAAGTCTTGATGTAACTATAGAAGTTGTTAAAGAAGCAATTGACAATAACTGCAATTTTATCATAGCTCACCACCCACTCATTTTCAATAAGTTAAAGAAAATCACAGGAAGTGATTATATAGAAAAATCAATTATCTTAGCGATAAAAAACGACATTTCAATTTATTGTACTCACACAAATTTTGATAAAGTGAATCAAGGTGTTAGTTATAAAATTTGTGAAAAAATTGGCTTGAAAAATTTAAAAATCCTTTCGCCTGAAAAAAATATTTTAGAAAAAATTGCAGTTTTCGTTCCACTTTCTCATGCTGATATTGTAAGAAACTCAATGTTTGAAGCAGGTGCTGGACATATTGGCAACTATGATAATTGCAGTTACAATTTACAAGGCGAAGGTAGTTTTAGAGCAAAAGATAATTCAAATCCCTTTGTTGGTAAAATTGGCGAAATTCATTTTGAAAAAGAAGTACGAATAGAAAGCATTTATCCAAAATATCTTAGAAATAAAATATTACAAGCAATTTTCAGAACACATCCTTACGAAGAAGTTGCTTACGACATATACAAATTAGAAAATCCACATAATAATGTAGGTTTGGGAATGACTGGCGAGTTGGAACAAGAAATTTCTGAAACAGATTTTTTAAAACTTTTAAAAGAAAAATTTAATAGCAAAGTAATAAGACATAGCGAATTTTTAAACAAAAAAATAAAAAAAGTAGCCGTTTGCGGTGGCAGTGGTGCTTTTTTAATTAACGCTGCAAAAAGCAGTAAAGCCGATGTTTTTGTAAGTGGCGATATTAAATTTCACGATTATTTTTTAGCAGAAAAACAAATATTAATAGCCGATATTGGACATTTCGAAAGTGAACAATTCACAAAAGAAATTTTTTATGATATTATTATGAAAAAAAATCCTAACTTTGCAGTCCGATTTTCGGAAAAAAATATAAATCCGATTAAAATTTTTTAGAATGGCAAAAACAGAAAATAAAATTGACAAATCAACACAAAGTGTTACAGAAAAACTTAAAAACTTGTACAGACTTCAATTGATTGACTCTAAAATTGACCAAATCAGAATTTTACGAGGTGAGTTACCTTTAGAGGTTAACGATTTAGAAGATGAAATTGCAGGTTTAGAAACACGAATAACAAATTTCAAAAACGACATCGCACAACTAAATGAGGAAATTTCGTTTAGAGAAAATGCAAAAATAGATGCCGAAGCTCTTATAAAAAAATATACAGAGCAACAAAACAATGTTCGTAATAATAGGGAGTTTGATTCTTTAAGCAAAGAAATTGAGTTTCAATCTTTAGAAATTGAACTTTGCGATAAAAAAATAAAAGAATATAAATACGAAATTGAACAAAAGACTTTACAAATAGATGAAGCAAAAGCTAAATTAATCGACAAACAACAACATTTAGAGCAAAAAAATCTAGAGTTAAGTGCTATTATTTCTGAAACTAAAGTAGATGAAGAAAAACAAAATAAAGAAAGAGAAGAAATCGCACAAAACATAGACTCAAGACTACTAGCTGCTTACAGTCGTATTAGAAATAATGTCTTAAACAAATTAGCTGTTGTATCTATTGAGCGTGATGCTTGTGGAGGTTGTTTTAATAAAATTACACCGCAAAGACAAATTGATATTAAATCAAGTAGAAAAATTATTCCTTGCGAATTTTGTGGTAGAATTTTAGTTGACCCAGATATTTTAGAAAAATAAATAACTTAAAAACGAAGATTTATAAAAACAATCTTCGTTTTTTTTTGTTATTATTGTTATGTTAATAAAATGTTGATAATTTTTAATTAGACCTATTATTAATATATTAACGGTTTAGTATTTTTGTACCAAATTTTGAAGAGAATTGTTAAAAAAACTAAATATTAAAATTTAAAAAATTATGAAAAAAATTTCTTTACTAAGTGCACTATTGTTATTTGTTATAATAACATTTGCACAAACGAATTTTACTGCAACTTATAACTTTGCAGGTAATGAAACCAATGTCGTATCATTTGCATATAATGGCGACACTTATGAGGGCATAACACCTCAACCTCTTTTAAAAGTAGGTGTTACTTCAACAAGTATTGATAACCACTTTAGAGCTAAAGGATGGCCCCTTGGAGCGACAGAAGGAAGTAGTGAATTTACTGGAACTATTGATTTAGCAAAATACATAGGTTTCTCAATAGAACCAGTTGCAGGTTATGCTTTTACCATTACTTCAATTAAATTTGGAGTAGGTCGTAGCGGTACTGGTCCTAGACAACTTGAATGGAGAGGTAATGCTGATGGTTTTGCAAGCGCTTTAAGCACTTACGAAGCACTAAACACAAATCTTACCAATGTAGATGGAGTATTAACTTGTCCAGATGGAAACTCTGGCTGGACAAACAATACTTTAACACCTGGTGTTGCTTATCAAGACTTAGCTACAGCTGCAGAATTTAGACTATACGCATATAATAGCGAAGCTGATGGTGGAACTGCAGGTTTACAAGGTAATTTAATTATTGAAGGCACTTTTGTTGAAACTGGAGCTGCAGGATTAACTATTACCAGTCCAGCAAATAACACTACTGTTTATGAAAATCAAGTTGAAGTTACTTTTTCTACAGCAAACTTTGTGCTAGGAAATGACGGGAAACTTGAATATAAATTAAATGGAACTACTGCTTATACTACTACAAGTCCACTTACAATTTCAGGTTTAGTAGAAGGCGAAAATATAATAGATTTCCAATTGGTTGATATGAACGACCAAGCTTTAGACCCTGCTGTTACAAAAACACTTACTATTTATTATATTGATCCATCTGCTCCTATTAGTAATGGTTTAGAAACTTTTGACAACGCAACCCTAAGTGGAAGTTCATACTCAGATGGAAGTTTTGTAGGTAATCATGGTATTACTTGGAACTATCTTCAAGCTCGTAGTCAAGGGTTGTATCCTATAGATGGCAATGGCTTAATACTAAAAAGTGCTCAAGAAAGTAGCATTGAATCACAAGTATTAAGTGGCGGAATTGGTTCTTTTGAAGTTAAATTCCGTAAAGCATTTACTGGTGCAAACGAAAGAGGCTTAGAATTATACATTAATGATGAACTAAAAGGTACTTCTGAAGTTATTCCTAGTTCATCTGAAGCAAATCCAACAATCTATACATTTAGCGTAAATGATATTAATATATCTGGAAATGTTGTTATAAAAATCAAAATAGCTGGCACTGATACTCAGGGTCGACAAATTACAATTGATGACATTGCTTGGACTTCTTACGAAGGAACTGAACCAACTTTAACAATTACTACACCTGCTGATAATACAACAGTAAACGTAAACGAAGTTGAAGTTAATTTTTCTACAACAAACTTTGATATAGGAACAGCTGGAAAACTTGAATATAAATTAAATGGTGAAACTGCAAATTATGTTAATACAACTGATCTATTTACAATTACTGGTTTACAAGAAGGTGAAAACACTATATTTTTCCAATTAGTGAACATGGAGCATAATGCTTTAGACCCAGTAGTTTCTGTAACACGTACTGTTACATATGAAATTCCTAGCACAGATCCAAGTTTAACAATCACTTCACCTGCAAATAATTCAACAGTAAATGTAAACGAAGTTCAAGTTACATTTACTACAACAAACTTTGATATAGGAACTGCTGGAAAACTTGAGTATAAATTAAATACTGGAGGGTCTGAGTATGTAACTACAACAACTCCATTTACAATTACTGGTTTAGAAGAAGGTGAAAACACTATATTTTTCCAATTAGTGAACATGGAACATAATGCTTTAGACCCAGTAGTTTCAGAAACACGCACTGTTACATACGAAATTGTTGTATTAGAACCTAGTTTAACAATAAATTCTCCCGAAGATGGAGCTATTATCTATTCTAATGACATTACTGTTAATTTCACAGTTGAAGAGTTTGTACTTGGCGAAGATGGTAAATTAGCTTATAAATTAGATGAAGGAGAAACTCAATATTATACTGGTGCAAGTCCGCTTACTTTAACAAACGTAGCATATGGCGCTCATCAACTTTATTTTGAATTAGTTACTATGGAAAATGCTTCATTAGATCCTGCTGTTAATGCTACTGTAAACTTTACTAACCAAGCACCACTTTCTGGTGGAATGGAAACTTTTGACAATGCAGAAATTGGCACAAGCTATGCAAATGGATCGTTTATTGGTAACAATGATATTGAATGGATTTACAAACATTCAAGAGATGAAGGCGATTATGCAA
>Ga0116183_1005174_pt1 | contig 12493 bp, 10 predicted proteins | sample AD_UKC078_MetaG_FD_89753 | JGI IMG/M metagenome (GOLD analysis project Ga0116183, IMG submission 89753) | Active sludge microbial communities of municipal wastewater-treating anaerobic digesters from USA - AD_UKC078_MetaG | ecosystem: Engineered > Bioreactor > Anaerobic > Digestate | place: USA... | reverse complement strand
TTCGGCATCGGCCAGATCGGCAAGAGCTTCCGCAACGAGATCACCCCGGGCAACTTCATCTTCCGCACCCGCGAGTTCGAGCAGATGGAGATGGAGTTCTTCGTCGAGCCCGACACCGCCAAGCACTGGCACCAGTACTGGATCGACACCCGGCTGCAGTGGTACGTCGACCTCGGTATCGACCGCGAGAACCTGCGACTCTACGAGCACCCGAAAGAGAAGCTGTCGCACTACAGCGACGGCACCACCGACATCGAGTACAAGTTCGGCTTCCAAGGCAACCCCTGGGGAGAATTGGAGGGCGTCGCCAACCGGACGAACTTCGATCTCTCGACGCACTCGAAGCACTCCGGGGTCGACCTGTCGTTCTACGACCAGGCCAGCGACAACCGCTACATCCCGTACGTCATCGAACCGGCGGCCGGGCTGACCCGGTCGTTCATGGCGTTCCTGGTCGACGCCTACGCCGAGGACGAGGCGCCGAACGCCAAGGGCGGGGTGGACAAGCGCACCGTGCTGCGACTGGACCCGCGGCTGGCGCCGGTGAAGGCGGCCGTGCTGCCGCTGTCCCGTAACGCCGACCTGAGCCCGAAGGCGCGTGATCTGGCCGCCGAACTGCGCAAGAACTGGAACGTCGAATTCGACGACGCCGGTGCGATCGGCCGGCGCTACCGCCGTCAGGATGAGATCGGCACACCGTTCTGCGTGACGGTGGACTTCGACACCCTCGAGGACCAGGCGGTCACCGTGCGCGACCGGGACGCGATGAGTCAGGAGCGGGTCAGCCTGAACAACGTCGTCGGCTACTTGGCCACCCGGCTCGCCGGGGGGTAACCGGCGGGATCAGAACCGGCCGCCGCCGCCGAACATGTCCCCGCCGCCCGATGAGCCGCCCTGTGATCCGCCGTAAGTGGTCGACGTCCAGCCTCCGCCACCCCCGCCGCCTCGGCCCAACCCGCCGGAGAGGATGTTGCCGAGGATGATGCCGCCTATCACCGCGCCCATATCGGACTGGTTGCCGCGGTGGTGTGACTGGTACTGGCGCTGGGCAGCCCGCACATCCTCGTTGGCCAACTGCTGAGCCTGGGCGGCCAGCAGTGAGGCGCCGTTGGCGTGGGCGATCGCGGCGCCGACATCACCCTTCGATTTGGCCTGTGCGGCCTCCAACTGACGGGTCGCTTCATTGAGCCGGGTGCGGGCCTCCGGCCCGATACTGCCGCGGCGGGTGTCGATGTACTCCGACACCGAACGGACCCGCGACTGCGCGGTGAACAAGGCCTGCTCGTAGGAGCGCTGCAATCGCGCTGCGGCCTCCCGTTCCTCGGTGACCTCGGCCAGCAACCGGTCGAGATCGGCGTCGGCCTGGGTCAGCCGGGTGAAGGTGCCCAGCGGATCGGCTGTCCCGTTGGCCTGGGCTTCGGTCACCGCGTCGATCGCAGCGATCCGGGCCGTGGCGAGTTGATTGGCCTTCACGGCACCGCCCCGAGCCAACTGGCCGTCGGCGCTGGCGATGCCCTGCTGGATGTCCTCGATGGCCGCCGGCAGCGCGGTGACCGCACGCCGGATATCGCTGGCTGCGCTGTCCACCGCATCGAGCATCGTATTCGCCTACTGCAGAGCCGCTTCCGCCCCGCGCACGCAGTCCACCAGCTCGCCGACCTCACCGGCCACCGGTTTGGCGGCCAGCGCGCGTCCGCGGGTGATTGCCTGATCGGCGAAGGCCAGCCGCTCCCGGGCGGCGTTGACATTGCGGCCCACCGACTGCAAGGCCGATTCGGCGAACTCGGTGTGCAACTGGGCCAGGGTCTGCTCGCTGGGGTCCACCCGGGCGGTGACGGCCACCAACTGGCGGGTCAAGGCGTTGAGCCGTTCCGGCGAGTTGATCACCAGATCGCGCATCTGATGGAACGCCTCGTTCTGGGCCGCCAGTTCGCGGTTGGCTTTCGCGGCTGAGACCACCACCCGGGTCAGCAGGTCGCGGCGCTCGGACAGCGGCTCCGGCACGTTGTCATCGAGCTTCTGCCGCACGTTGAAGGCCTGCTTCAAGGTCTCCCGGGCGTTGTCCACGGCGGCGGCGAACGGCGTGGTCTGGAACTCCCCGAACTCCTCGACCGCCAGCACCAGTTCGTTGGCGCTGGTCCGCACCGCGTTGTCGACATCGACCACCACCGAGCGGGACAGCTCATCGAGGGCGTCGATGGGCACCGACGCCAGAGCCGTGGGGTCGGTGGGGTCGATCCGTTTGGCGGCGACGACGGCGGCTTCGTGTCGCTTGCGGCGGCGCCGTTTGTTCCACAGCATCAGCGCACCGATCACCATCAGCCCGATCCCGGCGGCCAGCGCGAGCGGGACCAGCGAGAGGGTGCCGCCCCCGCCCCCGCTGCCGCCCTTGCCGATGGCGGCCAGTCCGGACGCGGCCGCATTCGCCGCCCCCGCCCAGTTCTCCTCCCGCAGCGCGGGTTCGATCTGGTTGCGCCGGATGTCGTCGACCTTGGTGGAGGTGCCGCCCGAGGCCGCCGGCGGCACCAGGAACGCGTAGGACCGCTGGCCGGTGGCCACCGCCAGGATGGCGTCCTCGTTGCCCAAGTCGCTGATGGTGCGGGTCTGCTGCGCCCAGCCCACGGCGCCCTGCGGCGCAAACGAGTCGACGAACACCACCCACAGCCGGACGCGCCGCTCGCTGTAGAGCTGGTCCACCGACCGCTGCACGTCGGCGAGTTGGCGGTCGCTCAGCACCCCGGCGTTGTCGGTGACGTAGTCGGGCAGCCTGAACGGGGACTCGGCCGCTGCCGACGGGGCCACCAGGACCGCGGCGGTGAGGATCGCGGCGAGCAGGCTGAGCAGGCGGGCGGGGCGCATGACCGCCAATCTAGTAGCCCGTGCTGGCAGGCCAGCAAAACTTGGCACACTGTGCGTGATCATGGAATCGCAGTGGAGATACCTGGACGCCCAGCGGCAATATGCCGGAGCCGATCGTCAGCGGTTGGTGGCTGAACCGGCCAAGGGCTCGGCGCTGCCCGGGACGAGCACCGAGCACCGCAGCGACTTCGCCCGCGACCGGGCCCGGGTGCTGCACAGCGCGGCGTTGCGGCGGCTCGCCGACAAAACCCAGGTGGTCGGACCCCGGGAGAGCGAGACCCCGCGCACCCGGCTGACGCACTCGCTGGAGGTCGCCCAGATCGGCCGCGGGATGGCGATCCCGCTCGGCTGCGACCCGGACCTGGTCGACCTGGCCGGACTGGCCCACGACATCGGCCACCCGCCCTACGGGCACAACGGTGAACGTGCGCTGAACGAGGTCGCCGCCGCGTGCGGCGGGTTTGAGGGCAACGCGCAGAACTTCCGCATCCTCACCCGGCTGGAGCCGAAGGTGCTGGACGGGCAGGGCCGCAGTGCCGGGCTCAACCTCACCCGGGCGGCTCTCGACGCCGTCACCAAGTACCCGTGGCAGCGGCCACCTGGGGGCGGGAAGTTCGGGTTCTACGACGATGACGCCGAGACGGCCGGCTGGGTTCGGGCCGGGGCCCCAGCCGCGATGCCCTGCCTGGAAGCCCAGGTGATGGACTGGGCCGACGACGTCGCCTATTCGGTGCACGACGTCGAGGACGGTGTCATCTCGGGACGGATCGACCTACGGGTGCTCGCCGACCGGGACGCCGCGGCAGCGCTGGCCCGGCTGGGCACGTCTGTATATGGGCAGGGGGCGCCCGGGGACATCCGTGAGGACGATCTGGAGGCGGCCGCCCGGCGGTTATCCGACCTGCCGGTGGTCGCGGCGGTGGGGGAGTACGACGGCACTCTGACAGCCGCAGTGGCGCTCAAACGACTCACCAGCGAGTTCGTCGGCCGGTTCGCCTCGGCGGCCATCGCGGAAACCCGTCGGGTCGCCGGCGACGGACCGCTGACCCGTTATCAGGCGCAGTTGCGGGTGCCCCCGACGGTCCGTGCCGAGGTCGCGGTGCTCAAGACGCTGGCGCTGCAGTTCATCATGTCCGACCCGCGCCATCTGGATCTGCAGGCCCGGCAGCGGGAACGCGTACTCCTGGTGGCTGACCGGTTGTTCGTGAGCGCTCCGGGCAGCCTTGATCCCATTCTGGTCCCGGACTTCGACGCGGCGGCCGACGACGCCGGCCGGATGCGGGTCGTCGTCGACCAGATCGCCTCCTACACCGAGGGGCGTCTGGAGCGCATCCTCACCCGCCTGGACACCCACCTAGACTCGACGCCGTGACGGCGGCAGGCGGGGGCGGTTCCCGGAAGGGCCGCATCCCCGACACCGACATCGCCGCCATCCGGGATCGGGTGCGCATCGAGGACGTCGTCGGCGACTACGTTCAACTGCGCCGCGCGGGCGCCGATTCGCTGAAGGGGTTGTGCCCCTTCCACGACGAGAAGTCGCCGTCGTTCCACGTCCGCCCCAACCACGGACACTTCCACTGCTTCGGATGTGGTGAGGGTGGCGACGTGTACGCCTTTATGCAGAAGATCTCCCACATCACCTTCGTCGAGGCCGTCGAGATGCTGGCCGACCGGATCGGCTACCAAGTCAGCTACACCGGCGGGGGCAACACCGTTCAACGCGACCGCGGCAGTCGCAGCCGACTGGTCGCCGCCAATGCCGCCGCGCAGGAGTTCTACGCCGCCGAACTGGAATCCGCCGAAGCCGCCCCGGCGCGCCAGTACCTGACCGAGCGCAACTTCGACGCCGCCGCGGCGCGTCGGTTCGGCTGCGGTTTCGCGCCCGCGGGCTGGGATTCGCTGACCAAGCACCTGATCCGAAAGGGCTTCGAGTTCAAGGAACTCGAGGCGGCGGGCCTGTCCAGGGAGGGCCGGCGCGGGCCCATCGACCGCTTCCACCGCCGGTTGCTGTGGCCGATCCGCAGTGCCGGCGGCGAGACGGTGGGCTTTGGGGCCCGGCGCATCTTCGATGACGATCCGATCGACGCGAAGTACGTCAACACACCGGAGACGCCGCTGTACAAGAAGACCTCGGTGCTCTTCGGTATCGACCTGGCCAAGCGCGATATCGCCAAGGGGCACCAGGCCGTCGTGGTCGAGGGCTACACCGACGTGATGGCCATGCACCTGGCCGGTGTCGCCACCGCGGTCGCCTCCTGCGGCACCGCCTTCGGCGACGAGCATCTGGGCATGCTGCGCCGGCTGATGATGGACGACAAGTTCTTCCGCGGCGAGCTGATCTACGTCTTCGACGGGGACGCCGCCGGACAGGCCGCCGCGCTCAAAGCCTTTGCGGGCGAACAGAACCTGGCCGGCCAGAGTTTCGTCGCGGTGGCCTCGGACGAGAAATTGGCCGGGATGGACCCGTGCGACGTGAGGCTTCATTTCGGCGACGGCGCCCTGCGCGATCTGGTCGCCCGGCGGATGCCGCTGTTCGAGTTCGCCATTCGCGCCGCACTGGCGGAACACGACCTCGACAACGCTGAGGGCCGGGTGAGCGCGCTGCGCCGGTGCGTCCCGATGGTCGCCCAGATCAAGGACCCGACCCTGCGCGACGAATACGCGCGGCAACTGGCCGGCTGGGTCGGCTGGGATGACGTCGCGCAGGTCATCGGCCGGGTGCGCGAGGAGGCGGCCCGCAAGCCCGGCGTCCGCGGCAACGAACGGATGTCGGCGGTCCGTGCCGAACCCGGCCCGCGTGGTCCGAATCCGGCCAGGCCGGACCCGCGCGATCCCACCCTCTGGCCGCAACGAGAGGCGCTCAAAGCCGCCCTGCAGTACCCGGCGCTGGCCGGTCCGGTGTTCGACTCGCTGACCGCCGAAAGCTTCACCCATCCCGGATATGTGGCGGTGCGGCGGGCCATCGACGGCGCCGGCGGGGCCGCCCGTGGACTGACCGGCGCCCAGTGGCTCGACACGGTGCGGGAGCACGCCGGAACGCCCGCGGTGGAGGGACTGATCACCGAACTAGGTGTGGAGTCGATCAACGTCGACGACGAGGAACGCCTGCGCCGCTACATCGGCGGGGTGCTGGCCCGGTTGCAGGAGGTGTGGGTGGGCCGCCAGGTTGCGGAGGTCAAGTCCAAACTGCAACGAATGTCGCCGGTTGAGCAGAGCGACGAGTACCACGCCCTGTTCGGGGACCTGGTGGCGTTGGAGGCTTACCGCCGCAGCCTGCTGGAGCAGGCCAGTGGCGACGACCTATCGGCCTGAGTCCCGGCGGGTATGGTTAACGCGTCAGGTGTTTCCGGCGAAAGGTCAAGTATGACTACCGCGACAATCCGCATGCGGGTCGCCGTCGCCGCTGTGCTGGGCCTCGCCGCCGTCGCCGCGCCCACGCTCGGCATGGCCACCACACCGGAGATTTCCGCATCTCCCAACTGCCTGGCCTGGGTCGGGTCGCGTGACGACGGGCAGTGCATCGGTTACTCGAACGGCTCGCCCACCTATATCGGTACGCCCAATTTCGGAGTCTGGGGTCCGGGCTACGGCAACGGGCTGGGCATCACCAGCGGTCCGCTGATGCCGGGAACCACCATCAACAAGGGCATCGGCAACTAGCCCGGCAGCTAGCCGGCATCGACCCCGTCCGGCCGCCCCGTCATGGTGGCGTCAGCCGCCGGAACGTTCCTGCGGGCGTCAGCCGCCGGAACGTTCCTGCGATCGCATCACCGTCGTGCCGCCGTCGATCTCGATCTCTTCGAGCTCCGCCATCGCCGGATCCGGTGACACCCGCTCGGCGATCTTTCGCCGTCCGGCGTCGATCACCGACTTGGTGGCCGGGTTGGAGGTCACCGCCCGGTAGGTGCCGACGATCTGGTGGTAGCGCTCCCGGCCCGCCTTGGTGCCCAGGACGTATCCCGCCGCCAGCACGGCCACATACCCGATCACGCTGTTCCCTCCACGTCCCCCGGTCGAACTACCCGGCCACCATCCTGCCCGACCGCGGTCCGCCCGGCCAGCGGACCCGGGGCGAACCGGTCGGCACCAACGCACGGGTGCTTTGGCGTCGGCGCTATCTAATGGGTAGAGTCTGCTCCGGTCCGCCGGAGCGTACGGCGGACAACGGTCCCCTGTAGCTCAACTGGCAGAGCTCCCGACTGTTAATCGGGCGGTTGATGGTTCGAGTCCATCCGGGGGAGCAGCATTGCCGGAATGAACTTGGTTCGCTCGGACTACTGATGGAGAGTGACGAGATGACCCCCCGGCTGAGAGCGTCCACCGCAGCGTGCCTGGCTCTCACGGCTGCGCTGTTCGGCGCGTCGCCGGTGCAGGCCTTCCCGGTGTTTCCGGGCACTCCGGGCCAGAATTGCGCGGCGGGCTACATGGCCGATCCGAACTCCGGTAACTGCTGGCAGATGACGGACAAGGGCTCCCCGACAGTCGGCGGCGGTCCGTGCCTTCCCGGCCGGGTCGGCACCTGTCTGGGGTACCTGCAGAACAATCCGTACGCGCCCGGCGACACGCTGCCCGGCAAGAACAACAGCTGGTAGTCAGCCCCGTGCACCGGTGATCCGAAGTGTCGGTCGGCTCGGACCCTTGCGGGTGTTCGGGCTGGTGTTCTGGGAACTGCGCGGCACCCTGCTGGCCATCGCGATCGTCGTCGGCGTGCTGCTGCCGGTGCCGGACGCCACCCAGAGCGAGTATGCCGCGGCGGTGTTATCCGTGCTGGGCATCGGGGCGTCGGTGTTCATCGCCTTCCGCAACACCACCGGGTACAACCGTTGGTGGGAGGCCCGCACGCTGTGGGGCGCGATCATCATCGGTTCCCGGACCACCCACAACAGCCTGACCTCCGTCGACAACGGGTCGCCGGCCACGGCGGAGATTCTGGATCGGATGCGCCGCCGGCAGGTCCGGTACTGCTGGCAGCTGGCCTCTGAGCTGCGGCGAATCCCGACGCCCGCGGACGCCACCGACCTGACCCCGGAGGACCCCGAAGACAGCGACGCGACCGAGTTGCTCCGCCGTCAGGCCGTCGATGTCTCCGCGCTGGCCGCCGGTGGCCACATCGACGAGCAAGCCCGGCTGCTGCTGATGAACGCCAACACCGCGACGGTGACGGCCCAGAGCGGCCTGGAGCGGATTCGCAACGAGCCGGTGCCGATCCACTACGACATGTTCATCCGCCTGCTGGCCTGGTTCTTCGGGATCATGGCGTTCAGCCGACTCGACGGCGCCGCTCACCATCCCAGCAGCGTGGTGGTCGGAGTCCTGCTGATGACCACCTTCATCGTCGCCGAACGGCTCGGCCGGTTCATCGAGCAGCCGATGAACAACAGCATCTTCGACATCTCGATGAACCGCATCTGCGCCACCATCTCCGGTAACCTGCTCGGTGCGGGCCATCGGCTGGCCCAGCCCAAGGAGAGCGGCAAGGCCGCCGTCTGGATGTGATCGGTCTGGATGTGATCGGTCGGTACGCCGGAGGGATCGCGTCCGGCCCGGCTGGCAGAATCGGGCGATGACCTCGACGCGGCCGGGCGCGCCGTCGCGCAACTCGCCCGATATGGCGTCGGCTCCGACCGGCCGCTCCCTGACGCCCGTCGAGATGGCGCAGGCGGCCGTCATGGCCGCACTGGCCGCGGCCCTGGCCATCGTCTCGGTGGTGGTTCCCTTCGCAGGTGGTCTGTCGCTGCTGGTAACGGTTCCGATGGGCCTGCTGGGCTACCGGTACCGGCTGCGGGTACTGCTGGCGGCCGCGTTCGCCGCCGCCACGGTGTCCTTCCTGATCGCCGGGATCAGCGGGTTCATGGTGGTGCTGAACTGCGCCTACGTCGGCGGACTGACCGGCATCATCAAACGGCGCGGCCGGGGCACGCCGACGGTGCTCGCGGTGTCCGTCCTCGCCGGCGTCCTCAACGGTCTGATGGTGATCGGCGCCCTGATGGTGCTGGTCCGGTTGCGCACGCTGACCTTCGAGGCGATGACCGCCAACTTCGACGGGGTCGTGACGGCCATGTCGAAGTTCGAGCCGTTCCGGCAGGGCGCTCAGGACGCCCGCGCAGTGTTCGGCCTGGCCCTGCAGTACTGGCCGGTGCTGCTGATGACCTACTCGATCTTCACCATCATGCTCGTGTCCCTGGTGGGCTGGTGGGCACTGTCCCGGGTGCTGGACCGACTGCGCGGCATCCCCGACGTGCACAAGCTCACCACGCTCACCGAGAGCGCCCCGGTGGCGCCCGTCCCGGTCCGGCTGACCGACGCCCGGTTCCGCTACCCGGGAGCAGACCACGACGCGCTGCGGCCGCTGACGCTCACCGTGGAGGCCGGTGAGCACATCGCGGTCACCGGGGCCAACGGCTCCGGCAAGACCACGCTGATGCTGTTGCTGGCGGGTCGCCAGCCGACCTCCGGCAGCATCGAGCGTCCCGGTGCGGTCGGGCTTGGCCGGCTCGGCGGTACCGCGGTCGTCATGCAGCACCCTGAGACCCAGGTCCTGGGTAGCCGGGTCGCCGACGACGTGGTGTGGGGGATGCCGCCCGGCACCCACCCCGACATCGACCGGCTGCTCGATGAGGTCGGCCTGTCCGGAATGGCCGAGCGTGACACCGGCGGACTGTCCGGCGGGGAATTGCAGCGCCTGGCCGTCGCGGCGGCGCTGGCGCGCCGGCCCGCGTTGCTGATCGCCGACGAGATCACCAGCATGGTCGACCAGCGCGGCCGGGAGTCGCTGCTTGCGGTGCTCTCCGGGTTGACCGAGCGGCACCGGATGGCGCTGGTGCAGATCACCCATTACGACAACGAGGCCCGCATCGCCGACCGGACGCTCGCACTCAGCGCCTCCTCGGACAACATGGTGATGGTGGCCCAGGCCGCGCCGCCGGCGCCGAGCGTCGAGCCCGCCGCGGTGGGCCGCACCCCGGTGTTGGAGCTGCGCGGGGTCGGTCACGAGTACGCCCACGACACACCGTGGGCGAACACCGCCCTCACCGACGTCAGCTTCACGGTCAACTCCGGTGACGGGGTGCTGATCCACGGCGGTAATGGCTCGGGCAAGTCCACCCTGGCCTGGATCATGGCCGGGCTCACCACACCGACCACGGGAAGCTGTCTGGTCGGCGGTCGGCCCTCACACGAGTGTGTCGGCGAGGTGGCGGTGGCCTTCCAGGCGGCCCGGCTTCAACTGTTGCGCGCCCGGGTGGATCTCGAGATCGCGTCCGCTGCCGGCTTCCCACCGTCGGACATCCGGCGGGTGGTGGCCGCGCTAGCCGCCGTCGGACTGGACGGTTCGCTGGCCCGCCGCCGCGTCGACCAGCTCAGCGGCGGGCAGATGCGCCGGGTCGTCATCGCCGGCCTGCTGGCCCGACGGCCCAAGGCGCTGATCCTCGACGAGCCATTGGCCGGGCTGGACGCCGACAGCCAGCGCGGTCTGCTGCGGCTGCTCACCGATCTGCGCCGCAACACCGGGCTGACCATCGTGGTGATCTCCCACGACTTCGTCGGACTCGAGGAACTGTGCCCGCGGACCCTGCACCTCAATCGGGGGGTGTTGTCGTGACGAGTCTTCTCGGCAGGCGCCGGCCCAGCCGTCAGCGCCGTCCGGTGGTGCTGCTGCGGCCGGTGCCCGGAACGTCGGTGATCCACCGGCTGTGGGCCGGGACGAAGCTCATCGTGGTGTTCGTCTTCTCGGTTCTGCTGGCGTTCTACCCGGGCTGGATCCCGATCGCCCTGACCGCTGGCGCGGTGCTCATCGCCGCGCGTCTGGCGCACATTCCGCGGGGGGCGCTTCCGACGATCCCGCGCTGGCTGTGGTTGTTGCTGCTGCTCGGAATGGTGACTGCCACGCTGGGCGGCGGGGATCCGGTGCTCCAGGTGTGGTCGGCCGAGGTGCAGATCGGCGGACTGCTGAAGTTCCTGCGCTTCACCGCGCTGTCCATCGTGCTGCTGGGCATGGGTGCGATGGTGTCGTGGACCACCAACGTCGCCGACGTCGCCCCGGCGGTGGCGACGCTGGGCCGTCCGTTCAAGGCTTTCCGTGTCCCGGTCGACGACTGGGCGGTCGCGCTGGCACTGGCGCTGCGCTCGTTCCCGATGATGCTCGACGAGTTCCGACTGCTGTACGCCGCGCGCCGGTTGCGGCCCCGGCCGGTGCTGCCCGACGCGCGGGCCCGGCGGCGGCGCTGGCTCATCGAAATGGTCGACCTGCTTGCGGCCGGTATCACCGTGGCACTGCGCCGCGCCGACGAGATGGGTGACGCCATCACCGCCCGCGGCGGCACCGGGCAGATCGCCGCGGCGCCCGCCCGGCCGGTCGCCCGGGATTGGGTGGTGCTGGGGATCTGCGCGGCGGTGTGCGTCGTATCGGTGTTCGTCGAGATCCGCTACTTCTGAGCCCAGGCCGCTGAGTCCGTGGATCAGCGCGTCGCGGCGGCGTTGGCGGCCTGCTGCGCGGCGGCCAGGGTGGTTGCGACAGGCCGTCTGCCGAGGAACATCGCGTCGAAGTAGGGCTTGATCGCCGTGAAACCGGCCGCGAACCCGGGTCCGCCCGGTGCCGCTATGCGTGGTCCGTCGAGCACTGTGAAGAAGGGCGATACGTCCACCCCTTGTTGCTTCCAGTAGTCGAAGTACACCCGTTGGGCGGCGCGCGCCGCCGGGATCGCCGCACCACGGCGGGCCAGGTACTCGCTGCCGGCGGTGCTGCCCAGCCAGTCCAGAACGGCCCGGGTGGCCTCGGGGTTGCGGGTCGCCGCATTCCCGGCGGCGACGATGCCATTGGTGACGCTCACCCGCCCGGCGGGCCCCGTCGGCAGCATCGTCACATCCCAGCGGAAGCGGGCCTGCCCGGCGATCTGGGCCAGGTTGTAGGTGCCGGATTGGAACACCGCCATTCGGCCGGCCAGGAACTGGTTGCGGGAGAAGTCGCCGTTGTCATTGGTGTCGGAGGCCGGGGGAGCGACGTGGTCGTCGTTGATCAGTCCGACGACGTAGCTCAGCGCGACGGCTGTGCGGGGACCGTCGAAGGCGAACCGGTCTTCCTCGGCGAACACCCCGCCCGCGGAGCCGATGTAGTTGAGGGTGATGCCCTGCAGGTCGTTGGCGGCGTTGTAACCCCACTGCCGAACCCGTCGGGCATCGAATCCGGCTGTGCCGGCGGTTCTTCCCGCGCTGTCAAGGGTCAGCAGGGCGAGCAGCGGTCGCAGGGTGTCCGCAGCCGGGTCGGGGTCCCAGCGGGCCCGGCCGAGTTCGACGGGGGTGACTCCGGCCGCCTCGAGCAGATCGGCGTTGTAATAGAGGGCGATCCCGGCGTCGGTGAGTTGCGGGACACCCCACAGCCTCCCGCCGCGGGTGAACTGACCGACCACTGACGGCTCCCAGTCCGGGTCGGGTGCGATCGCGATAAGCCGGTTGTTGTCGGCGTACTCGGCGAAATGCGAGTTGTTGATCCAGAACACGTCGTCGGCGCCGCCACCCGCCACGTCGGTGCGCAGCGTGTCGAAGTAGCTGGCGTAGGACACCACGTTGATCCGCACGTCGATGTCGGGGCGAATCCGGGCCAACGCCGCGAAGCTTTCCCGGTAGGCCGCGGCGACCT
>Ga0116183_1005171_pt1 | contig 12497 bp, 10 predicted proteins | sample AD_UKC078_MetaG_FD_89753 | JGI IMG/M metagenome (GOLD analysis project Ga0116183, IMG submission 89753) | Active sludge microbial communities of municipal wastewater-treating anaerobic digesters from USA - AD_UKC078_MetaG | ecosystem: Engineered > Bioreactor > Anaerobic > Digestate | place: USA... | reverse complement strand
TACCAGGTACTTGCGACTGCCCCAGTCCCCGTAGGGGCCGGGCCACATCGTGTAGCCCGCCTTGGTGGAGATGACCAGCTCATCGCGGTAGGGGGAGAGGCTCTCCTTGAGGATCCTCCCAAAGCGCTCCTCGGCGCTTCCTGGCGGCGGGCCGTAGTTGTTGGCCAGATCGAAGTGGGTGATACCCCGGTCGAAGGCACACTTAACCATCGCCCTCGCCGCCTGGCTGTCGGCTTCCTGGCCAAAGTTATGCCAGAGCCCCAGGGAAAGGGCGCTCAGGGCAAGCCCACTCTCTCCGCATCTTCGGTACTCCATCGCCTCATAGCGCGTTGTCTCTGCACGGTATCTCATGGCCCTAGTGTACACCATCAGCGGGTGTGTTCAAAGACTTTTATCCCATGCTATAGTCTACCAATGCAGACCCTCATCGACCTGTTCCTAGCGCTGGTGGCCATCGACTCCCCCTCCTACCAGGAGGACCTGATCGCCCTCTTTGTTGAGCATCGCCTGCTCTCCCTGGGCTGTGCCACCGTCTATGATGAAGCGGGCAACCTCTACGCCACCCTGCCGGGAAGCGGTGAGCCGCTCCTCTTCAACGCCCACCTCGATACCGTCGCCCTCGCCAGAGGCGCCAAGCCCATCATCGCCGATGGCATAATCACCAGTGATGGGAGCACCGCCCTCGGAGCCGATGACAAGGCAGCCGTCGCCGCGATCCTCTGGGCATTGGATGCCATCAAATCGCAGGGCATCCCTCACCGTCCTCTCACCCTGCTCTTCACCGTTGCCGAGGAGGAGGGCCTCGTCGGCGCCTCCCACATGGACACGTCGCTCCTTGGCCCGGTGCGCTACGGCTACACCCTCGATGTCACCGGCGCTGTCGGCACCGCCGTCATCCAGGCTGCCTTCCATGACATGATCGAAGCGACCTTCACCGGCAAAGCCGCCCACGCAGGCTTTGAGCCCGAGAAGGGGGTAAGCGCCATCATGATGGCGAGCCGGGCCATAGAGGGGATGAAGCTGCTGCGCATCGATGAGGAGACGACAGCAAACGTCGGCTCCTTCATTGCCGAGGGGGCGAAGAACATCGTGAGCGAAGAGGCCCGTCTCGTCTTCGAGGCACGCAGCCTTGATGAGCAGAAACTGGTCGCCCAGAGCGGGGAGATGAAGCGGATGTTGAAGGAGGCCGCCACCTTCTTTGGCGGGGAGGTAGCTATCACCCACACCCGCCTCTATGACGGCTACCGCCACAGTGAGGAGAGTGAGGCCTTGCGTCACTTTGCCGATGTATGTACAAAACTGGACATACCCTTTGCTACCAAGACCACCCTCGGCGGCAGCGATGCAAACGTCCTCAACCGAGTGGGCATCCCCACCCTGGCCATAACGAGCGGCTACAGCGGTGCACACTCAACGAGTGAGCGGATCGCCATCGCCGATCTTGAAGCCCTCGGGAGAGTGACAGTGGAGTTGATGAGAGCATGAAGAAGATAACCATCATCGGATGCGGGGCGGTGGGAGCCCTCTATGGGCTGCGCCTCCATCGTGTACTGGGAAGCGAGGGGCTTGCCTTCCTCGTCGACGAGGGGCGCAGGGAGCGCTACGGGCGCGAAGGCGTCATCGTCAATGGCGAGCGCGCCCCGTTTCGTTTCATCACCGCCTCAGAGGCGGAAGTCCAGGACCTGGTCATCGTCGCCACCAAGAACCACCACCTCGAGGACGCCATCGCAATGATGAGGCCATTGGTGGGAGCGCATACCACCATCCTCTCGCTGCTCAACGGCATCGAGAGCGAGGAGGAGCTCTCTGCCGCCTTCGGCCCCTCCCACGTCCTCTACGGCTTCTGTGTGGGCCTGAACTCCACCCACACGGGCAATGCCATCACCTACACCGCCGAAGGGCGGATCGTCTTCGGGGAGCGGGACAACACGGAGAGTGAGCGGGTTCGAGCTCTTTCTGCTCTGTTCAGTCGTGCCGGCATCGCCTCACAGGTCCCCGACGACATCATGGTCGCCCTCTACAACAAGTTCATGCTCAACACCGCCTACAACACCATCAGCGCCCTCTTGGGCGCTACCTACCGGGAGTTGGACAAGGATGCAGTGTGGCGCCTTGCCAAGGCGGTGAGTGCAGAGGTACAGGCAGTGGCCAAAAGAGAGGGGGTTATCCTCCCCGATTCACTGGTGGAGGAGAACCACCAGATCGTCATCTCCCTCGGTGAAGGCAAGACCTCGATGGCCCAGGATATGGAAGCAGGGCGGGTAACCGAGAATGCATGGTTCTGCGGCACCGTCATCAAGCTGGGGCTGAAGCACGCCATCCCCACCCCGGTCGCCTCGACGCTCAGCGCCCTGGTTGAGGCGCGGGAGCGCTGAGCTCCGCTGCTGCCGCCTCCTTGGCCTTCACCAGGGAGTCTACCAGCTCTTCAGAGCGGTGTGGCCCATTCTTGCCACAGTAGATGTAGAACTCCCCCTCAGTCGCCGGGACATCCTTTGCCATCTCCAGAAGATTGTGTTTCTCAAGGATCTGGACAGCCGGGACGTTGTACTTCTGGGCAAGCGTGTCACGGGCGAGGAAGAAGTGCTTGAGATAGGTCTTCTCCTTCTTGGAGAGGTACTTCCAGGAGGAGAACTTCGACCAGGCGGGCCGCTCCTCCCCCTTGGTCTTCTTTCCTGCACTCGCCATCTTCTCACCAACCTCTGCAGCAAGCCCCTTCTTCTTCACCTCCGCCTCGAGGATTTCCTTCAAGGCGAAGAGGTGGGCCACATCATCGAGGGCGTATAGGATCTGCTCCCGCCTCAGCGGCCGGGTGAGCCAGTTGGTGCGCTGGTTCTTCTTCTTGCTCCCGGTGTTGGGCTTGGGCACATCGCCGAGGTAGAGCTCCACGAGGGAGCCGAGGCTGCCGGTATGGCCGAGGGCGAGGGCGTGGATGCGCAGGTCGCAGATGTTCTCGATCTGGACACCGTACTGCTTGCGCATCAAGGCCGAGTCACTGGCACAGTCGAACATGATCTTGGTGATCGCCCCATCCTCGAGAAAGGCCTTGATGGCCTCCATAGAGACCTTGAAGGGGTCGACGAGGAAGAAGCGATCGCCATCATTGAGCTGGATGAGGCAGAGGTGCTCGCCATAGATGTGGAGGTTGAACTCCCCCTCGAAGTCCATGGCAACGGTATCGATTGCCGCCCCCTTCCACTCGGCAACGAGGGAGGTGAGACGGTCATCGGAGTCGATCAGGGTGTAGGTGTACATATGGTCCTACCATAGCAAATATGGGGAGAAGAGAGAACCGGAAGAGGGGAATAGGGTAAACGGTCACATATATATAGTGCTTGTAGCGGGTATTTAGGATATTATTATCATATTTTTGCAAAATTTCGCAATTTAATATGATTAAATACATATTATCAATTTGTGTCTTGTGAATTCTTTTGATATTTTGAAGATTCTTTCACATATTTCGCAAAACCTATTAACAAGATAATTAATTATCGATATACTTGGGCCATAGAGTTTAGAGAGGAGAGTACAAGATGAGTACCATGAGTTTTTCCATTCCCCGTCTTACCTACTATGGAGCGGGAGCATTAGAGCAGCTTGCCACCCTTGATGGCAAGAGAGCAGCGATTGTGACCGGCGGTAGCTCGATGAAGCGCTTTGGCTTCCTCGACCAGGCAGCCGAGTTGCTGAAGAAAGCAGGCATCGAGTCGATCGTCATCGACGGTGTCGAGCCCAACCCCTCCGTTGACACGGTGATTCGCGGCGGCAAGGAGATGGCTGCCTTCCAGCCGGATTGGATTGTTGCCATCGGCGGTGGTTCTGCCCTTGACGCAGCCAAGGTGATGTGGTGCTTCTATGAGTATCCCGAGCTGAAGTTCGAGGAGATCATCGAGCCCGGTTCGATGCCTCCCCTGCGGAACAAGGCACGGTTCATCGCCATCCCGTCCACCAGTGGCACGGCCAGCGAGATCACCGCGTTCAGCGTCATCACCGATACCAAAAACCACATCAAGTACCCGATCGTAGCCGCTGACATGGTGCCGGACATCGCAATCCTGGATCCTGCTATCCCTGCAACGATGCCTCCCCACATCACCGCAAACACCGGTATGGACGTCATGGCCCACGCAGTCGAGGCGATTGCCTCCACCGCCGCCACCGCCTTCACCGACCCGTATGCAATCCAGGCGATCAAGATGGTGATCGACAACCTCCCCACCGCCTATGCACAGGGAGACAACATGGAGGCCCGCCTGGCAATGCACGAGGCATCAGCTCTGGCCGGCATGGCGTTCACCAACGCATCCCTCGGTCTGGTCCACTCGATGGCCCACAAGATTGGTGGTGAGTTCGGCGTGACGCACGGTTTGGCAAACGCCATCATCATGCCCTACGTGATCGCCTACAACCGCAAGTTCACCAACAAGTACGCATACGCCGAGAAGTTGCTTGGAGTCAAGGATCTTGGCCAGACCGTCCTGGAGCTGAACAAGAAGTTGGGCATCCCTGCTTCCTTCGTGACCTGTGATGAGGTGGATTTCTCCGAGAAAAAGTTCCTTGCTGTCCTTGACCGGATGAGCCAGCACGCCTTCGAAGACCCCTGCACCCTGACCAACCCTGGCAAGCCGACTGCGGCCGATGTCAAGGAGCTCTTTGAGCAGGCGTATTACGGAAAAGCACTCCACTAATGATGGACTGTTGATACAAAGACAAGACGAAGGCCACTGCGTTGCAGTGGCCTTCTCTCTTTGATGACGGTGTTATCAGTGTGTCTTGTGGTTCTTGGGAAGCAGGAGGTTCAGTGCGATGCCCACCAGAGTGGCAAGGGCAACCCCGGCGAGGCTGAAGGTGATTTCAGACCCCATGGCAAAGGAGAGGGTTCCCCCACCGATGCCGATGACGAGGATCACACTGCTGATCGTGAGGTTGCGCTTGTCCTCGTAGTCGACGCCTGCCTCGACCACGGTGCGTAGCCCACTTGAGGCGATGGTGCCGAAGAGCAGCATCGAGATGCCACCAAGCACCGGATTGGGGATCGTCTGGATGAGGGCGCCGAACTTGGGGAAGAAGGAGAGCAGGACAGCAACCACTGCAGCCCCACCGGTGACCCAGACGCTGTAGACACGGGTGAGGGCGAGCACGCCGATGTTCTCACCGTAGGTGGTGTTGGGCGGACCGCCCCAGAAGGAGGCCCAGAGGGTGGCAAGACCGTCGCCGGCGAGGGTGCGTTCAAGGCCCGGGTCGGCGTAGAAGTCCTTGCCCACCACCTTGCTGATAGTCAGGGTATCGCCGAGGTGCTCACAGATGGTGGCCAGGCTGACGATGGCAAAGGTGACGCTGGCCACCAGGTTGAACTTCGGCAGGGCGAAGGTCGGGAAGCCGAACCATGCCGCTTCTCGTACACCATCAAAGTTGATGATCGCCCAAGCGGGGGAGATGAAGCCGCCGATGAGGGCGGTCAGGTACCCTCCGAGCAAGCCGATGAGGATCGGGATGATGGAGAAGAAGCCCCTGGCGAAGATATTGGCAACAATCGTCAGGCCCAGGGTGACCGAGGCGATGAAGAGGAAGTGGAGGCTGTAGTTGCCGGAGGCATCGTTCATCGCCATGTCCATCGCCGTCGGGGCGAGGTTCAGGCCGATGACGATGATGACGCTGCCGATGACCACCGGCGGCAGGGCCTTGTTGAGCCAGGCGTGGCCGCTCTTCTTGATGATGAAGGCGACCACCACGTAGAGGAGACCGCTGACAAAGGCACCACCCATTGCATAGCTGACCCCGTAGCTGGCGCTGATGGCGATGAGGGCGGGGATGAAGGCAAAGGAGGAGCCGAGGAAGGCGGGAACCTTCGCCCCGGTGATGAGGATGTAGAGCAGCGTGCCGGTCCCTGCGGTGAAGAGGGCGGTCGAGGGGCTCAGGCCGGTGAGGATCGGGACGAGGATCGTCGCGCCGAACATGGCGAAGACGTGCTGGATGGAGAGGGGGATCCACTCCTTGAGAGGCGGCTGCTCACTCGGTCCATAGATGACCTTGGGGCTCTGATTACGTGCCATCGGGGGTACTCCTTGGGTCTGGGCACGCACTCTAGCGAGCCCGGAACAGGGGATATGACCTCTAGGAAGTCTCTCCATCCTATCGAGAAAACACCGTCTTTGGGAAGCCCTGCAGAATAATCTTCGCTATAGGTCACAAATATTCGCGAAAGAGCGGCATCGTTGCCCCGAAGAGCAGGATGATCGGGCTGGCAACGATCACCACAAGAAAGAAGGCGAGCATCTTCGGCGGCGAAGAGAGCAGCTCATCATACCAGGGGGGAAGCGGTTGTGTGTCTCTGTTCATGGTCACTCCTTGACCAGAGTGTGCCACAGCAGGTGAGACATATGATGTCTCACCCCAGGTTTTCTTGCATTTTTTTCACCGCATCAGCGTAGAGAGCAACAAATGAGGGAGGGGCGATCGGAGAGACGTTCGGCCCATAGTAGAGGAGAGCGGAGAGGATCTCATTCAGGTTGGTCACCGGCAAGGTCACCACCAGAGCCCCCTCCCCCTCCCGGGTCACCTGCTGGTCGGGGTGCCAGGTCTGGGTGGCGATGACCTCTGCGGCCCAGCCGGTGGCACGGAAGCTGACCTCGACCACGTCGCCTGAGAGGAAGATCCCGTACCCTCCCTCGATGAGTGCGTCGAGCTCGTCATCACTGAAACGCTCCTGGGCCCAGTCCCCCTCGATCGGGGAGAGGCTCACCACCCGGGCGAGGTGGAAGGTCCGGATCTCCCGCTTGTGCAGGTCGTAGGCGAGCAGGTACCAGCGGCTGCTGTAGTTGATGAGCCTGAGGGCTTCGATGTGGCGCCGGGAGGATGAGCCCTTGCTGTCCTTGTAGGAGAGGGTGATGCGCAGGCCCCGCTTCATCGCATCGAGAAGGCGCCCGAAGATCTGCCAGTCAGGCCAATCCTGGACCGGGGAGCGGAAGGTGATCTTACGCTCAAGGACGCGGTACTCCTCCTCAAGGCCCTGGCCCAGGGCTTCGCTCGCCCCGTCGATGAGGATCGGCTCCATCCCCTGTGCCTCGGCCAGGGAGCGGACGATCGCCTTGAGGACGAGGAGGTGACCGTTTGACTGGCCGAGGGGGGAGAAGGGTTCGGTGTAGATGTACCGGCGCTGGGGCTCATCATAGGCGATGGGGGCGCCGAGGCGTTCGCGCAGGTATGCGATGTCTCTCACCACCTGGCGGCGGCTGACCTCGAAGCGTGCCATGACAGCGGCGGTCGTCACCCCACCCGCCTCTTCCATCATCCGGTTGATATAGAGGATTCGTTCCAATTGGGCCATGGCCCATCATACAGCAAAGGCCCTCCCCGGGGGGAGGGCCAACGTTGTTGTTGTCAGGGACCTTCGGTCTCTTACTTGGCAGCCTTGAGGTTTGCCTCAAGCTGGTCGAGGAAGACGGAGAGCTCCTTGGGCAGCTTGTCGCCGAACTTCGGGTAGTGGTTCTCGCGAATGTCGGCAACCTCTGCCAACCATCCGTCGATGTCCACTTCCAAGAGCTCCTTCATCTGCGCTTCGGTGACGCCCTCGGGGCGGTCGATGGCATCGATGGAAGGCATCACGCCGATCGGGGTGTCAACGGTCTTTGCAGTCCCTTCACACGCCTCGAAGACCCACTTCAGCACACGGCTGTTCTCGCCGAAGCCCGGCCAGATGAAGTGCTTGTTCTCGTCACGGCGGAACCAGTTGACGTAGAAGATCTTGGGCAGTTTGCTCTGGTCCTTGGCGGCCTTGCCGATGTTGATCCAGTGCTGGAAGTACTCACCCATGTGGTAGCCACAGAAGGGGAGCATGGCAAAGGGGTCACGGCGGATGGTACCGACCTTGAGGTCGAGGGCGGCGGCGGTGATTTCGCTACCGACGATCGAACCGAGGAAGACACCGTGGTTCCAGTCGTGGCTCATGTGCACCAGAGGAACGGTCTTGGGCCTGCGGCCACCGAAGAGGATCGCGCTGATCGGAACCCCCTTGGGATCCTCCCACTCTGCTGCGATCGACGGCGCCTGGCATGCAGGTGCGGTGAAGCGGGCGTTGGGGTTGGCAGCAGGCTTCTGGTCCTTGTTGGACTTGTCCTGCACCCACTCGTTGTTCAGCCAGTCGGTGACGGGGCCGGGGGCGTCGTAGCCGATGCCCTCCCACCAGACGTCCTTGTCCTCGGTGACGGCACAGTTGGTGAAGATGGTGTTCTTCTCCGCGGCCTTCATCGCATTGTAGTTGGACTGCAGGGAGGTGCCCGGTGCAACACCGAAGAAGCCGGCCTCCGGGTTGATGGCGTAGAGCCGGCCATCATCGCCGAACTTCATCCAGGCGATATCGTCGCCGATGGTCTCAACCTTCCAACCAGGGACGGTGGGGATGAGCATGGCGAGGTTGGTCTTTCCACACGCTGAGGGGAAGGCGCCGGTCACGTAGCGGCTCTTGCCCTCGGGGTTGGTGATCTTGAGGATCAGCATGTGCTCTGCAAGCCACCCCTCGTCGCGGGCCAGGACACTGGCGATGCGCAGGGCAAGGCACTTCTTGCCGAGGAGGGCGTTTCCACCGTAGCCGGATCCGTACGACCAGATCTCGCGGGTCTCGGGGAAGTGGGAGATGTACTTGTGCTCAAGGGGAGCGCAGGGCCACTGGCCGTTGTCACTCTCGCCTTCGGCAAGCGGCTTGCCGACGGAGTGGTAGCACGGGACAAAATACCCATCGGTGCCCAGCAGGTCGAGGACCTTGGTGCCGACACGGGTCATGATCATCATATTGAGAACAACGTAGATGCTGTCGGTGAGCTCGACACCGATCTTTGCGATCGGGGAGCCGAGGGGACCCATGGAGAAGGGGATCACGTAGAGGGTACGACCCTTCATGCTGCCACGGTAGAGATCAGTCATCGTCTCCTTGAGAGCGACGGGATCGATCCAGTTGTTGGTGGGGCCAGCGGCTTCCTTGGTCTTTGAAGCGATATAGGTGCGGTTCTCGACCCGTGCGACGTCGGAGGGGTCGGAGTTGTAGGCAACACTATGGGGTTTCTTCTCGGGATTCAATGCAACACAATAGCCGTCTGCAATCTGACTGGCGATAAGCTCGTCATACTGGGCTGAACTGCCGTCTGCGATAACGATCTGTTCGGGAGTTGTGAGTTCAGCAAAATCCAAGATCCATTTCTTGAGCTTTGCGTGCTTGATGTCATTGACGTTCATGGACTACTCCTTGTTCTAAAACATAGACTGCGACTCTTCATGAAATTAAGAGTTGCTACACTCAACGTACCGCTTTTTAGAATCTTAGGCAATACGTTTTACACACGTCAATTAGAACATTGTACCATGGAATCGGGAGTTGAAACTCAAGTAGAGCTCCGGCGGTACATCCTCGGGGATGTCCAGCAGGTAGTCGCTGATCTTGCGGATCCGGTCCTTCAGACTCTCCTTCTTGGAGAGCTGTGCCTCCTTGAGCATCGACAGGCACTCGACGATGATCGAATGGCTGCTGCGCACCTCCTCGATGGCCGTCCGAAAGCGGTGGGCAAGATCGAGGATGATCTGCTGTGTCTCCTCAGGGTGGGCAGCGATGAAGGCGGGAAAATTCTCCTTGTCGATCTCCACGAGGGTACAGTCGGTGACGGCTACCGCCGTCGACGAGCGGGGGTACTCCTCAAAGAGTCCCATCTCCCCGATCGAGGCACCGGGTTTGGAGATCTGCACCAGCTCAAACTGCTGGGGGGTATGATGGTTCAGATAGAGGGCAACGGTCCCTGAACGCAAGACGAACATCGTCGTGCAGGGCGTGCCCTGCTGGAAGATCACCGTCCCTTCTCGGACTTCGATGAGCGGGTTTCCTGCATCATGGGTAGTGGACATCTCTTCCTCCTTGTCACAGGGCCATAGTATACCACGGCCGGAGGGCGGGCAAGGGAGGCGCAATTGACACCCTTCAGGCCCACAGCTACCCTGTCTCCATGATCGAACTCTCCCTTCCCGCCGGCAGTCTCCAAGCAGCCCTCGCCGCCTTTGATGGCGGAGCCGACTCGGTCTATGTGGGGCTGCGCGCCTACAGCGCCCGTGCCTCGGCCACGAACTTCAGCCTAGAGGAGCTCTCCAAGCTGCGCGCCTTCTGCCTTGAACACAACAAACGCTGCTACGTCACCCTCAACACCCTCCTCGATGAGGAGGCCCTCCCCCTCATCATCCCCACCATACGGGAGCTGGCCTTCATCGGCTGTGACGGGGTCATCGTGCAGGACCTCGGCCTCGCCCGCCTCATCAGGACGCACGTTCCCACCCTCCCCCTCCACGCCTCGACGCAGATTGCCGTCCACACCGCCGAGGGGGTCAAGGAGCTCGCTCGCCTTGGCTTTGAGCGGGTGGTGCTCGCCCGCGAGCTGACCATCGAGGAGGTGGCGGCCATCCGGAAGGCCTGCCCCTCCGTCGAGTTGAAGGTCTTCATCCATGGGGCGCTCTGCTACAGCGTCAGCGGGGCGTGCATGGCCAGCTACCAGCTCTCCCGCCGTAGCGCCAACGAGGGCGCCTGTGCCCAGATCTGCCGCTCCTACTTCACCGTCGAGGCGGATGAGGCGGTCCCACCCGCCCTCTCCCCGATGCCAGCGGGGCCGAAGCAGGCCTGGTTCTTCTCGATGAGCGACCTGGCGGCAGGAGAGGCGATCAGGCGCCTCGATGAGATCGGCATCGAGAGCGTCAAGATCGAGGGGCGGATGAAGAGCCCCCTCTACACCCGTGCCGCCGCCCGCTACTACCGAGCCCTCCTCAGCGAAGGGGGGGATGTGGGGAGCCTCGAGGAGGAGCTTGCCACCGCCTTTGCCCGCAGGCAGACCGGCGGCTGGCTCGCCGGCTATGGACGGACGGGCCAGGACTTCTCGATCAGGAGCACACCAACACTGGGCAGCACCAGCTACCCGGGTCACCGTGGCGTCTTGGGCGCCACGGTCGTCGACAGTGATGAGGAGGGGGTCTGGGTGCAGTGTGAGCGAGAACTCGCCCTGCGTGATGGGCTGATGTACTTCATCCCATCACCGAACGGGCCGGTGGAGGCGGTGCGTTTCGGTATCACGGAGCTGTGGGATGAGCGAGGAGCACGCACACAGAGGGTCGAGGAGGGGCGGGAGGCGTTCATCGCCCTCCCGAGAGGGCAGCAGTGGCCCCGGGTCGGGGAGCAGCTCTTCCTGGTCAGCAAGCACGACCAGAACCTCGCCCTCTACAGCGAGGCGCTCCCCCTCTACAAGAAGCCGATCACCATCACCGTCACCATCGGCGATGAGAACCTGGTGCTCTCAGCAGGGAATCTGGAGTGCAGCTACGAGCTGAGGGGGGAGGAGGCGAAGAGCGAACAGGACACCGAGGGGAATCTGAGGCGGGTCCTCTCGCGAAGCGGGGCCTCCCCCTTCACTCTCGGAGATCTTGTGGTGGTCAATCACTCACGCCATGATCTTGGATCCCTCTTCTTGCCAGTGAGCCGGCTCAACGAGATCCGCCGCCTCTTCTACGAGGAGCTTGATGCGCTCCATACAAGAGAGGTGGCACAGCCGCTTGAAGAGGAGAGTGTGCCGACCCCCCTCACGTGCCCTCCCCTGCCCGATCGCTCACGCCTCACCACCGCCGAAGGCCTCTACTACCTTGACCTCAAACGCCTCAGCGATCGAGCCCAAAGGGGAGCGTCACTGGCCCGGCTCCTCTTCTCAGTTGATGGATCCTACTACCTCCCCCTCTCGGCGGTGATGTTCGAGCAGGAGCGCTTCTTCGAGCATCTTGAGATCGTCATCACAGCCCTTGAAGGCGAGGGAATTCTGGAATCGGTGCGCTTCGGCCTCAACAACATCGGCCAGATCCCCTTCTTCAGGGAGCGGCAACTGGCCTGCTGGGCCGATGTCTACCTCTATCTGGGCAACAGCGAGAGCGCGAGGAGCCTCGTCGAGAGTGGTTTGAACCTGGTAGGCGGGTACCTCTGGATGGAGCGCAGCGGAGGCGATGTCTCTCGCTGGCCCTTCCTGCCGACAATCGTCGACCGAGCCTTCACACCCCCGGCCTTCATCAGCCGCTCGTGCTTCAGGCGCGACTCACTCCTCCTCTCGTGCGAGGCGTGTCCCCACCGTGGCTCCTGGTATGCCCGAAGCGGCAGCGTCGACTACAAGGTCATCGTCGAGGATTGCATCACCCATGCCATCGCTCTTCGATGATCGCTCTGAAGTGGGAGAATTGGTAGGAGATGGGGAAGGCCAGCAGGCCTGACTCAAACATCTCATCGAGTTCGCTGAGGGTCACCCATCGAGAGTCGATGGTCTCTCCCTCCTGCAGATGCACCACATCCTCACCCTCCGTGAGGCTCACCAGATAGATATCGACGAAGGAGGCGGCTTTCTGTACAGTGCCGAGGAACTCGATCTGCTCATCGGTGACGGTGATGCCGGTCTCCTCCTCAAGTTCGCGCAGTGCAGCCTCCCGGCTGCTCTCCCCGC
>Ga0116183_1005168_pt1 | contig 12499 bp, 13 predicted proteins | sample AD_UKC078_MetaG_FD_89753 | JGI IMG/M metagenome (GOLD analysis project Ga0116183, IMG submission 89753) | Active sludge microbial communities of municipal wastewater-treating anaerobic digesters from USA - AD_UKC078_MetaG | ecosystem: Engineered > Bioreactor > Anaerobic > Digestate | place: USA... | reverse complement strand
CGATGCGGATGATCGCACCGGCGGCCCGCTGTAGATCATCAGGCTGGTGGGTGGCCATAATGGTACATCTCAGTCGGGAAGCTCCGTTGGGCACGGTCGGCGGCCGGATACCCTGCACAAACAGCCCTTCTTCCAGCAGTGCCTGGGAAAAACGCATGGTCAGTTCCGTATCGCCGCAGATCACCGGCACAATCTGGGTGGTGCCTTCCCCCAGTTCAAAACCGCTCTGCCTGAGCAGACTGCGGAACAGTTCCGTGTTGCTGTGTAGTTTCCCGCGCAGCATCCGCCCCTCATCGGACTGAACCAGCTTGAGGGCGGCATCTGAGGCAGCCAGCACCCCGGGCGGTAGCGAGGTTGAGAAGATCAGGCTGCGGGCCCGATTGATCAGATATTCACGGACAACAGCTGAGAAAGCCGCATAGGCGCCAAAACTGCCCAGGGCCTTGCCGAAGGTGCCCATTTGGATATCAATCGCATCCATCACCCCGGCCTGTTCGGTACTGCCCCGTCCATGGGCGCCCAGCACGCCGCAGCCATGGGCGTCATCCACCATCAGCATGAAATCATGACGCTGCTTCAGTTCGGCGATGGCCTTAAGCGGCGCAATATCGCCATCCATACTGAAGACACCGTCGGTGACAACCAGCCTGCGACCGGATGTGGCGTGCTTTTCCAGCAACTGTTCCAGTGCGGCGGTATCGTTGTGCGGGTATCGCACCAGTCTGGCGCCGGACAAGAGGGCGCCGTCAATGATGCTGGCATGATTGAGCCGGTCGGAAAAAACAATGTCACCGCGTCCCGCCAGGGCGGAGATAATGCCCGTATTGGCGGCATAGCCGCTGTTGAACACCAGGGCAGCCTCGGTCTGCTTGAATCCGGCTACGGTGGCCTCCAGCTGTTCATGCAGCTCCATCGTGCCGGACACCAGCCGCGAGGCGGCGCTGGAAGTTCCAAATGCTTCCGTAGCCCTGATGGCAGCCTCGCTCAACAGCGGATGATCGGCCAGCCCCAGATAGTTGTTGGAGCAGAGCATCAGCACCTCGCGCCCCTCCAGCATCACCAGCGCCCCCTGGCGCCCCTCGATCAGTCTGGTCCGGCGATACAGCCCGCGCTGTCTGATCTGATCCAGCTCATCCTGCAGCGATTTGCCCATTGTGCCCCCAACTGGTCAACCTTCAAAACAAAGAAGGTTGACAATAGCATAAAATCACGCCATGACAACAAAAAAAACAGCCGCATATAGCGGCTGCCAGAAAAACATACCCATGTAACGATGTGCAAGAATCAGACTGTTTTACTACGCATCTTGTTGAGTTGATCCACTACCCGCCTGACATCCTGAGCATGCTCGCGGTCGCAGACCAGCACAGCATCATCTGTAGCAACCACAATCACACCTTTGAGTCCGACAGTGGCTATAGTTCTGCCGCCGCCATGGATGATGCAGTCACTGGAATCAATCGATACGTGGGCCCCTACTTCCATGGCCACGTTGCCCTGCCCATCGGCCTCGGCAATCTCCGGCAAGGCGCTCCAGCTGCCCACATCGCTCCAGCCCATCTCGGCCGGCACCACCTGCACCTTGTCGGATTTTTCCATCACAGCGTAGTCGATCGAGATACTCGCCACCGCTTCATACAGTTGGGCGATCTGATCCTCCAGATCGGACAGTTCCCACACATCACAGTTGAAGCAGATATCGGCCAGCGACCTGGACAGCTCCGGCAGATGGCGACCGATCTCGGCCAGGATCACATCGGCGCGCCAGGCGAACATGCCGCTGTTCCAGAAGAAATTGCCCTGTTCGATGTATTCCAGCGCCTGCTCAAGGGGCGGTTTTTCCACGAAGCGCTTGACCGGAAAGGGGCCTTCACCGCGCAGCTCGACGTCGGCTTCGATATAGCCGTAGCCGGTTTCAGGACGGGACGGCACAATGCCGACAGTTGCCAGGTAGCCTTTGCGGGCCGAGTTGACAGCCACAGAAATGGCCTCGCACATGGCCTGCTCGTCACGAATAAAATGATCGGCCGGCAGCACAGCCATCACTCCGCCTGGATCATGGGCAGCGATGATAGCCGCCGCCAGACCGATGGCCGGGGCGGTATTCCGGGCAGCCGGCTCCGCAATCACATCAATGATGACATGGCGATAACCGGCCAGCTGGCGCTCGGTTTCTTCGGCCTGCGACTCGTTGGTGACCACCATGATACGTTTGGGCTTTAATGGCAGCACCCGGTCTACAGTGCGCTGCAGCATACTTTTACCGCCGGCGATGGATATGAGCTGTTTGGGACGGGACGCCCGCGAAAGGGGCCAGAACCTGGTGCCGGAACCACCGGCCAGAATCACCACATACATGCTGCCTCCATTTTCCTGTTCAGGACGCGCTGCTGTTTTCGCAGCGGTTATAATCATCATCGAAGCGGATAATGTCATCCTCCCCCAGGTATTCGCCGCTCTGCACCTCGATGATTACCAGCGGAATCTTGCCCGGGTTTTCCAGACGATGGCTTTTACCGATCGGAATAAAGGTCGACTCGTTGATATTGACAAAAAACTCATCTTCACCGCAGGTGACCTTGGCAATACCGGAGACAACTATCCAGTGCTCGCTGCGATGATGGTGCTTCTGCAGCGAGAGGCGCTGACCCGGTTTGACCTCGATGCGCTTGATCTTGTAATTACTGTTCTCGTCAAGCACAGAATATGAACCCCAGGGGCGTTCACCATGTTCCATTATGATCCGTCTCCTTAGCATGTGATGTTGATTGATAATTTCTGGCTCAGGCCTGGCCGGACCGGCGCAACTGAAGGTATGCCCTGAGGGCGTCCCGCCACGGCTGTGGCTTGAAGCCGCTGTCACGTTCCAGCTTGCTGCAGTCCAGCGTTGAATACAGCGGCCGTCGGGCCGGACGGTTAAGTTCGGCAGTGGTCATGGAGTGTACGCAGACCGGCAGTCCTGCCTCTTCAAAGATGGCGCGGGCAAAACCGTTCCACGAGCAGAAGCCGGCGTTGGCAGCGTGATAGATGCCGCGACACCCCCGGTTGTTCAGGGCGATGATCGCCCGGCACAGGTCAACCGTCCAGGTGGGAGAGCCAATCTGGTCGTCCACCACGGTCAGCAGATCCTTTTCTGCCCCCATGCGCAGCATGGTCTCGACAAAATTTTTGCCGTGGATGCCGTACAGCCATTGGGTACGCACGATCAGGTGGTCCGGATTGATGGCCGCGGCCAGTTCCCCGGCCAGTTTGGACTGGCCGTACACGCTCAATGGCCCGGTCCGGTCGTCCTCCAGATAGGGCGCGCCTTTACCGCCGTCAAAGACGTAGTCGCTGCTGATCTGAACCAACCGGGCCCCGATATCCCGGGTCACAGTAGCCAGATTAACCACACCGTCGGCATTGACCTGGGTGGCGGTTTCACAGTTGGTCTCACAGCCGTCCACGTCGGTATAGGCCGCACAGTTGATCACCATTGCCGGCTTGAGCGTGCTGAGCACACGCTGTACGGAGACCGGCGAGGTAATATCAATATCATCCCTGCCCAGTCCCCTGGCCCTCCCCCCCAGCATGGAAAGCAGGTCACAGCCGAGCATGCCCTTTGAACCGACTATCAGGATCATTGGCGTTCCCCGTACTGTTCGGCATAGTATTCTCGATAGGCGCCGGAAGTGACCTGGCAAACCCATTCCTGGTTAGCCAGATACCAGTCGATCGTCTCGGCAATGCCCTGTTCGAAGGTATGGGCCGGTTCCCAGCCCAGTTCAGCTTTCAGACGCGAGGCATCGATGGCATAGCGGCGATCATGGCCGGGACGGTCTTTGACAAAGGTGATCAGCTGCCGGTTATCGCCCGCTGGGCGCCCCAGACGCCCATCCAGCAGATCGCAGATCAGATTGACGATATCGATATTCTGCCACTCATTATTGCCGCCGATGTTGTATACCGCGCCGGCACTGGCCGTTTTCAGAACGGTCTCCACGGCCGAGGCGTGGTCGCGCACATGCAGCCAGTCGCGCACGTTGCGACCGTCACCATAAACCGGCAGCGGCTTTTTGCTGATGATATTATGGATAATCAGCGGGATCAGCTTTTCCGGAAATTGATAAGGACCATAATTGTTGGAGCAGCGCGTATTCAGCGTCGGCATACCGTAGGTCTCGTGATAGGCCCGCACCAGCATGTCGGCCCCGGCCTTGCTGGCCGAATAGGGAGAGTTGGGGGCCAGGGGGGTATCTTCGGTGAAATAGCCGGTTTCCCCCAGACTGCCATACACCTCGTCGGTCGAGATCTGCAGGTATCTGAAATCGGACACCACGCCGGACTGCCAGTGTTTGCGACTCTCCTCCAGCAGCACCTGGCTGCCAAGCACGTTGGTGCGCACAAAGATCTCCGGCCCGCTGATGGATCGATCCACATGGGATTCAGCCGCAAAATGCACAACCGCATCGATCCTGTGATCAGCCAGAATAGATGCCACCAGCTGCCCATCGCAGATATCACCCCGCACAAAGCTGTAGCCGGGGTGCTTCTCGACCGCCTGAAGGTTGGCCAGATTACCGGCATAGGTCAGCGCATCCAGGTTGACGATGCGACAGTCAGGGTTGTTGACTATGAAGGAATGGATGAAATTGGCGCCGATGAAGCCGGCTCCGCCGGTCACCAGCAGGGAAGCGGGATTGAATGGCATATGGCAGGAATCCTCTCCGGTAAAATGAGACCATTTATTAGCATATTTTGCCGGAGAGGTGTGAACTCTTTTTGTCCCCGCCAGATCAGGGCTGCGCAATTAGCAGCCCATAAGACAGGGGTTACTGGGAAAGTTTCCCGTTCCTGATAATCACGTCACGGCTGCCTCTGACCTTGATCGCTGAACCGGTTTCCTTGATTTTCACCGTAGCGCCGTCAGGGGCACAACCCGAACTGGTGGTATTGGAACTGATCGAGGTGTGGGTGGTGCCAACCGTCTTGACTTCAATCTTGTACGACCGGGAATCCTTGTTCACCAGGTTGGCGGCAAACACGTTTGATGTACACAGTACCAGCGTCAGGACAATCAGTTTTTTCATACAGCCTCCCATGTTTGAATTTCCCTCCCAATAAAGTAACACGGTCAGGCAGACTAAAATTCTGCGTCCCGGGTCTCTTCCAGCAGGGTCAGCAATTCAATGATCTGGGTATCGGTAATGTCCAGCAGCTCAGCCTCCTGGGAGCCAAGCAGGTCAAGATCCGGATCGGACTTAAGTCCCAGGCCGACCTTGTGACAGGCCAGATTGACAAAGCGGACAATGGCCAGCAGCCGGTTGACCATATCCCAGGTTTCGTTGTGATGGCAGCGGATCACATCGCAGTAGATGACCGGAAAGTTCCAGTGCTGCACCAGCCGCAGCCCCTGTTCCACATGCATGACCTCAAAGACCTCCATGATCAGCTCATCGTCGAAGGAAGAACTGATCACACCGGCAGTCACCAGCCGCTCAACCGCCTTGAGCAGATAGAGCTTGCCGACGTCATGCAGCAGCGCCGCCAGATAGCTTTCATCAGCCGTGCCGCGCATGCCACAGTTGAGCGCCAGCCAGCGCGCTCCCAGCGCACAGCCATGACTGTGCTGCCAGAGGGCCTTCATATAACTGTCAAGGGTGGGATTGCTGGATGAATGGGCAGCGGCCTGGGAGGCAGCAATGGCGATATTGATCACCTGCTGGGCGCCAAGACGGATCACAACCTCCCTGATGGTAGCGACCTTGCTGCGCCCCATGTACATGGGGGAGTTGGCCATCCGCAGCATCTGGCTGGCCAGCGCCTGGTCCTGATTCGCCACCGAGGCCACCTCATCCACAGTAAAGTCATAGTTGGAAAGCATCTGCTGCAGCTTGATCGCAACAGGGTGAAAGATGGGCAGCTCGATCGGTTGAGAAGCCAGAAGTTTTCTGACGGTTTCCGGAATCGTTACAGTTGCCATGGGTACCTTCTCCTTGATTGGGGCATCATCACTATTCTGAACTAACACAAGATTTCTACAATAAATCAGCTTTTGATTAGGCTGCTCAAATCCGTAGCATCAATAATACAGACATTCCAGGTTCAGTCAATCTCACCCAGCCCCAGCCTACCCTCCAGATCGTCGATGAACTGACGGGCCGACCTGCCGCTGCGACGGGCGGAGAACAAGGCCCATTTCAAGGCCCGGCGGCACAGTTCGTCCTGCTCGATCTTCAACCCGCGCAAGGCGGCATAATTTTTGACCACCGCCAGGTATTCGTCCTGATCCAGGCTGTAAAAACCGATCGACAGGCCGAAACGGTCGGAAAGGGCCAGGCTGTCGGAGATAGCTTCTTCGGGATGTATCTCGTCATCACCGCGTGTGTCACGCACCTTTTCCGGCATCAGGTGACGTCGATTGGAGGTGGCATAGATCAGCACATTGTCCGGACGTTCTTCCAGGTCCCCTTCCAGCAGGGTCTTGAGGGCGCGAAAATCACTCTCGCCGGCCTCAAATGATAGGTCGTCACAGAAGATAATAAAGTGATAGGGAACGCCGCGCAGCAGGGAAACGATCAGGGGCAGCGACACGATGTCGCCCCGCTTCAGTTCGACCAGTTTCAGCCCCTGGCCGGCCAGAGGCTTGAGCAGCCCCTTTACCAGCGAAGACTTGCCGCAGCCGCGTTCGCCCCACAGCAGCACGTTATTGGCTGGCAAGCCGGAGATAAACTGACGGGTGTTGCGCATGACATCCTCGATGATATCGTCGATACCGACCAGCTCCTGCAGATCAAACAGGTGCGGATGTGTAACCGGCAGCAGACGGCCGACTGTGCCTGTCCGCTCCCAGCGGAAAGCCGCATAGGCAGCAAAGTCCGGGATCTGACACGGATCAGGCGCAAGCTGATCAACCAGCCGGTTGATCCTGTCAATCAAAAGTTCCATCTTTTCAGGGGCAATCTTCATCAGTTAATATAACCTTTCATCCTTAAAAAAAGCCTTTACCACAGTGTACACAGAGTTTTTTATGAAAAAACAGAGGGGTGATAAATCTACAATTTCACCAAACAGGTGAATCAAAATAAAACAAATTCTGCAATGATTTCCTTATATTCTCTGTGCTCTCAGTGGTTAACTGCCTTTCTATGGTTTATTGTTTCAGAATGGTCGGGCGCATGCGGCTTCCCATGCCACATAGCCGTCCTTTTCAATCGAGAGAAAACTGTCGATGCGACCGGCGTAATAGTCCAGTTCCCCGGTCTCCGCTTCCAGAAACCGAAGTTCTTCGACCGAGATCAGGTGTTGGAGGTGCAGAAAGGCATACAAACGGCGTATGGACTCCAGGTGACGGCCCAGCACTGCCATTTCCGGGTCCAGGGTGTGGGTAATGAACCAGTTGGCGGCAAAGTACCTGACAATCCCCGGCACGGGCCGAACAACATTCTGTCGGCCGTAATCCAGCAGGTAGTCTCGCAGATAGTAATCTGCGGCAAAGGCCAGTTCGGAAGCGTTCTGGGCATCCATGCCGTCGGCCTGCAAATGCTGGTAGAAACTGCCCAGCAGCGTTCGGCAGCGTTCATCCACCTTCAATTCCTGTTCCAGATCAGTAAAATCAAAGTCCTGCTGTTCCAGTTCACGGCATTCCACAACAGAGTGTCCCATGTTCACCTGCCTGTGCCAGCAGGATTGAGATCAATCAATTCCTTGGCAACGAACAGCCCGTTCTTCTGAATCAGCCGCTCGTCAAACCAGATCTCGCCGCCGTCGACAAGCAGACGAACCAGATCCCAATGCACAGCTGAGCGATTGCCGTTGTCACACTCGTCATAGGCCTGGCCCGGGGTAAAATGGATCGATCCGGAGATCTTCTCATCAAAAAGGATGTTGCGCATCGGCTGACGAATGCCCGGATTGACGCCAATGGCAAATTCGCCGATGTACCTGGCCCCTTCGTCCGTGTCCAGGATCCGGTTGAGCGCCGCGTCCATGCCGGCTTCAGCGGTGGCACGCACAACCCTGCCATCCTTGAATTCAAGGCGAACGCCGTTGAATTCCTTGCCCTGGTAGATGCTGGGACAGTTATAGGTGATATGTCCCTGAACCGAATCCCTGACCGGGGCTGTAAACACTTCACCGTCCGGCATATTGAAGCGGCCGTCACACTTGATGCCGTTCAGCCCCTTGATGCTGAAGCTCAAATCCGTATCCGGGGCAACAATGCGCACCCGGTCGGTACTGTCGATCAACCGCTTCAGCTTTTCCTGCTTGCGCGATTCAGCCGCCCAATCGATGCAACAGGCCGAAAAGAGATAATCTTCATACTCCTCCAGGCTCATCTTGGCATCCTGGGCCGCCGCATTGGTCGGATAACGGGTCACCACCCAACGGGTATGTCTGACCCGCTGATCAACCAGGGGTCTGGTGAGCTTCTGATAGGCCACGACAGCCTCATGCCGTGCATTGGCCATTTCCATGGAGTTATTGGAGGCGGAGATACCGATATAGACCGTCAGGGTCTTGTAGAAGTCCAGCTTGTGCTGAGGAAAATGCGCCAGCTGCTGCTTGTTGGCCAGCTGATAGAAACAGCGGTCAATCTCTGGCGCGTTAAAGGAGTATTCGACGTATTTTGCGCCACGACTGAGGCAGAGGGTGTAGAGCTCCTTGACCAGCGGCAGGGCCTCAAAACCGGCGGCGTTGATCAGCACCACGTCCCCCTTCTTGACCCTGGTGGAATAGTCAACCAATATGCTGGCAAATTCGGTTATGCGCGGATCTTTCATGCTGCCAGGTTCCTTTCTGAATAAGCGTAAAAATCAGGTTACGACCACCCGCAAACTCTGTTATCATGCGCTGGTATGGCCATCTTGCAATCACAGGAATTTACATGAACAGGTATAAAATTGAAACCAAAATCATTAATCCACTGATCGGCACCAGCATACCGCTGCCGACCTACGCCACCAGCGGTGCTGCCGCAATGGACCTGAGGGCCTGCATCGCAGCCCCGCTACCCATCCTGCCCGGCCAGACGCTGCTGATCCCCAGCGGCATCGCCATCAGCATACACGACCCGGGACTTGTGGCCCTGATCGTGCCACGCTCCGGTCTGGGTATCAAGCACGGCATCGTGCTGGCTAACACCATCGGCGTGATCGATTCGGATTATCAGGGAGAGATCGGCATCGGCATCCACAACCGGGGAGAACAGACCTACACCATCGAACCGGGAGAGCGCATCTGTCAGATGATGTTCGTGCCGGTAACCCAGGTCTGCCTGGAACTGGTAAGCGAGTTCAGCAGCGAAAGCAAAAGGGGTGAGGGCGGGTTTGGGCACACCGGAAGGGAATAGACACAAAAGGCCCACGGCAAAAAACCGCGGGCCTTTCCAACTGCATGCTGACAGCTGAAAACGCTTCAAATCTAGATGGTCAGGATATCCTTGGAGATACCCAGATTGGCAGTCTTACCCATAATCTCCAGATTAATGCAACTGCCGTCGAAAAACTGGCTGGCCAACCGCTGTATGTCTGGCACAGTCACCCGGTCGAAGCCCTCGATGACATCCTCAACAGTCTGCTGACCATCTAGATAGATGGCGTTCTTGGCCAGCCTGATCATCATGCTTTCCGTGCTTTCCAGGGACATCAGGATCTTCCCCTTGAGCTGTTCGCGAGCAGAATCCAGTTCGTACTGGCTGACCGGCTCACGCTTGATGCGGGTCATTTCGTCAATGGCGATATCGATCACCTCGCGGCAATGTCCCGGTTCCGTGCCGGCATGGACAACCAAAGCCCCGCAGTCGGCGTGGGAGATAACATAGGAGTAAACCGAGTAGGCCAAACCGCGCTTTTCACGCACCTCCTGGAACAGGCGCGAGCTCATGCCACCTCCCAGAATGGTGTTAAGCAGGTACTGGCAATAGCGATCCGGGTGCGACTGGGATAGCGCGTGCGTTCCCAGACAGATCAGCGATTGTTCCATGTCCCGATCACACAGGTTGAGCTGCCGACCGCAAGCTGCAACCGCCATTTCCGGTGCAGGCTCCCACGTGGATGAGATGCGGGAAAAGGCCTCCTGAAACAGTTCCACCAGCTCCTGGTGGTCAACATTACCGGCAGCGGACACAATGATATCCTGCGGCCTGTAGCGACTCTGTTTGTAGCCGATGATCGCATCACGTGACAGGGCGCTGATGGTTTCCTCCGAACCGAGGATCGAATAACCCAGGGTATGCCCCTTCCAGAAATTCTGGTGAAAGCGGTCATGGATAAACTCATCCGGCGTGTCGTCACGCATCTTGATCTCCTGCAGGATCACCTTGCGCTCACGTTCAATCTCGTCAGCCGGAAAGGTCGAATTGAGGAAGATGTCGGCCAGCAGATCGGTAATGCGCGGCAAAAACTTGGCCAGCACCTTGGCGTAATAGCAGACGTACTCATGACCGGTAAAGGCATTCAGCATACCGCCGATGGAGTCCACCTCCATGGAGATCTGACGGGCGTTGCGCCGTTCGGTGCCCTTGAAGAGCAGGTGCTCGATAAAATGTGCCACGCCATTCACGTCGGCGGTTTCATGGCGGGTTCCGCTCGCCACCCAAATGCCGATGGAGACGGTGTGCATCTGTTCCTGATGCTGGGATACCACACGCACGCCGTTATTCAGTACGGTTGTTGAAATCATGTTTCTAGCTTACCTCGCTTGCCTCAAAAATCCAGAAAGTTGAAAATTATTACTTTTTAAGCTCACAATGCAAGCAGTTTGTTTGCAAATAATCGGCAACAATACCTTGCGCTACTCAAAGCTTATCTGCTAAAAACGGTCAGCATCAGATCAACCAGGAGACACCATGAGAGTCATTAATACAACCATACCGGACGTGCTGATCCTGGAACCAAAGGTATTCGGGGATGAGCGCGGTTTTTTTTTCGAGAGTTTCAACGAACGCGTCTGGCAGGAACTGACCGGCCTGGATACATGTTTCGTCCAGCACAACCATTCACGTTCGGCTCAGGGTGTTTTGCGCGGTCTGCATTATCAGATCCGCCATCCGCAGGGAAAACTGGTCAGGGTGATCAGTGGCGAGGTGTTTGATGTGGCAGTGGATATCCGCAAAAGCTCACCCACATTCGGCCAGTGGTTCGGCACCTCGCTTTCAGCGGAGAACAGACTGCAGATGTGGGTGCCACCGGGCTTTGCCCATGGTTTTTGTGTTACGTCCGACTCTGCCGAATTTCTCTATCTGACAACAGATTTCTGGTCTCCCCAGGATGAGCGCTGCATCGCATGGAATGATCCGCAACTGGCCATCAACTGGCCGCTTGAAGGAGAGCCGACAGTGTCGGGCAAGGACAGTCAGGGGGCTGCTTTTTGTGATGCCGAGCTGTTCGACTGAACCGGTTGCAGCTCCAATGTTTCATTTGGCCTCATCCAACACAACCAGATAGCCGTCCGGATCGAAACACCACATTTCCTTCACACCATAAGGCTTGATTTCCAGCGGATATAGTATCTCCAGCCCTTCTTCCATGATGGCGTCGCTGATTCCTTCTATGTCACAGACCTCAAAATGCAGTGTCAGGCCGATGCCACGCGGAAAAAGTCCCAATCTTCGTTCCAGTATGGGATGGGCCCGGATGACATCCTGTTCCTCGACAAAGATCAGCGCAATGCCCCCCATATCGATCAACAGGTGTTCCGGCGCTCCGGCAGCCGTTAGCGAGCGCTGTACCGGGATCTCCAGTATCCCGCCGTAAAACGCTTCGGTAACGGACAAGTCCGCCACGGAAAGCTGAATAGAATGACGTGCGCTATGGACCTTCATCTATACTCCCCCAACAAATTCAAGGCATACCCGGACAGCCGTGCCAGCCAGTTAAAATAGATCATCACCCCGGAGACCATCAGCATGATCCCGGCCATGATTTCAGCCAGCCGGATGTGCTTCCTGAAACGGTGAAACAGCACCAGAAAACGGTGCAATGCCAGCGAGGACAGCAGAAACGGAAGTCCCATACCCGCAGAATAGAACAGCAGCAGGCTCACTCCTTGCTCCAGATCCTGCTCCGTGGCGGCCAGGGTCAGTATGGAACCAAGTACAGGACCGATACAGGGGGTCCAGCCAGCGGCGAAAACAATCCCGACCAGAAAACTGCCAAACAGCCCGGCCGGTTTGCTGTGCAGGCTGATCCGTTTTTCCCCCATCAACAGCCTGATCGGCAACAGACCGGCGATATGCAGACCGAACATGAAGATCATGACACCGCCAGCCTTGCGCAATAATTCAGTATACTGCTGCAAAAGCGTCCCGACCAGGGTTGCTGTGGCTCCCAGCAGTATGAATATCAGTGAGAATCCTGCAACGAAACAGGCCGAGTGTGTCAAGGTCTTGCGCCTGATGCGGGCTGGAGGATGTTCACTCTGCAGATCGGAAAAAGACAGCCCGGTGATGTAGGTGATATAGGACGGGATCAACGGAAGAACGCAGGGAGACAAAAAAGACATCAGACCGGCAATGAAT
>Ga0116183_1005158_pt1 | contig 12520 bp, 14 predicted proteins | sample AD_UKC078_MetaG_FD_89753 | JGI IMG/M metagenome (GOLD analysis project Ga0116183, IMG submission 89753) | Active sludge microbial communities of municipal wastewater-treating anaerobic digesters from USA - AD_UKC078_MetaG | ecosystem: Engineered > Bioreactor > Anaerobic > Digestate | place: USA... | reverse complement strand
TCCAGTGGCTCGATGATGAACTGCGAGCGGTTTTCGGCGATGACCTCTTCGGAAAGGGTCGGACGCTGCGAAATCAGCATGGTGGTTTCAATCTCCTTCTCGGCACCCGCTATTTGATGCCGTCTGGGTCTTTTCTCCGATGTGAGCCCCCGAAGGGCCCCACCATCTGTCGGGGTTCTCTGTAAATGGGCCCCGGAGGGCCCTTCTTCTCTCGGGGGGGATGTGGGGGGCAGCGCCCCCCGCAGGAATTACTTGGAGTAGAACTCGACGATGAGCTGCTCGGTGAGCGGCACCGCAATCTGCTCGCGGGTGGGCAGCTGGTGGATCAGGATCCGCTGGCGCTCACCGACCACCTGCAGCCAGGACGGGATCGGCCGATCACCCGACGTCTCCCGCGCGATCTGGAACGGCAGAGTGTTGATCGACCGGTCCTTGATGTCGATGATGTCGTACTGCGACACCCGGTAGCTGGGGATATCGACCTTCACACCGTTGACGGTGAAGTGCCCGTGGCTGACGAGCTGACGCGCCATCCGCCGGGTGCGGGCCAAGCCGGCCCGGTAGACGACGTTGTCCAGCCGGCTCTCCAGGATGCGCAGCAGGTTCTCGCCGGTCTTGCCGGCCTGGCGGTTCGCCTCTTCGTAGTAGCGGCGGAACTGCTTCTCCATCACGCCGTAGGTGAAGCGGGCCTTCTGCTTCTCCTGCAACTGGGTGCGGTACTCGCTCTCCTTGACCCGTGCGCGGCCATGCTGACCGGGCGGGTAAGGGCGCTTCTCGAATGACTGATCACCACCGACGAGGTCAACGCCGAGGCGGCGTGACTTGCGGGTGGCGGGTCCGGTGTAACGAGCCATCTGTATTCAGACCTTCCTTATTCCGACCTGGACGTTCCGGCCTAGACCCGGCGCCGCTTGGGCGGACGACAGCCGTTGTGCGGCTGCGGGGTGACATCGGAAATGGCGCCGACCTCGAGGCCGGCGGCCTGGAGTGAACGGATCGCGGTCTCGCGGCCCGAGCCCGGACCCTTGACGAACACGTCAACCTTCTTGACCCCGTGCTCCTGGGCCTTGCGGGCGGCGTTCTCGGCGGCCAGCTGGGCGGCGAACGGGGTGGATTTCCGCGAGCCCTTGAACCCGACGTGACCCGACGATGCCCACGCGATCACATTGCCCTGCGGGTCGGTGATCGACACGATCGTGTTGTTGAAGGTGCTCTTGATGTGCGCGGCACCGTGCGGGATGTTCTTCTTTTCCCGACGACGAGTGGTCTTGCCCTTCTTCGCGGCGCCCTGGGCCTTCTTCGGAGGTGCCATGGTTACTTAGCCTTCTTCTTGCCGGCGATGGTGCGCTTGGGGCCCTTGCGGGTACGCGCGTTGGTCTTGGTCCGCTGACCGCGGACGGGCAGGCCGCGACGGTGCCGCAGGCCCTGGTAGCAGCCGATCTCGATCTTGCGACGGATATCGGCCTGAACCTCGCGGCGCAGGTCGCCTTCGACCTTGATGTTGGCTTCGATGTAGTCACGCAGCTGGGTCAACTGCTCATCGGTGAGGTCCTTGCTGCGCAGGTCCCGGTCGATGTCGGTCGCCGCCAGGATCTCCTGGGAGCGGGTACGGCCGATGCCGTAGATGTAGGTCAGCGCGATCTCCATGCGCTTGTCGCGCGGAAGATCGACGCCCACTAGACGTGCCACAGGGCTGTATTCCTTCTTCTATGCGGAGGTGTCGTTCCCAGGCCGTTCCCGTCGGTCAATCGCGCTGCTTGAGGGCGCTGCTTGAGGCTTCGGGTGCCCGGCCTCCGTTCCGGGCGTGTGCGCGCGGCGTATCCGCGCGGTGGTTCTGGGAGGTCTGCATTCAGTTGTGGTCGTGCGGCCGGAGCAGGGCTGCTTAGCCCTGCCTCTGCTTGTGCCGCGGATCGGAGCAGATCACCATGACCCGCCCATGCCGGCGGATCACCCTGCACTTGTCACAGATCGGCTTGACGCTCGGGTTCACCTTCACGGCTGAGTCGGTCCTGTTCTCGTCTGGTCGAATTACTTGTAGCGGTACACAATGCGGCCGCGGGTGAGGTCGTAGGGAGACAACTCCACGACCACACGGTCTTCCGGCAGGATGCGGATGTAGTGCTGCCGCATCTTGCCGCTGATGTGAGCGAGCACCTTGTGGCCGTTCTCCAACTCAATGCGGAACATCGCATTGGGCAGGGGCTCGACCACGCGGCCCTCGACCTCGATGGCGCCGTCTTTCTTGCCCATGTCCTCTGATTTCTACGTCGTGTCCTGGGGCAGCATGAGCCCCGACTGCAAACCGTTCCAGGGACTGGGCACGAAAGAGTCGGCGCAAACCTGCACCGTGGACTCAGGATACCCGCCCCGAGCGTCCAGACAAAACCGTGGCCGGGCCACCTATCTTCCGCGCCCACTCCCGGGCTCCCGCCCGAACCCCTGAGCTGACGGCCGGGCCGATATGGTGACGCGGTGCGACTGTTGGTCACTGGGGGCGCGGGGTTCATCGGAGCCAACTTCGTTCACAGCACGCTGGGTGAGCGTCCGGAGGTCTCGGTCACGGTGCTCGACGCCCTGACTTACGCCGGCAGTCGGGAGTCGCTGGCAGCGGTCGAGGGCTCCGTCCGCCTGGTCGAGGGCGATATCACCGATGCACGTCTGGTGAGCCAGTTGGTCGCCGAGTCCGACGCCGTCGTCCACTTCGCCGCCGAGACACACGTCGACAACTCGCTGAGCGATCCGTCCCCGTTTATCCGCTCGAATATCGTCGGCACCTTCGCGGTGCTCGAGGCGGTCCGCGCGCACGGCGTCCGGTTGCACCACATCTCCACCGACGAGGTCTACGGCGACCTGCCCCTGGCAGGTCGTCCGGACGGGGGCGAACCGGTGCGGTTCACGCCGGACACCCCCTACAACCCGTCGAGCCCGTACTCGGCGTCCAAGGCGTCCGCCGACATGCTGGTGCGGGCGTGGACGCGGTCCTACGGCGTGGCGGCGACGATCTCCAACTGCTCCAACAACTACGGCCCGTACCAGCACATCGAGAAGTTCATTCCCCGCCAGATCACCAACATCCTGACCGGACGGCGGCCCAAGCTGTACGGCGCCGGCGCCAATGTGCGCGACTGGATCCACGTCGATGACCACAACAGCGCGGTCTGGCGGATCCTGGACGACGGGCAGATCGGGCGCACCTACCTCATCGGTGCCGACGGCGAGCGCGACAATCTCTCGGTGTTGCGGCTGATCCTGACGCTGATGGACCGCAACCCCGATGACTTCGACCATGTCACCGACCGGGTCGGCCACGACCTGCGGTACGCAATCGACGCACGTGAACTCCGCGACGATCTCGGCTGGGCGCCGCGGCACACCGACCTGACCGCCGGCCTGCGCGCCACCATCGACTGGTACCGCGAGAACGAGTGGTGGTGGGCTCCGCTGAAGGCCGCCGTCGAGGCCCGGTACCACGAACGGGGACAGTGACGTGGCGTTCCGCGAACTGAGCATCCCCGGTGCCTGGGAGATCACTCCGACGGTGCACGGCGACTCCCGCGGCGGGTTCTTCGAGTGGTTCACCGAACACGGGTTCGCGGACATGACCGGACACTCGTTCCGGATGCGTCAGGCCAACTGTTCGGTGTCCTCAACCGGGGTCCTGCGGGGTCTGCACTTCGCCGAGGTGCCACCGGGTCAGGCCAAGTACGTCACCTGCACCAGTGGAGCGGTGTTCGACGTGGTGGTGGACATCCGGGTCGGCTCGCCGACCTACGGCCGGTGGGACGGCCTCATCCTCGACGCCGCCGACCGCCGATCTGTCTATCTGGCGGAGGGCCTCGCACACGGGTTCCTGGCACTGCAGGACTCTTCCACCGTCATGTACCTGTGCTCCGAGCCCTACTCCCCTACTCGCGAACACACCATCGCCGCCACCGACCCGGAGATCGGCATTGACTGGCCGCTGCCGGCCGAGCAACTCCTGCTGTCCGACCGCGACCGCGTCGCCCCGACACTGGCCGAGGTGCGAGCGGCCGGTCTCTTGCCGGAATGGTCGCAGACACAGACCTTCATCGCCGGCCTGCGGGCTCGGTGAAACGCCGCTTGCACAGGCAGAACCCCCATTACTAGGGTATCCAAGTAATCCCCTTTCGCCCCGGAGGCACCTCATGACCGGAAATATCCCGCACTTCATCGACGGCCGGCGTTCACCGCTGTCGAGCACCCGCACCGCCGACGTGTTCAACCCCAGCACCGGCGCGGTGCAGGCCCAGGTGCTGCTGGCCTCGGCGGCCGACGTCGACACCGCCGTTGCATCCGCGGTGGAGGCCCAGAAGGTATGGGCCGCCTACAACCCGCAGAAGCGCGCCCGGGTGCTGATGAAGTTCATCGAACTGGTCAACTCCAACGCCGACGAGATCGCTGAACTGCTGTCCCTGGAGCACGGCAAGACCGTCGCCGATTCGCTCGGCGACATCCAGCGCGGCGTCGAGGTCATCGAATTCGCCACCGGCATCCCGCATTTGATGAAGGGCGAGTTCACCGAGGGCGCCGGCCCGGGTATCGACGTCTACTCGATCCGTCAGCCGCTCGGCGTGGTGGCCGGCATCACCCCGTTCAACTTTCCCGCGATGATCCCGCTGTGGAAGGCCGGCCCGGCCCTGGCGTGCGGCAACGCCTTCATCCTCAAGCCGTCGGAGCGCGACCCCTCGGTGCCGCTGCGCCTGGCCGAACTGTTCCTCGAGGCGGGCCTGCCGCCGGGGGTGTTCCAGGTGGTCCAGGGCGACAAGGAGGCCGTCGACGCGATCCTGAACCACCCCGACATCAAGGCGGTCGGGTTCGTCGGTTCCTCCGACATCGCGCAGTACATCTACTCCGGGGCCGCCGCGCACGGCAAGCGCGCACAGTGCTTCGGCGGCGCAAAGAACCACATGATCGTGATGCCGGATTCGGATCTGGATCAGGCCGTCGACGCTCTCGTCGGCGCCGGCTACGGCAGCGCCGGGGAGCGATGCATGGCGATCAGCGTCGCCGTTGCGGTCGGCGATGAGACTGCGGACCGGCTGCGTAACCGGCTCGCCGAGAAAGTCGAGCATCTGCGGGTCGGCCACAGCCTGGACCCCAAGGCCGACTACGGACCGCTGGTAACCGAGGCCGCCCTGGACCGGGTGCGCGGCTACATCGACGCGGGTGTCGCAGCGGGCGCCGAACTTGTCGTCGACGGCCGCGAGAAGGGCAGCGACGAACTGACTTTCGGTGACGAGAGCCTGGAGGGCGGCTTCTTCATCGGGCCCAGCCTGTTCGACCACGTCACCACCGACATGACGATCTACACCGACGAGATCTTCGGCCCGGTGGTGTGCATCGTGCGCGTCAAGAACTACGAGGAAGCCCTGAAACTTCCCAACGAACACGAGTACGGCAACGGCGTGGCGATCTTCACCCGTGACGGCGACACCGCCCGCGACTTCGTGTCCCGGGTCCAGGTCGGCATGGTCGGGGTCAACGTCCCGATCCCGGTTCCGGTGGCCTACCACACCTTCGGCGGCTGGAAGCGGTCCGGCTTCGGCGATCTCAACCAGCACGGCCCGACCTCGATCCAGTTCTACACCAAGACCAAGACGGTCACCGAGCGCTGGCCGTCGGGCATCAAGGACGGCGCCGAGTTCGTCATCCCGACGATGAAGTAGGCGATCGTCATGACTTTCACGCTGGACGACGACGAACGGGTGATCGCCGAGACCGCGGCCGACTTTGCGGCCAAACGCATTGCGCCCCATGCCCTCGAGTGGGACAAGAACAAGCACTTTCCAGTCGATGTGCTGCGCGAGTCGGCCGAACTCGGGATGGCCGCCATCTACTGCCGCGAGGACGTCGGCGGTTCGGGGCTGCGGCGCCTGGACGCGGTGCGGATCTTCGAGCAGTTGGCCTTCGCCGACCCGGTGATCGCCTCGTTCATCTCGATCCACAACATGTGCGCCTGGATGATCGACACCTACGGCACCGACGATCAGCGGCGGACGTGGATTCCGCGACTGGCCTCGATGGAATCCATCGCCAGTTACTGCCTGACCGAACCCGGTGCCGGTTCGGACGCGGCGGCCTTGCGCACCAAGGCGATTCGGGACGGCCAGTATTACGTCCTCGACGGAGTCAAGCAGTTCATCTCCGGGGCGGGCGCGTCGGACGTGTACGTCGTGATGGCCCGGACCGGTGCCGCCGGTCCGCGCGGGATCTCCACCTTCATCGTCGAAAAGGGAACGCCCGGGCTGAGTTTCGGACCCAGCGAGGAGAAGATGGGCTGGCATGCCCAGCCCACCGCTCAGGTGATCCTCGAAGGGGTCCGGGTGCCCGCTGCGGCGATGCTCGGCGGCCCCGAGGGCGAGGGCACCGGCTTCGGCATCGCGATGAACGGACTCAACGGCGGACGGCTCAACATCGCCGCCTGTTCGCTGGGCGGCGCTCAGTGCGCTCACGACCGGGCGACGCGGTATGTCGCGGACCGGCAGGCGTTCGGTGGCGCACTGCTCGACGAGCCGACGGTGCGCTTCACCCTTGCCGATATGGCGACCGCGCTGGAGACCTCCCGGCTGATGCTGTGGCGGGCGGCGGCATCCCTGGATCAGGATGATCCGGACAAGGTGGCGTTGTGCGCGATGGCGAAGCGCTATGTCACCGACTCGTGCTTCGAAGTGGCCGATAACGCCCTGCAACTCCTCGGCGGCTACGGATACCTCCGCGAGTACGGGCTGGAGAAGATCGTTCGCGATCTGCGGGTGCACCGAATCCTGGAGGGCACCAACGAGATCATGCGCGTGGTGATCGGGCGGGCGGTCGCGAACTCCGTCCGGGTACACGCGTCGGCCTAACGAAGGAGCACCCCAGATGACAACCGTGGCCTTTCTCGGACTGGGCAATATGGGTGCGCCCATGTCCGGCAACCTGGTGAACGCCGGCTACTCCGTCCTCGGTTTCGATCCGGTGCCCGGCGCCCGGGAAGCCGCTGCGGACAAGGGTGTGACCCTGTCCGACACCGGCGCGGCGGCAGTGGCGGGCGCCGATGTGGTGATCACCATGCTGCCCAACGGAACCCTGGTCAAGGAGTGCTACACGGAGGTGATGCCCGCCGCCAAGCCGGGCACGCTGTTCATCGACAGTTCGACGATCGCCGTCGACGACGCGCGTGCGGTGCACGCCTATGCCGGCGACCGGGGCTTCGCCCAGCTTGACGCCCCGGTGTCGGGTGGCGTGAAGGGCGCCGTAGCCGGAACCCTGGCGTTCATGGTCGGCGGCGCGTCCGAGGCACTGGAGACCGCACGCCCGGTGCTGGAAGCTATGGCGGGCAAGATCATTCACTGCGGTGACTCGGGTGCGGGCCAGGCCGCCAAGCTGTGCAACAACATGCTGCTGGCCGTACAGCAGATCGCCGTCGGCGAGGCTTTCGTCCTTGCCCAGAAGCTGGGCCTGTCCGCGCAGGCGCTCTTCGACGTCATCACCGGCGCCACCGGCAACTGCTGGGCGGTGCACACCAACTGCCCGGTACCCGGTCCCGTGCCGACCTCGCCGGCCAACAACGACTTCAAACCCGGCTTCGCCACCGCGCTGATGAACAAGGATCTCGGTCTGGCGATGGCCGCGGTGGCCTCCACCGCCACATCGGCGCCGCTCGGCAGCCACGCCGCCCAGATCTATGCGGCGTTCGCCGAGCAGCACGCCGATCTCGACTTCAGCGCGGTCATCCAAACCCTGCGCTGAGTGCTGCCGCCCCTCCCCCGCCGGTCAGAAGTCGCCGGCGTGATGACGAAGCGTCTCAATCGATTCAACCAGCGCACGGGCCTCGCGGTCGGACATCCCGATATCGGCGAACACCTGTGCGTTCAGCGTCGCCGTCGCATCCTCCACCGTGGACCGGCCCAGTTCAGTGAGCCGCACCAGAGTGGTGCGGCCGTCGGTGGGATGCGGCACCCGCTCGACGAGTCCATCTGCCTCCAGCCGACGGATGGCGTGCGTCACGCTGGTCACATGCACCTGCAGTCGGTCGGAGGCCTTGGTGATGGGCAGCGCCCCGGTGCGACTGAACGCCAGCAGGCGCAGTAATTCGAACCGGGAGAAACTGAGGTCATAGGGCCGCAATGCGTTCTCGACCCGAGCCAGCAGGATCTGGTGGGCACGCATCACCGAGGTGACCGCGATCATCCCGTCCGCGACGTCACCCCAGCCGGCACGAGTCCAGTTGTCGCGGGCGGCGGCGATCGGATCGGGTTTTCCGGACATCAGGCGAACAGTAGCGCCCGGCGCGGGCCTGTCAGGAGGCTTTGAACTGCGGGACGGCGTCCATCAGCGGGCCGGTGGTCGTCCCGGTGACGGCCGGATGGAACTCGCCCTGGGTGCCGTCGGTGTCCACGCCCCGCGTGTCATCACGTGCTTGACCGTAACGGCGCTGGCTGGAACCCGGCTGTGAGCAGTCTGGAAGTGCGCTTCCGCCGACTGGGACCCCGTCCTCGCCAAATCTGGAACCTCGTTCCCGCCGGACTAGGCGTTCGTCCCCGGCCGAATCAGGACACCGTCAGGATCCGGGGTCCGTCGTCGGTCACCGCGACGGTGTGCTCCCAGTGTGCGGCCCGGGATCCGTCGGTGGTGACGACGGTCCAGTCGTCCTCCAGGATGCGGGTTCTGGTGGTGCCCAGCGTCAGCATCGGCTCGATGGCCAGCACCGACCCCGCCACCAGCATCGGGCCGCGCCCGGGCTGGCCTTCATTGGGCAGGAACGGCTCCATGTGCATCTGCTGGCCGATCGCGTGACCGCCGTACCCCGACACGATCCCGTAGCGACGGCTGTGGGCTTGTTCGGCGGCGCGGGTGCCCTTCTCGATGGCGTGCGAGACGTCGGTCAGCCGGTTGCCGGGCACCATCGCGGCGATCCCGGCCTCCATCGCCTGCCGGGTGGCGGCGGACAACGCCTCGTCGGCGGGGATCAACTCACCCACGCCGAAGGTGACGGCGGCATCGCCGTGCCACCCCTCGAGGATCGCACCGCAGTCGATGGACACCAGGTCGCCGTGCACCAGCACCTCATCGGCACTGGGGATTCCGTGCACCACCCGGTCGTTGACCGAGGAGCAGATGCTCGCCGGGAAGCCGTGGTAGCCGAGGAAGGAGGGGGTGGCGCCGGCCTCACGGATCACCGTCTCGGCGACCTCGTCGAGGTCCTTGGTGGACATGCCCGCCACAGCGGCCTGCTGGACGGCCCGCAGCGCGGCCGCCACCACCGCACCGGCGGCGGCCATGGCGTCGAGTTCGCCCCCGCTGCGCGCGGGTACCGTCTTACGGCCCCGGCGTCCGGGCAGGGAGACCATCGGGGTGGTTAGCGGCCGAGCGCCTGCACGGCCCGCGTGAACACCTCGTCGAGACTGCCGACGGCGTCGACCGTCTTCAGCTCGTCGTGGTAGTAGTCCAGCAGCGGTGCGGTTTCGTCGCGGTACACCTTGAACCGGTTGCGGATGACGTCCTCGGTGTCGTCGGCCCGGCCACGGCCGGCCAGCCGGGACACCAGTTCCTCCTCGGGAACACGGAACTCCAGCACCGCATCCAGTTTCAGATCCCGCCGGGCCAGCATGTCGTGCAACGCCTCGGCCTGCTCGACCGAACGGGGGAAGCCGTCCAGGATGAACCCGCCGGCCACGTCATCGTCATTGAGGCGATCATCGACCAGAGCGTTGGTCAACTCCGACGGCACCAGGTCGCCGGCGTCGAGATACCGCTTGGCTTCCAGTCCGAGTTCCGTGCCGTGGCTGATGTTCTGCCGGAACAAGTCTCCGGTGGAGATCTGCGGCACACCGATTTTTTCGGCCAGCCTGACGGCCTGGGTGCCCTTGCCGGCGCCGGGCGGGCCCAGCAGAACGATTCTCACTTCAGGAATCCCTCGTAGTTCCGTTGCATCAACTGGCTCTCAATCTGCTTCACCGTGTCCAGGCCGACGCCGATCATGATCAGCACCGCGGTTCCGCCGAACGGCAGGTTTTGCACGCTACCGCTGTTGCCCATCTGAAGGAAAAGGTTTGGCAACACTGCGATCATGCCCAGGTAGACCGACCCCGGCAGGGTGATCCGGTTCAGCACGTAGCTCAGATAGTCCGCGGTGGGCTTGCCCGGCCGGATGCCCGGGATGAACCCGCCGAACTTCTTCATCTCGTCGGCGCGTTCCTCCGGGTTGAAGGTGATCGAGACGTAGAAGAACGTGAAGAAGATGATCAACCCGAAGTACATGGCCACGTAGATGGTGTCGGCGGGGTTGGTCAGGTGCTCGGCGACGAACCGGTCCCACCAGCCGTTGCTGGGCTCGCTCCGCCCGCTCTGGATCAGCTGGGTGATCAGGTGCGGCACATAGATCAGCGACGACGCGAAGATGACCGGGATGACGCCGGCCTGGTTGACCTTCAGCGGCAGGTAGGTCGACGTGCCGCCGTACATCTTGCGGCCCACCATGCGCTTGGCGTACTGCACCGGGATACGGCGCTGGCCCTGCTCGACGAACACGACACCGACCAGGATGATCAACGCTCCGATACACACGGCGGTGAACACCGGGCCGCCGCGGGTGTCGAGGATGTTCTTGCCCTCGATCGGGATACGGGAGGCGATACCGGCCATGATCAGCAGCGACATCCCGTTGCCGATGCCACGCTCGGTGACCAGTTCGGCCATCCACATCACCAGCGCCGCACCGGCGGTCATCACCAGCACGATGACCACCAGCGTGAAGATGCTCTGGTTGTAGAGGATCTCCTCCGAGCAGCCCTGCAGCAGCCCGCCGTTGGCGGCCAGCGCCACGATGCTGGTGGCCTGCAGAACAGCCAGCGCCACCGACAGGTAGCGGGTGTACTGCGTCATCTTGGCCTGGCCGGCTTGTCCTTCTTTGCGCAACTCCTCGAAGCGCGGAATGACCACGGTCAGCAGCTGCACGATGATGCTCGCCGTGATGTAGGGCATCACGCCGATAGCGAAGACCGATAGTTGCAGCAGCGCACCGCCGGAGAACAGGTTGATCAGCGAGTACAGCTGAGCCCCGGCGCCGCCGCTGAGTTGCTCGATGCACTGATTGACGTTCTGGTAGTTCACGCCCGGCGAGGGCAGACCGGCACCGATCCGGTAGATCACGATCATGCCCAGGGTGAAGAGGATCTTCCGCCTCAGGTCAGCCGTACGCAACGACGAGATGAAAGCCGAAAGCACTCTTCCTCCTGACAGCGCGACGGGGTCGCGGCGTGCCGGTGTCGCTGGCTGGGCCAGCACCCGGGTTAAGTCATCGTCCACTGCCGACCACCGGCGGATACACCGTCGGCAGGCCGAGCGTCTCGGACAGTCTACGAGACTAACAGTTGGTGCAGGCCCGCCGGGAATCGCGGGGCCGGCGGCCGCCGCGACTCGGTGAGTGGTTACCTTGGCTAACTATGGTCGAACCCCTCAGCAACCGGCACGACGGTGATTCCTGGGACCTGGCATCCGGGGTCGGTGCCACCGCCACCGCCGTCGCGACGTCGCGGGCGCTGGCCACCCGTTTGCGGGTGATCGACGACCCATGGGCCGAACCTTTGGTCCGCGCCGTCGGCAACGATCACTTCCTGGGCATCCTGGACAATCCCGCCGGGTATCCCGACCAGCACCGGATGACCCTCGGGATGGCGGTCCGGACCCGCTACTTCGACGATGTCATGCTGGCCGCGGCTGACGCCGGCATCCGTCAGATGGTCATCCTGGCCACGGGCCTCGACACCCGGGGGTACCGATTGCCCTGGCCGCCCGGCACAGTCCTGTTCGATCTCGACCAACCCGCTGTGGTCGAGTTCAAAACCGCCACCCTGTCTGCTCTGGGTGTCCACCCGGCGGCGACGATCCGCACCATCGGCGTCGACCTGCGTGACGACTGGCCCGCGGCCCTGGTGAACAGCGGCTTCGACGCTCACGCGGCTACCGCATGGATCGCCGAGGGTCTGCTGATGTACCTGCCCGCCGACGCCCAGGACCGACTGTTCGACCACATCACCGCACTGAGCACCGCCGGCAGCAGGGTGGCGACCGAGTTCGTGCCGAACATGGACGCTTTCACCGACCCGGACCCCGACCCCGATGGCGGGAGCCGATGGCGGCGGATGGGCTTCAAAGACGACCTCGCCGGACTGGTCTACCCCGGCGAGCGCAGTCACGTCATCGAGTATCTGGAGAAGCTCGGGTGGTCGGTGACCGCGAGCCCGGTGCAGGGGCTGTTCGAGATGTATGGCGTCGAGCAGCCAGCGACGACCGGGGACGAGATGGACGAGATGGACGAGAAGTTCGACGGCTTCCAGTACGTCACCGCCCAACTGGGCTGATCGGCCTGAGCCCAATTGGGCTGATCGGCCTGAGCCCAATTGGGCTGGCCCAGACTCAGAACCGGCAGTCGCCCAGCCACAGCGCCGACGTCCCGGACATCGACCCGCGCGCCCCGGCTTCGGCGCCGTCAAGGAGTCGGCCCAGCGTCTGGGCC